>Ga0247723_1000291_pt1 | contig 33754 bp, 30 predicted proteins | sample MSEWelMarce5H_FC_FD_189079 | JGI IMG/M metagenome (GOLD analysis project Ga0247723, IMG submission 189079) | Subsurface sediment microbial communities from gas well in West Virginia, United States - MSEEL Well Study Marcellus 5H_FC | ecosystem: Environmental > Terrestrial > Deep subsurface >... | reverse complement strand
GGGTAGGGGGGTGAGGGGCAGACGCACCCGGCACAGGCCGGGAGCGTGAACACCGAAGTACCACGGAGAACACTGTAACAGTAAACGTCGGGACGTGTAAACGTCCCTCCCTATAAGGAGTAAAAGTGAGCGACATTAATAATTTGTTTGGAAATAGAAACTGGCAGGATGTACGTGATTCTATCACCCGGAACACGGCACGACGTTGGCCTCAGATGAATGAGTTCGACATTGATGATGCCGTGTCCGCTGCCATGCTTGATTTGATTGACTATTGGGTGAATCTGAAGTCTTCGATTTCTGATGACCCGCAACGAAACTATGCTTATGCTGTGACACGTGGCACATGGCAGGCGAAAGCCGCTTTGGGTACACGGAAAACTGAGATGGAAAACCTTTCATCACTTGACGAACTGGAATACGCTTTCAACGAATCCGACCAACAAATCGGAGAGTTTGCAACAGAACCTTTCGCAGACTACACCGGAGAACGTGCTCCACGCTTTCAGTCACCATCAGCAGAAGAAGTCCTCTTCGAACACATGCAACACGATGAACTGATTAACGTAATCAACAGCCTCAGCCCCAACGAAATCGAAGGATGGTTCTCCGATTTCTGGTCAGGTGATTCACTCACCGAAATCGCTGAACGAGACAATGTAACCTTAGACGCCGTTCGTAAGCGTCGGACACGAGGATTGGACAAACTTGCGAACACTAGACTATGAACGTTTGCTAAACGAAATGATTCAACAAATCTCTGGTGGACAACCAACCCTACTCACAACAGGGCAACGTCACATGCTCACCGTAGCAGCCAGAATCGCAACCGACCATTACCGACCACTTGTCGAATACGTCAATTCAATAAAGGAGGCAAAATGACGTTAGAAGAACTAGCACTGCTTGCTGACGAATACGAAACCGTCAACGTTTCAAGCGACATCATCAAAGTGCTACTAAACGCTTACGAAATGGCACAAGAATACCAATGGTGGCTTGACAAAACTCAAGCAGGCGCTTTCCCGGTGAACGACGACATTGCCGAATGACCTGAAATGGTTGGATGTATGCAAACACAATGCAGAAACCTTCCGCACATGCTCACGACGAGCGTACTTTGCAATCATCCTAGACGACAAAGGAATGACCATTGGAACAGGATGGAACGGTGTCCCCTCAAAACAAACCCACTGTAACAATGGAGGATGTCCAAGGGCTACCAACACCGTATCTCATGGCAGTGATTATGACAACTGTAATGCGATTCACGCAGAAGCGAATGCAATTATTCACTCAGATTGGACAGCACGTGCAAACGGAGACGGAGCAACACTATACGTAAATGGCCCACCCTGTTTCTCATGCGCCAAACTGATAGCCAACTCCGGTATCACCAAAGTTGTATGCTCACAAGATGAAGCCTACGCAGAATGGCCCAAAATCAAAAAGTTTCTAACTCAATGCAACATTCGTGTATTCGTCTTGTAAAGGATAACAATGGAATTCAACCCGCTGGAAAAGAAGTTTATTGACCAAATGCTCCCCGAAGGAGCAATCCCAACATCAATCGTAACAATCCTCACCTACCTTGACACAACAGGAGAAAACTCTTGGCTCATGTGGGTCGAATCAGATGCACCCGTTACGGCAGTCGTTGGGGCTTTGGAACTCGCCAAAATCGACATCATCGCATCAACACCCGGTTCATCTACCATCTCTCAGGTCGTTGCCGACTGGAACGCTGACAGCGAAGACTGGTACGAAATCGACATTGACGATGAAGGTCAGGATGACTACTGAACAACAGTTCAAACCAATCATCCAATTCATAAACAGACGAGCACCAATTTGGAAGAAACGACTCTGCTTATCTGAGTGGGACATCAAACATGTGTTCGTAGAAACAACACATGAACACAACGACTATGCAACGGCAGCGACAACCGCTGCCGCATGGCAATACCTTTCAGCAACAATCACATGGTACCTGCCCGTAGCCGTTCGGTTTGGTGAAGATTTCCTTGAAGCAACACTTGTACACGAACTAACCCACGTTATGCTGTCTCCTGAACAAAACCTTATTGACACAAGGATTGCCTCAGACTCAGCGAACAACCAGTACACGACCTCAGAAAATGACGCATTAACTGACAGAAATTACGAACTCATGGAGTTCTCAACAGAAATGGTCACCAAAGCGTTACTGAAAGGTTGGCAAAATGAGTAACCCATCGAAGCAGAAAGGAACAAAATGGGAGACAGAGTGCCTTGAACTTATCAAAAGACTTTATCCAGACGCTATCCGTTCTCCTGCTTGGGGTTCAGAAGACCGTGGGGACCTACACGGAACAGGTCCTTTCACGATTGAGTGCAAAGCGGTCAAATCGTTTAACCTCTCGCAGTTTATCGAAGAAGCAAAGGTCGAAGCGAAAAACGCAGGAAAGGAATTCCCCGTCGTCTTTCTGAAACGACCTCGTAAGTCAACCGCCGAAGGCTATGCTATAATGGAAATCGGCACATACATTAACCTGATTGAAAAGATTGGAGCGAATCTTGAAAAGCCTTGAAGAAATAATCCAAGAAATACTAGACAATGACCACGGTGCCGACCTGAATCGGACCATCACAGCACACGTCAAGGGCTATATTTATTCACGCCTCATAGACAAAGCAACAGATACCGCAGGAACAGACTACCGTCTAGGCTACGAAGACGGAATGCGAGAAGCAGCAAGGTGGCTACTACGTGAAGTTTGACATTGACCTTTACCGGTCACTGTTTGTCAACCGTCAAGATGTGTTCGCAGTGCAACAGCCAAAAGGAATGTACTTTCCTGAACGGCGACCACTTGTAAACGAAGACGTTCAACGACACCTGAACGGTGAATGGTCAATCGGCACGTACGCCATCGACCCCTCCAACCAGTCTGTCTCCAACATCGTCTTCGACCTTGACATCCTTGACGAAGAAGCAGCAGTGACGCTTTGCCAACTTGTTGAAAACCTTGTAGCAGAAATCAGTTCCGACCCACACCAATCTCTCATGCGAGAGTTCAGTGGCAACAAGGGAACGCACGTTTGGTTATTCCTCTCAGAGCCGGTACCTGCAGAAAAGGTACGGCGATGGATTGCAGCAGACTTCATGACCAAATGGCAGGAAATCGCAGCAGAAAAAGGATGGCCCACAGCCCTTGAAGTATTCCCAAAGCAAGACCGTGTAGACCCCGAAGGATTTGGCAACCTAGTCAAACTACCATTCGGAGTCCACGCAGTCTCAGGAAACCGAAGCACACCAGTCGAATACAAAAACTGGCCCAACAGCATCGAAGACGTTTGGCCGTTAGACGCCGAACTTATTCCAGAACGAGAATCCACCCAACCGACACGTCACAACCGTTTGCGTCGTGAACGTAGCGGCGACGAAGAAACGAAGTCACCCTTTTCATGTGTAGACGAAATCATGCACAACGGCGTAGGGGCAGGAATGCGAGACAACGCAATGTTTCACCTCGCACTATACTGCACCGGCCACGGATTCACAGAACAACAGGCACTAGAAACCTGCTTGGCTGCAAACGACAAGTTCGACCCACCGATGAACGACCGGGATGTTGAAAACAAAGTCTCAGCAGCATACAGCGGACGCTACGAATCAGCAGGATGCGGAGCGGACTGGCTACGCAACTTCTGTCCCGGCCCTTGCCAGCAAGGTTGGCATGTCTCCGGTAAAACAACTAAAGCAGGAGTCCTAGACAGCATCAGCGTCAACGAAGCAGTCGAAGTCGAAGTGCTTAGCATCACATCTTTGGATGGCCGCAAGCGAATTACGCTACGCCACCCTGACGCCCTAAACAACCCCACCCTTGTGGTGAAAGGAAAGTAAATGAATATCAACAACCTAGAAGATAAGTTTGGAAAAACGGTCGGTGACCTAACCGCCGTTTGGATGACAATGAACGATGACGCCCAACGACTATACATGGACCGTATCGACTACCACACGGAACGCATGGTTATGAACATGGGATTCCCCATCACCGGGGCAATGTTCGCAGAGCAAGTAGTTGCCATTTCGACAGTCGCACTGTCAGCACTACTGCTTGACGGATACCTTTCCGTCACCGACAAGGGCTTTATCACAATGGAGGAACCAAATGCCGTTGACTGAAATTTACTGTGCATCACCAAAGTATAGGCGCAGCGACACGAAACTGAAAGTCACAATCCCAACATGCCTTGACTGCGCTCACACACGGGAAAACGACTGCCACTTCACCTACGAACTACTAGCCTCAATGTATGCTACAGTTCAGGACCGTGGCTCACGAATCTCAACGACCACGCTAACATCAAAGTGCATGCGAAGTGAATACTTTAAACGCACTGAAGAGTACGCTGAGAAGCCTGAATCCATTTGGGCATCATTCCGTGGCACCATGTACCATGGTCAGTTAGAGAAGTTTGCTGCACCCGGCTCCATCGAAGAAGGACGCTACGGCGTAATCCTAGAAGACGGCGTACTAACAGGCTCACCCGACCTTCTTGACGTACGCATGGGCGTGCTATACGATTACAAGGTGACAAAGGAAGTTCCACGATTTAACTATCCGTGGGAAGACCATGTTGCACAGATGAACGTAAACCGTTGGCTAATTGACAACGGCTGGTGGGTAGAGTATCGTGGGGAATACTTCCTCTTGGAGGCTGCTCACGAGAAAGAAGTACTAGAACATCTTGACGGATTCGTCAACACCAATGTTCGTGAAAATGTTACACGGTTCCGACCAACAATTTGGAACGAACTGGTTCTTGTCTACATGGACGATAAAGGACCAAAGCCGATTGCATGCACACGTTCAGTGGATGTACCAAAAGTAGATGGAAATGGAACAAAGAAGCAACGTGTTCCCGATATTTGGAATGAAGAACGTGTCACAGAATACATTAACACCCGATATCTGGCAGCAAAAGACGCCTTGGAAGCCGGGAACATTCCTGCCATTCCAGAAGCGTTTGTCGGATGGAACCATCCTCTTTGCGCCTACTGCCCCAAGCAGAAAGAGTGCATCGACACACATTTTAAGGAGCAAAAGTAATGTCAGTGGAACTGACACAATTCGTAAACCCGAAACAGAAGAAACGACCTTGGGGGACCCGCAGCGAAACGCTACCTGACATTGAGGTGTCGTACGGCAACGGAATCCGCAAAGGCCATCTGCGATGCGCCTGCCTAGGGCTGATTCGTGGCGATTGCCAAGAACAGCGTCTACCGGGGTCAATCTACTGCTACTATCACACGAAAGCCTTAGACGGGCTTGTAGAGGTGTCTGAAGGAATGTATGCCGTCTGGCCGCTTCCCCCGGTACCTTGGAAATTTATTTCAAATAACATGGAATAAAACGACAACATTTTTTGTTGTCTGTAATATCAACAAAAACCGTAGTTAGTTAAGGTCGGGCCGGGTTGGGTGTTGTCGCTCCCTTCCCCACCCGGCCCCGACACTAACTCAATCCACTTAGGAGAATACCTTGAGTTTCAGCAAAGACCATGCAATCATCGCACAGAACAGTGCAACAGCAGCAGCAACCATCTACTCGGCCATTGGCCCGCAAGAGTGGAGCAAGGACCTATACGAACAGATTCGTACCGACATCTTCAATGGCTCAATCAGCCTTGCCGGTGCCGAAACGGTCGTACAGACGTTCGAGTCACCATCTTCCGTTGGTGAAATCGTCCGTGACGCAGCACCCGCACCACAGCAGAACAGCGGATTCTCCGCATCCAGCGGTGGCAATGCAGGCGCAACCGTCCTCAAGTTCGGCAAGCACCGTGGCAAGACCATTGCTCAGGTCGCATCCGAAGACCCCGGTTGGCTGGATTGGGCATCACAGAACACCAACAACGACTTCGTTAAGACGAAGATTCGGGAGTTCCTGTCCAATTGAGCGTCTTAGAAACACCGGCACATATGCCCGGTGTGCTATCGCCAATCGGTATTGGACTGGCCGCAGCGGACCTACGCCTCAACGCATCAATCGACCACGCCCGTTTCGGTACGGGCTGGTCGGTAGATGACAGGTGTGGGTCCGTTGGCCTTGGAGAACTCGCCCTAATGTGGGCGAGGTCTTCGGCAGGAAAGTCCACATGGTACCTAAACGTCATCAGAAACACACCAGAAGTACCAACACTCGTGGTAAACATGGAAATGACACCACGACGACAGGTCGAATGGCTCGTCTCAATGACGTATGACATGGAAGTTGCCGGGAGAGAAATCGAGGAAGTCCTCCGGTGGGGGTCGGATGACCCACGATTTTTTGAACTTGTCGCAGCACTAGACCAACTCCAAGAAACTTACCAACACCTGCATTTCGTGAACCCTTCAAGACCCGCCATAGCAGACATCTCGGTTATGCTCAACGATATTGAGGACTCAACAGGTACACGACCTGTACGTGTGTTTGTAGACCATGTGGGCCTACTAGCCGACGCAATGGATTACCGTGGATACGATAAAACGATTAGCGAACTCCACTCGCTTGCACAACACGACAACATCTCAGTCATCGCACTGCAGCAAGTTGGACGTGGAGGCGGCGAAGGAGGTGTCCGCAACGACGGACACATGCCAATCACCCTATCCTCAGGTGTCTTCACTGGCGAACAGCACGCAGACTGGGTATTTGGATTATACAGACCAGACCGCAACCCAAAATACAAGAAGGACCGATACTCCTTCGCAAACCCCGAAGACTACTGGAAAATGCGTTCAGAGTATGACGGCTTGCGAGGACAATCAATCCTGCAATTAGTAAAGAACAGACCGTTTTCCGAACTCTGTGAAGACGGAATCACACTACGCTTCGACCCGCACACCCGCAGGTTAGAAGAATTCTAGGAGACAACATGGAAGAATATATTGTAGCACTAATCACCGCAGTCATCGGCGCAATCGCCGTGGCTGCCCGACAGTACCTTCAAACCAAGTTGAAGCCACAGCAGTTCAACACCGTCATCGGTTTCGCCACTGATGTTGTTGCCGCTGCAGAACAGGCTGGGGACAAGATGGGTTGGGACGGTCCAGCGAAGTATGAGTACGCTCAAACCTCACTGGAAACGCTCTCAAAGCGTGTTGGCATTAACCTTAAGCCAGAAGAGTCAAACGCCATCATTCACGCCGCAGTCAAGGGCATGAGGGACATCACCGCCTACCAGAGCGAGACAACGGAAGCCACCTTCCAGCGTGGTGTTGAATACGGTATCAACCAGTTGCTTACCGAAATTCAAACACAGCAGCAGGCTGCAGGTTCAGAGCCAGTTGCACCCGTTGTTGAAATCGTTCCGAACCCGGCACCAGAAACGGTTCAGCCCTGAACGGTGAAGTAAGGGAATGTCGGCAGTGTGGCCTTGAACGGCCACACTCCGATTTCCCGATTATCCGAACACGAAGAGCAATGTCAGAAGGAAGAAGTCGTATCTACGAAAATCTTTCATGGCAATGCAAAGAGTGCAAAAGAAAACAAAACAGGGAATACAAGCAACTAAAAAAGCACAAAGACCCTGTACCACAAATCATATTACCAACACTTGCAGAACCATCCCGAAAGGAACTGTACGTCCTAGAAAATGCCGCCTGTCATGGAGACAGGCGTTTTGTTTATTCGCCCGAAAACAACAAACGTTTTCCACCGGAACTCAAAGATGAACTAACGAACATCTGCAACGCATGCCCGGTGAAAAAGGAATGTCGTGAAGAAGGCGACCGAATCGAAACAGCATTTACTTTCGGTGACGACAGTCGATGGTTCTCAGGATTCAGAGCAGGAGAAACAGCCTATGCGAGAGCGAAAAGACGCAAAGAAGAACGTGAATCCCAGCGTACACGCAGTAATCACTGAATACGTTAACACACACAAATGGGATACGCTTGTCGGCAAGGCTTTCCACATGGGAAGTGAAGAGTCCCGACAAGAATTCATTGAGTTCCTAACCACCCACATCCACGCAGTTATGGATGTAGGAAACGAAATGCGTAAGAAGCGCAATGTCTGAAAATACATGGACTTGGGTTCTACTGTTCTTTGAAACAATAGGACTAACAGGCACATGGCTAGTAGGAAACCGTAAATGGTACGGATGGGCGATTATCCTCGCTCACTCCGTACCTTGGTTTATATATGCCATCATATACAGCAAACCCGGTTTCATTGCCATGTCGTTTATGTGGTGGATTGTCAACTTTATCAACATGATGAAATGGAGAAAGAATGAATCTTAAAAAGGCTTTAATCGTAGTGGTGATTCTTATTTTGTTGTTTTTAACAGCACCAGCCGTTCACATACAATCCACTGATGCAGGTGGATTACCGAGCAGTACCCCCGCAGCACCCACTACAGTGCTGCCTCCGGAAACGACAACAACAACCATCGACCTATCATTCCTGAACACTACAACCACAAGCACCACAAGGTACGTGCCACCGACCGTACCGGAATACCGTAACACCGAACCCGAAACCACACCAGCAGAACGCTGGGACCGTTTAGCCGTCTGCGAAACCGGAGGCAATTGGGCTGCCAACACTGGCAACGGATTTGGCGGTGGACTACAGTTCATGCACCAACGCAGTTATTCAACATGGCTATCATTCGGTGGAGGCGAGTTCGCACCACACCCTTGGGAGGCAAGCCGTGAACAGCAGATAGACATTGCAGAAAAAGTTCTTGCAAGTTCCGGCTGGAAGGCTTGGCCGGGGTGCAGTAAAAAGTTTGGCTGGCTATGAGCGCAATGAGCCGACTTGACACGGCCATCAAAAACGTGTATAATAAATTCTATACCATAGAGGGGAGCCAAATGGAAGCAACAGCAAAACATTGGAAATGCACCAAATGCGGTGCAACCTATCATTCACCAATTAAACTGACAGCAGTCCTTTGTACAACCTGCAGCCGTAAATCGGGTGCCAGAGAAGTTTGGATGAAACAAGATGACTAACAACTACCGAATGCCAGACCAACAGATTGTGACAATCCTACTGCCAGTAGGTATTGTCCGCAAACTTAAAGACCACTGGTCTTCACTAGATATCAGCGAAAAAGAACAGGTGCGTAACGCTATGCGCCATGCACTGTGGGATGAGAAATGAACAACGACATCGTAGCCCAACTGCGGCTACGGGCATGTTCACCAGAGGGAGAATACCTTGAACACGACCACGGCCACTCAGACTGTTATTTGGAACGTGAAGCAGCCGACGAGATTGAGCGACTAAGAACTACAATCAAAACAATGGAGCAACAAATGAAAGAAATCCACTGGTCAGACCCCGTAACAATCACAATCCCATACGAAGAAGCCTTGTCTCTAGCGGAATGCACCGGCTTCACCAAAACCTTCCACATCGGAGGGGGACATCCCCTCCACGTGGCCGCACTCAAAGCATTGGAGGAACAATATGCCTACAACCCGACACATTGAACGCCCATCATGGTGGTACGAACCAGACGACGAAGAGTACACCGACGCAGAATCAGAAATGGCGTGGGATGACTACATCGAAAAGTTCGGCCACGAACCAAACACGTCTTCAACAGAATGGAAAACCTACTTTGAAGAATGGCTAGAATGGTACCGGAGTGACGATTGAGTGACGAATACTACCACTCATACGATGACGCACCCCGCATCCCAAAAGAAATCTACGCCGTAATCCTCAAAGGACGAGACCCACAAACCAACAAAGCAAAAACATGGGTCCGAATCCACACATCCAAAACAGCCGCCAAAAAAGTGGCGGCTGCATGGAACAAATACAACTTCGGAGAACTCCGAATCGTTAAAGCCACAACCCAATGGGAGACATTGGAATGACAGCCAACGGAAAAAAGTTTGCAACAGCAAGCCTAGAAAAAGACGAAACCAAAATCATCTTGCCAGACCCACTCACACTAGAACGAGTTCAAGAACTGCGAGTCATCGCAGACTCCCTACTCTCTGACCTGTGGTGGCATAACGGCAACGGTCAACTACTCAACAAGTTCAACTACATCGTAGCAACCTACGAGCAGAAAACCGATGCCGCAGCAATGGTAAACTTCAGTCCAGAAACACTACTGCAACTTACAGTACTGGCTGAACAAGCATTAACTAATCAAGAAGGCTAAAGTCGTCTTCTAAGAGCATGTCCTCGGGCAGCGTAGAAAACTGCTCGGGGTACTGCTCTGCCATCAACTTATCCAAAGACACAAACTCTGTCTCCTCACCAACAGTGAGCATACGAGAAACCTTAGACAAGCCTTTCTCCAACCACACTGCAGCAAACACAATAGCAGCAGCAAGAATAACAGAAGCAATAATCATTGTTGACCCTTCTCAGGTTGTTTACGGTACAAAGGTTCAGAAAACCTTGTGGACCTAGCAGACTTATACTTTGACTTGTTAAAATTGAAATTGAAAGTTCCACGCAAACGAGAACCCCCAACCGAGGGGGTTTCTGCCGGTTTAACCTCACGTTCTATTCTAGCAGAACGCCTCCGGTCTCCACCCTTAGGTTTGCGAATAGAAGTCCTATCAACCCAAGTTTTACCTTCAGTAAAATATTTCCTTCTCTTAAACGCATTAGCGCGCGCAAACTGCCTGATTCTATCTAAATAAGTTTTATCGTATGACTCAGGAAAATTCTTAGGACCACCCCTAATCGTAGGGGTGACAAGTTGAGGCAGTGCGGTTAAAACCGCTTTAGCAACATCATTGCGAATCTCCTGCTCCCACAACAAAGCCACCTTCCACCCGTCAGCCTCTAAAAAGGCTGCAGCCAATCCGTTATTGTCCAGAATGCCGGGAAGAGTACCCCAATATGAACCAATAGTTAAAATAACAATTCTATATTCAGTTAACGTGAACTCAGGGACAAACGAAGGCATGAACTCTGAAAACTGCGGAGCCTGCGCCTTCCCATCAAACTGTCTCCAAGAAAACGGTACACCCAGACCCCTAAGGAAAATGAAAATACGTGCTTCGGTTTCAGACATTTGAGGGTAAGGATTAACGAACTGGTAAGACTTGGGACGCTGGTTGCGCCCCGGTTTTCTTACATATCCATCCTCACTACGCACTATGCAACCTCATACATTGTAAGAGAAAGTTCAGAAACAACTTCATTTCCAAGGTCATTAATACGGTAACTGTTTTCACCTACATCAGTAATCATTACAATTCCAGTATGATTAGTTGGAACCCCACTGGTGTAAGTTGGAGTTACGGAAGACGGTGACGCGTCCCAATAGTATAGAGGCTGTCCATTTGTCCAATATTGAAACAACTTATTAGACAAAGACGTGCGAGTTGTCAAAGCATTTGCTGTTCCGGAAAGTTTTGGTTGAGCATCCTCAGCCAAAACACGTGTACGCCAAACCTTCTTAGGACTAGCAACAAGCATGTACTCCACGGAAACACTGTCAATCTGAACTTTGTCCACGGGAACCGCACCGTAATTGCTCGACGTTGGGTCGTGTGGATATTTAAGTTCAACAACATAACGCAATTGATTTGTTTTTGGAAATTTAACTCCACTTACGGCAATATCAAAAGAAATTGTTCTCCATCCGGACTCACCAAGAGTAGGAGTGTATGTTCCAATTAGATACTCTGTAGAATCATAATCGTTGCTTGATGTGCGAACATAAACATTCATAGTTGGGATAGTAGCAGCAGTGCTTCCACGTTCCAAGTTGTGTTTAATGTTTACACGCAACCAAGTTTTTTGCAAATCCGGAAAACCACCGTCAAAAGTCGAAGAAATTAATTTGTATTTTTGTTCTGTGGCTCTGACTCCATTAGTAAGTGTAGTGCCACCCGACCAAATTCCGTCACGAGCAAGCGCCTCTCTGCTTGTTTGATAAAATTGATTCGTAACCCCATCTGTTACATTAAAAAATAAAGAACCATTGGCCTGATTTATTGCCTTGATTTTACTTGCAGATGGAAAACCGCTCAAAGAAGGCCCCATGTGAAATGAATCATTTTCAGGGTTGTATAAAAGCACTCCTATAGTGCGGTCTTCAGTTGAAGAATTAAATGCTTTTGGAAGAGAGTAATAAACCATAGCAATATAATCACCCCAAAGACTCGAAGGACCATCGCTTTCTGCATTAACAAAATATTGAGAAGAATCTGAACGTGAAGTAAGTTTCCTAACGCTCCCACCAACAAGCGAATACAAAGCCCCATTGAGTTTGCCAACAGCAGGGTCACTGTCGGTAAAAGAATATTCATTAACGTGGATATACAATCCACCCTTAAGGGAATGCAGTTTCATTGCATAAGCATTCTGGAATGTGTACACCAAAGTAGCGCCAGACACCCCATCGGAAGCCCAAAGGGTAGAAACGCCACCACGATATTGTATGAGAATATACAATGTTCCATTATGAACAACCATCGAAGTCTTAGTATTAAGTGCTCTTTGACCAAAACTTTGAACTAAAACCCAAGTGTGAGCGCCGGGTGTTGCTGTAGGTGCATCCATAATGAAAAGATTTGAACCCATCATAACAGCAAGTTTTTTATTGTATACACACATATCCGAAATCTCGGCTCTTCGAGCAACATCCGGATGTGTACGGTCTTGGACTGTCCCACTGGTTGTTTCCAAAACCTTAAGATTTCCATTTGTGAAACCAACAGCAATCCATCGCGACGTGCCGTCCCCTATAGGGTCGGTGTGGGTTTGGGAAAGCGATGAAAGAACAGAAGGAATATCAGGTGCGAAATTCATTAATGATGTTTGCGTATAGGGGTCAGCAACCAGCGCTTGCCAAACAGTGCCATTGCTAGTTGAGAAAATAACTTTATTATCGGCATCAACTGTTCCAGAGGGAGAGTTAATAATAGAAACCATATATTCTGAACCCCCACCTCCACGAACCCTAAAGCCCCTCCACATTTTAATGCGACCAGTAGGGTCAGTCGTGTCCAAAGTCGAATCCAAATACATGGAAGTATCACTGAAACCCGTTTGGTCACGGCCACCAGACCAAGAAGTCTGATAAGCAGCAGAAATAACACCAGTGTCAATAGGGTCACCTAAACGCAAAGTGCGACCTAAAACAGCAGAAGACTTAGCATAAGAATCGTCACGGATTAGAAACGAATTAACATCAGTAGGGTTGCTGACAGGAGCAAACATTACCTCACGAACGGGGCCAAAAGATGTAGTCATCGCAACACCTCAGGCAACGGAATAACACGGTCCAAACGGTCCTGCAACGAAGCATGCTTCGCCTGCAACGCATTAACCACTTCATCCTCCGTAATCATTTGACGCAACTGAACGGCACCATAACCGCCCTCCTGCAACTTCCCAGACAAAAGTTCTTCAAACGCTGCAATCTCGGCACGAAGAAGTAAAACTTCACGTGCCTCAGGAACAATATCCATAGCAACAAGGTCTGTAGCCGGAGCAGTCCAACCACTCGTCCACGCCCAAACCAATGTAGCCCCAGAGATATTAGATTTCGGAACCATAGCCGTACTCTGCCCTTCAACCCAATTACGCAAAGGACGAACCCGGTTAGAACCAACACGCTGCAAACCAACCATATAAAGATTACGAGCGCCCGCAGGCAAAGTCTGCGAAGGACCAACACCAGCAGTAGTAGCCTGCACATTACGCTTATAAAACGAAGGATACAAACCTTCAATAGCGTCGTCAATAAAACCATTCAAATCACCAGACGACCACACAGTCGAAACAGCATTCAAACGGTTCTCCAAAGCAGCACGCAACTGCGTTCTAGTATAACTCATAGTGACACCACCGGCAAACTCATGGACATGTCGTCCTTCAAACGATTATAACGAGCAATAACACGGTCCAGAATAGAAGACATTGTAGGCATGGCCATCTGAGTGTTACGTGCAGGAATCTCCTGAATTGTCTCCAACGCTTCAATCAAAGCACCTTGGATGACAAGAGGGAGATACTCGTCCCCAATGCCAACATCAGTAACATCATTAGATGGCAACGTAACCGCATCAAAGTAAAGAACATTCACAGCAGAAATATCTGCAGGAATGCCAAGGATTTCGCCAGAGTTAGGACGTGCCTGCCAACCAGCAATCGGAGTGCGCTCTGCAGCGTCTTCAACCATGTACACACGTTCCGGTTTAATGACTCCACTTACACGGGCCATACCCCACTTTGTTCCGTATTGTGTGGTAGCCAATCCCAACTGGGATTTGCGTGCATAAACACTTGGAAACAGTCGTGCAACTGCTAGTTCCAAATAGATGTTGTATTCTGTATCTGAAAAGTCAAAGTCTGCCGCATCTGAGTCGATGAGTGCAGTAAGTTTGTCTTTCAGGCTTGTTCTATATTGTAGTCGTGTTGCCATACCTACTCCTTGCTTCGGTAGTATTTATATTGTTATGTTGCTTTATGTCAATTCATGATGCAGGTGGATTGCCTGCAGGTCCAATATCAGTAATAGTCAATGTTGCTCCAATTAAAACTAACGCCTGACCACCGTATCCAATCACTTGCGCACGTTCAGTTACTGCAGAAGTAGAACTTATGTAAATGTGATATGCCGAAATTGTTGAACGCCAACCAAGAGGTAAATAGGCTTGGTTATTGCTTATAGGCGCGCCGAGTGTCGGCCCAACTCCCATTACAAAATCACTAGCACTACCGCCATTATTGTAAACTGTTCCGGCAGTTTCGACACGGATACGACGGTTTGCTACAGGAATTGTAAAAGTAGATGTTTGCACATTTGTCCAAGCACCGATAGTTCCAGTGTGATTCGACCCAATATTAGAGTGTGCAACGTGACCCCACGGCTGGTTCCAAGGCGGTTGCCAACCCGTTGTTGCCCCGTAATAAATTAGATGTTTGCCAGTATCAGTTTCATAAATAGCCTGCCCCTTAATGGGACCAGATGGACGAGTGCTACTTGTGCAATATGTAAAGTATCCAGTAGCCCATGTAGGTGCCGATGCACCAGCAGAAGTTAATATCTGACCGCTAGTTCCAGCAGCAGTAAACGCATGAGCGGTGCCAGTACCATAGTCGATACCACCAGCAGTGGGAGTAGCCGAAGAATTTGTGCCACCACGGGCAATAGCCAATGTGCCGGCATTAATATTTGCTGCGCTTTGATAAAACGAACCTGACTGACCATCAAGTAAATCAGCATTAAGATTAGTGACAACAGTCTGCGAAGCAACAGTCAAAGGTGCAGTACCAGTAGCCACAGTGCTAGCAATCGTATTAAATGATGGATTAGCAGACGTAGCAACCGATTGCCCAATAGCAATCGAAGGCGTAGAACCCTCACCAGTACCACCAGTAACCGTAACGCCGGTACCGCCAGTGACGCCAGCGACATAATCACCATTTGTATCAGTACCCAAATCTACATCATCAGCAACCCAAAGCGTGCCATTGTACTTTAAGAAATCACCTGTAGCCGGTGACGGCAACGACACGTTATGTAACTCATCCAGTTCATAGCCGTTCTGAGTAGCAACATAAACAATACCGTTGCTAGTGCAACGCACTGCAACGCCAACAAACACCAAATGGTCAGGAGCGGACGGTTTCGTCTTCGTAAAATTGCCGTTAGTGCCAAGCCACAACACGTCACCCGGACTATAACCAACACTCAAATCAATGCCGTCAACATAACCACGAGTAATAATAGGACCATTATCAGATGCAGTAATGTTTGCCCCAACAATACCAACCGTCTTAGAAGAAGTAGTGTCACTGGTGTTATCAGCACGCTTAACCGTCGCATGGTCACCAGTAGCACCAAACAGATAAACAACAGTACCGGTAGTGAGCGTAGTCGCTTCAGCATTACGAGCATAGGTAACAACACTTGCATGTTTGTTGACCCAACTGGTTCCGTCATAAACAAGACTTTGGAACTCTTCAGGTGTTGCAATAACTACGTCAGACAAATCATCTAAATTTACAGTACCAATACTTCCAGCAGGACCCGTGGGGCCTGTGGAACCAGTAGCACCCGTAGCACCAGTCGGACCTGTAGGTCCTGTCGGTCCAATCAGCGAAACCGATGAACCCCAAGCGCCTGCAGTTTTAGGACCATAGATAGATGAAGCCGTAGTGTCAATATAGAAATCACCGTCATTACCCAAACCAGCCGAAGGTGCGCCAGAACCATTGCGAACAGTTTTTCCATCTAGGCCGGGAGCGCCAGTCGGACCTGTAGGTCCGGTTGCTCCCGCTGCACCCGTTGGACCCGCAGGGCCAGTAGCGCCAGTGTCTCCACGAGGAACCGTGAAATCAAAGATGGCGGCTGAAGTAGTACCAGAATTAACAACTGAAGCGGAAGAACCTGCAGAACCAGTTGTAGTAGACCCTACATTGACCGTAGCGGCGCTTCCAGTCGCTCCGGTACTGCCAGTAGCCCCCGTTGCTCCGGTGGCTCCTGTGGCCCCTGTAGCGCCCGTAGGGCCAACTAGAGACACGCCCGCAGGCCAAGAGCCTGCAGCCTTAGGGCCATACAAAATCGAAGACGTAGTATTAATGAAAAAGTCTCCGTTAGCACCAGTCCCGGAAGAAGGAGCAGACGCACCAGAAAGAATAGTACGGCCATCAGCGCCCGTCGCTCCCGTAGCACCGGTCGGCCCGACCAAGTTCGTCTTATACGTCCAAGACCCGGCATTCTTAAAATACAAATCCCAAGTAGACGTATTTATATAAAAGTCGCCATCGTTGCCAGTTCCAGCAGACGGAACCCCGACACCAGAAAGAATCGTGCGACCATCCACGCCAGCAGCACCAGTAGCACCCGTAGACCCCGTGGCACCAGTAGCGCCTGTCGGTCCAGCAGGACCGGTAGCGCCCGTGCTACCCGTAGGTCCGGTAGGGCCAATCAAAGAAATGCCTGCAGGCCACACTCCAGCAGCCTTAGGACCATAAAGCATAGATGTAGCCGTGTTGATGTAGAAATCACCATTATTGCCGACACCCGCAGTTGGTGCAATCACTCCATAACGCACCAAAGTTCCTGCAATGCCCTGAGAGCCTTGCAATACAACCCCAGCCGTCAAATCTTCAGGCGTCGCCGCCAACGCTTCAAAAAGCGTTTGCGGGTCGCCATTCTTGATAATCAGATATTCAAACCCAGCAACATCCACCAAATAAACCGTATTCAAAGGAGACGTAATCTCAGAATTAGGAATAAGGTCAACAGACAAATTACCTGACGAATCAGTGTAACCGCCATAAGAAGACGCCAAAACACTCGTAGTCGTAAATGCCCCTACAGTATTCTTATAAATATCAGTTAAAGTAATAGTAACCAAAAGAGGGACAGATTCCCCCACAACATCAACAGTATTAATCGTTAAAACAGCCACACCTACTCCTTGCTTCGGTGAAAATTAATTAGTAACCCTTTACACGCTTCAAACGGGGATTAGCCTTCTTGGCAGACGCAGAAGCATTACGAGCAGCAGACGCCAAAATCGCACCAGCAGCATCCATACTCACACCCTGCTTGCGAGCAATCTTCTTCTGAACAGACTTAAAACCCGGATGCTTAACAGAATCCTTTTTAGAAGCCATCACTTCCCCTTCTTCTTATTCTCAAGACGCTTAGAAATAGCGGCAGCCTTACGCTTCGCATCAGCCTTAGACGACGCACCCCAAACACGCAACGACAACAACAGACGAGTCGGACGACCCTTATCATCATACTCAGGACCCGGCATATTGCCCATACGAGCCAAAAACGACGCACGCCTAGGATTGTCTCCAGACTTGACCGGCGCACGCAACTTGCCGCCAGTAGACTTGTTGTACGAAGCACGACCCTTAGCGTTCAAACCGCCTTTAGGGTTCTTGCCTTCTTTGCGTTGCCATGCGGGACTAGCCATAATCTCTCCTTAAAGGGCAATGCCCCCGACCCCGAATAACAGGGCCGAGGGCAAAACCAGCAAACGTTAAAGTCAAACGTCAGTGATGGTGAAAAGGACAGCGCCCTTTTCGTTCTTCACCTTAAGAGACTTCTCAGCCACAATCTCGCCCTTGTCCGCATCGCCAGTCTTGGCAAGCAGTTCATGGGTGTATGGGTCGAAGTTCACAATAGCATGGTCATTGCCAGAAGTGGAAAGAACCACACCACGGGTCTTCGGGAAGTGACGGTTAGCGATAACCTTAACTTCACCAAAGTCCGACATAAACGTATCAACCTTCTCACCAGCAATGGTCTCGCTACGAGAAACATTGAGGTAGTTGGTGTTGAGCGTCGAAATCTGCGACTTCACCGAAGGCGAAACCATCAGAACCTCAGGGGTCGAACCATTGTCATAAGCCTTACGAATGGCATCGTTAAGAAGCGTCTTCGTGTTAGCCTTAACACCGGAAACAGAGTTTGAGGTGATGTAGTAGAAAAGACCACCCATGAAACGCTGCTTGCTGTCACCAGAGATTGCACGCTGACCGTGAATCATTGAACGCTCGAAACGAACCGCAAGTTCCTTGAACTTCTTACCAAGTTCATGAATGTACGGGTCCTCGCCACCGAACAGACCGCCACGTGCGCCACGGTTACGTGCCGTACGGGTCGCCTGCACTGCTTCTTGAGCAATCTGCGTGTAGTTGAACTTCGCAACTCGTTCAGTCGAACGAGGTGCCTTAGGGTCCGAACCTTCAACAATGTACTGACCAATCAGTTCAAGAGTTGAAGTAGCGCCGGGAGCGGTCGTGTTGCCTGCAAAACCAGCAACGACATAAGTCGTGGTATTGGTAATGCCAGTAACGATGTACTGAAGAGCGCTGGAAGCACCATCACGGACACCAAGAATATCGTCAATACGAAGTTCTCCAGTATCAGTGGTCGTAAGCGTCCAAGGACCAGTACCAGACTGAGCCGAGTTCACGACAGCCTGAGGCATAAGTTCTTCTTCCATCCACTCAACCTTAATCTCATTCGTTGAGACGGTCGGGAGGAGTTGCTGAAGAGGGGTATCTGAAGGCGAAAGAATACGAATTGCCTCATCCATATCCTGCTTGACGCCAACGGTCTGATTAAATGTTGCAACTGCTTCGCTACGGTAAGCCATAATAATTTACTCCTTTTAGAGTTCTAGTTCCGAAGAGGTTTGTTCCGTCTTCGCTCGCATAAACGCCCCAAAGTCACGGTTCTTAATAGCATCAGCAATACGGTCTTCCGACCCTTCCGCTGGAGCCATAGCACCAGACCCACCACCAAAGATGGGTACATCAACTTCGGGCGCAGAAGCCACAGCACCCGCTGCGTCAACTGCTTCAATAATGTCATTAGGCGTAACCATAGTTGCGCCATCTGAAACCTTCAAAACCTGCACCCGCTCATTAAGAGTTGAAGCAAGACTGCGGAAAGACTCCGGGTCAGGGGCTTCAATCAAATCAACAAACGGAGCGATATCTGGAAACTCAGTCAAAACGTCACGACGAACGCTTTCTACCTGTTGCCGAGCAAGCATCTGCGTAAGTGCTTCAACCTGCGACTGCAAATTAGTGACGTCAGTCACGGTATTCTCCTTTGGGTTAATGTCAATACTTGCTGCCTCAATCTGATTCAGCCGGTCCTCAAGTTGCAGACGATACTCACGCTCAGCGTCAAGTTGCTCCTGCGTCTTATTGAACTTCGACATTAAACCATTGAAACGTTCAGCCGGGACCTGTTTGCCCAAGCCTTCTCCACTGTCTGATTCCACTGCATCAAATGATTCAGGAGCCTCATCGACTTCAAAATCATCCAACGGAGCAGTCTCAGCGAGCAGTTCGCTCAACTGTATTCTCCTTGATAGTTGGAATAGGTTTTCCGTATTAAACTACGGAAAGTGTTATTTGTCACCTCCGGCCAGAGACCTGACGGACCCTGCCCGAAGTTCCTTGCCCCGAAGAACCACCAACCGGAGCCGCAATCCGCTCTCTAACAAGAGACGGAGTGCCAAACCTGCCAATCAATTCACCAAGAACCTTAGTTTGAACATTTAAATACTCTTCAAACACGGAAGGATTAGACCCCATATAGAAAGCCACCTTCTCCAAGAACTTTTGATAACGATTGTTGCGACTATCCACAAAATGTTGCTGCAACTCAGGATGAGCAGAAATAAACATTTTACGAGCAGTAGCATCAGGAATAGAGAAATACCGTTCAGTCAAATCAGCCATCCGCTGCTCTTCCGGCGTACGAATAGCCCTCCAATACTCACGAAGTTCAGGATGCTTATCAAGGAACTCTTGACGGCCAGAAGCCGGCGTAGAATAGAAAGCCGAAATCGTTTCCCCAAGAGGGTCAGTAGAAGCAGTCCACTCGCCATACTTGGTCATAATATCCCGAACAACTTCCTTATAAGTGTCAGGCATATTAGACATCGGACCAGCCTTAATCCACTCCTGAACCTCAGGATGCTGACGAATATACTCAGCCTTCTCAGCGCCACTAGGCATATTCAGCCAAATGTCGTAAGTTGCAGGCTTGTCGCCGGTGCGACGAGACCAAACCTTCAACTGTTCACGAGCCCACGCAAGATTGGTGACTTCCTGAACATCCATAGCGTCACCCTCCCAATCGCCATAAGTAACCATGATGTTCACAACCTGCAAACGGTCCAAGTCCGACATGTTTGCCAAAGGACCAAGACGAATCCAATCAGCAACCTCAGGATTGGCACGCAGGAAAGCCTGCTTAGCCGCACCATTAGAAGCAGGAATTCTACGATACTCATCATACGCAGCAGGAGCCTTAGCACCCTTAGGACGCTTAGAGTAAGCAGCCATCATAGCCTTAGCATAAGACAATGCAGCCGCAGCCATGCCAGTAGCACCACCAAGACCGTTGCCACCAAAGCCGCCAGAAGAAGGAGTAGTCCCCTTCCACTTCTCAATCAACGAATCAGGAAGAGGAGAGTTCTCAAGGATTTGACGCTGGAAAGGCGTCAAACGTTCCCAATACATTTTCTGGTCAACACCATTAATGACATAATCACCAGCGTCAACATTCAAACGAGTAATCAACTCATCCTTCATTGCCGCACGAATAGCCGGAGGAGAATCCAGATAATTCTGTTCTTCCCGACCAAAGATAAGCATAGGAATACCTAACTCAGCATAACGGGAACGCAGTTGCTCTTCAGCGAATTTAGCGTCAGGACTATTAGGATTGTTTTGCAGATAGACAAGACCCTTCAAGTCTTCTTGCAACTGAATCATGTCTGGATATTTATCGTACAATCCTTCAAGGATAATCTTGCGCTGGTCGTACAGAGCAGCGGTCTGCTGCTTCAAAGCATTGTAAGTGGTCCAATCCTTGCTTTGATAAGCCTTATTTCGGGCTTCAGCAGTCAAAGCAATTTTACCATTCAACATGTCAAGATATGCACCATTTCCTTCAAGCAATGCTTTTTGAGCAGCCTGAGTGGCAGTATCAACCTTAAAACTAGAAGCATAATTCAACTGAGGATTAGCAGAATACACCTTAGCAATCATTGCCTTATAAGTATTGTACTGTGAAAGCGCCGCCTGAGTATTCTGATATTGACGAGCAGTAACAGCACCATCACGGCCTGTTGCTTCAAGAAAAGCAATATCCTCAGAACTCATATCATAATAAGAGATTTGCGACATCTTATTTTGCCAGTACTTCACCTGTTCAGCAGCAGCAAGTTTAGACACAGCAATCAACTCATGCTGAGGACCCTTATTAATCGCAGCCTGAATGCCCGGTTCCCCATAAAGAATCTCATCAATAGTACGAGTCTCCTTGTACGGGTCAAGACGGAAAAAAGCACTCTTAGCAAGCCAATCCTTATAATCCTTGGCAGACACATCAAACTGCTTACGCCAAGCATTAATATTGTCATTATAATTTGACTCATTAGAAGTAGCAACAATCTTCGCCAATTCCTTACGAGCAAGATACTCATTTCGAGGGTCAATCTTATACTCTTTAATCTGAGAAGAATAACGTGCTTCAATCTCACGAATCTTAGCGTACTTGTCATTGTAGCCAAAAGTCGGTTGATTGTATGCAGCATTAATCTCATTCATCATTTTAGTCTTAACTTGACCCGCTTTGATTTCATCAAGATAATCATTAATACCAAGAACCTTAGTAAACTTAAAAGACCTCAAATTCATGTCGCCAGAAGCAGACTGCAACCAGCGGTCAAAACTCCCCTCATCGTTTGCTTCCGTTTTGCGTTGGAAATAAATAGAAGCAAGGTCAGGACGAAGTTCATAAAGTTTGCTATACCAATTAGTCTCACCATATTGTTCAATGAGTGTATTCTTAATGCTTTCAAACTCTTTTTGCCCACCCATAATTGGGCGAGTAGGTGCCGGAGTCAAAGAACCCGCAGTAACCCAACCAAGCAAAACGCCTGAAGTCTTTTCACGAATCTCACGCATTCCCTCTTCAGAATCAAGATAATCAATGTAGTTAGGATTATCTCTGTTCTCATACATCATCTCCTGAACAACCTTGATTTGAATGTCATTCAAAGAGTTCTGCTGATTAACTTGGTCAGCAAACTCCCAAGGAGGAGTACTCATAGAGAACGCCTCCCAGAGACGGGTTGCTTCAGGACGCAAAATTGTTCCCTGAATTCCATACGGGAACATGCGATTGTAAACCCAAGGATTGTTATCCTGCAAGTCCTTAAAGAAATCAGGATAGAACTGAGCGATTTGAGAAACGGCAGTAGACCAGAACGGGCCTCCCGGTGTTGGCAGTGTACCCAAAAGCACGTTGATTGGTTTATCAAGTGTAAAGTCTGGCGAAGCGCTTGCTGAAGCAAACGCATTGCCTTGGAGAAGGAAAAACAAATCTCTAACCTTAAAGTCAAACGAAGTGCTATCCGGCGCACCAAAAACACGTGACAGCCATGTCGAACCCGGAATACGCATCCGATATTCTCCCATTGCGTCTTCATAAAAGACGCCACCTTCAACACCATTGTTAAATGCAATAGCACCAAGGTTAGTGAAACGAAGAGTCCTTGCCTGATTGTCAAGCACGAGACTTGTATAAACACGCAAAAGTTCTTCACGAGGCTGCTGGAATGGGAAAATAAAATCTGCTTTAGCCGCAAAACGAGACTCATCAGACAACTGGAACATAACCTTATTTGTCAAACGAACAGCACGTTCTTCGGCAATATTACGAGCAATCTCAGGAGCAACACCAAGCCTACGAAGTTCCTTGTACTCATCAGCATAAATGCTCTTAGCCATTGGAACACGATTCAACTTGGTTGTTGGAGCCTCCATGATAAGACGACCATAAACCGTCTTATAACTTTCAATAACATCCTTCATCTTAGGAAGAACCCATGTGCGCTCAGCGTGAACCCAAGCGGGAGCCACGCCACTCTTGCGCCACTCCTTGACCATTTGCAAGGTAACGCCATTCTCATCGGCATGGAGCCTAATCCTACGAATGTCTTCGGTAGGAAGATACCTTGAAACAAAAAGTTCATATCCATCAAGAACCTCATCAAGATTCTTTGGAGCATTCAAACCATTCAAAAGGCGACGCTTCTCCAGCGCTCCAGCCGGAGAATCAAGAAACTCCTTAGCCAACTCACGCCAATTAGCATCAGTACTATCAAAGTTCTCCAAAATGATACGGTCAAGAATGTTGCCACCCTCGCTTCCCGGAGAAGCAGGGTTGATTTGGCGATTAATGATACGCAACCAAGCGTCATCAAAATACTTGTCAGTCGTCTTCAGGGCAACCCACTGACCATCCGTTACCGCAAGCAACTTGTTGTAAGAAATATGCGACATCGGATGAGAGGTAGAAGAAACCAATTGGTCGGCATGACGCATCGGCAATTCAATGCCAAGGTCACGCAACTTCGACATACCCGGAATCCACTCTTTAGGAGACCAGCCACGAGCAAGAGAGTAACGAATTCCACGTTCTTCAATGCCAGCAACACGACCAATATAACGGATACCGCCAATAGAACCAAGCATTGCACCAAGCAAAGCAGAAGACAACTTATGGTCACTAAAGCCAAAGCCATCGTCATTAGAGGTTGACGGGTCTCCATAGTAGAAACCAGCAGAAGCCCCAATAAACATTGTAGGCGCACCGGTAACGACAGCACGTTTCCACCATGTATGAGTCTTCTTGGCAACCTTACCAATTTTGCCTTCAGCGAGATTCGTAAACTTCAAACGTTGAGAATTAGCAAACTGAGTTCCACGACCAGTCCACACAACACCATCTTCAATAGCAATCTTTTCAGTCAACTCAGCCTGATACCTACGAGCAATAGCACGAGCATCATCAGCGGACATTACAAGCACCTCATTAGTGCGCTGTGAAAGAGTCGTCAACGCAGGAAGAAGTACCCCGTCTTCGTCAACCATAAAGCCAATGTTGGTTTCCTTCCAAATTTGATTTTGCCTATCACGCAAAATCTTGTATGGAATATTCATGTGGGCAGCCCAAACCTGCTGCATTTCCGTAATGATAGGATAAATATCATCAACAGACCTTGCCTGAAGAGCAAGGTTGCGTAACTCTGCACGAGTCACAGCATCAAACTGATAGTCCATTGCAATGCGGTCAACCTCTTCAAGACGGTTCATCAAAGCAATAGCAGCATTTTCATGCGAAGCAAAACGGACAGTCTTAGGAGCAACCGATTCAATAAAGGAAAGCCCAAGTTTGCCAACCTTCTCCTTAGCGGTAGCAACAGCACCAAATTTGCGAGTAGGCAAGAAAGCATTTTCTTGAACCCACTTAAACAAATTAGATTCCTTCATCATCTCCAACGCAACCGCTTCTGCAGCACGAGGATTACTAGCAAACCTCTCAACCTCACGAGCAATATCGGTAATGTCGAAAACGCCCTCTTGAATTCGTTCAGTAATCCTTCTATCAAAATACTCACGAAGCATAGCCGGAAGTTTTTGCATACGAGCATTAATTGCTCGTCTTCCCAAAAGGCCAAGACTTTCATTAGCAGTGTTTAACGCAGCACCAACAAGTTCAACTTCACCCGCAACAGGAGCAACATTAAACTGTCGCCCAATAAGTTTCTCGCCACCCTCCATTTGAGTAACCTGAGCAGTAACAGCATCCATCCAAGCAGGGTCAACAGAACTGGCATTCACTTCAGTGAAAATACCGTTCATAGCAATCTTTTGACGAGACAAAACAACACCACGAATATAAGGGTCGCTAATGTCAATAGCATTAATACCCTTAATGGCGGCATAGCGCTCCAACGGGTCTGTCAAATCCTGAATGCTTCTACGAACGTTTGCCTCACCCATTCCTGAAATTGTCTTAATGTTCTTATAAGACAAACTCTTCATTTCAGAGCGTGCAATTTGCAGTTCTCTAGCAGCCTCTTGATTCCATCTAACAATATCAGGATTGTCAAGAACTGCATCAAGATTGTTTCTCAACTCTTTACGGTCAGCACGAATGCGAGTCGTCAACTCACGACGAGCAGCACTGTTAGCACGCAAACTGTCATTAACTTCACGCTTAGAGCGGTCAATCCAATCCTTAGTCTGGTCAGCAACCGTTTGACGGCTAGACCAAGTTCCATTCTTGTTTTGAATCCACGAATCAGACTTAGACATAGCCTGCATTTGGGTTTCACGTGAAGCAATATATTCACGACGAGCAAGAAGAGCATCCCGCTCCGTCTTAATGGTCGCAAGACCATCGTCCAACTCACGCTTCAAAGCGGAATCAGCGTTACTCCAATCACGAATATGCTTAGCACGATGAATTTCCCAATCCTTAACTACACGCAAAGCATTAGCAAGACGATTAACAGCCTTCTCACGTAGCATGTACATGGATTCAGAAAACTCTTCGACAACACCCTTCATCCTAATCAGGCGATTAGTTTCATCAACCAATTCCTTGACAGCCTGAGTAAACACCTTTTTAGGTGTGTGAGGCATCTTAACAATACCCAAAGAAGTTTCATCAATATAAATCCACTCTTCAAGTTGTTTCAAACGAGGAATTTCTTCCTCGCCAATTAATTTAACACGACGAATAGCCTCTAAGAACTGGTCATCAGGACCTTTAACGCCAGCAAGTCGTGACATAAGTTCACGACCAAGAAGACCGCTGTCTTTAGTTGTGCCATTAATAGTGAGTTCCACAATCACTTCAAGATGCGAAATCATTTCACCAATAGCAGCGGCATCAACGCCCTCAGCGCTTTGTGCCGCAACGATGTATGCAACCTTATCCAAACCGGGCATGACATCAGTGTCAAGACCAATTTGGGCAAGACGAGTCAAACGTGCAACATAATCTTCGGGTCCTAAAGTCATTCCCGCATCAAGGATAAGACGGTTAACTGCCTTAACGTTATCTTGAACCAAACTCTTCTCATTGGAAGAGAGGCGATAAACTACACTAGCAATCCTTGTCTGCGGATTATCACCAAGGATTTGACCATACTTACCAATTCGGTTAGCCCAACCTTCAAGTTTTCTGGAGACATTTCCGGCAGCAGGTTTGATTGAAGAACGACCCAGAAGAATGGGAACGCTTCTTCCACCCGCAAGCCCAGAAACAACTTCATCTCCCAATCCTTGACCGGGACTTTGCATGTAGGAAGAAATAGTTGATGCAACCTGACGACGCAAGGTGATTCTAATGCTGGTGCGTCCAACTAGAACCGATTCACGAAGAACAGCCATCCCCGCTTCTGTGCCACCCTTAGCGGCCGCAACCGCAATTTCTTGGAGTACAGAAGAATCAACATTTTTTAAAGACTTACTCAACTGCTTAATGTCAGTGCCAAATCGGCTGATAACACCTTCGGCTTGCTGAAACCAACTCTTAGCAGCAGCAGATTTCATAACTACGGCACGACCTGTAGTGGCAAATTGTGCAATCTGCGCTTCAGACAAAACAGAAGAAGGACGAAGATATGCTTTAACCTGAGCGCCCTTAACAAACAAATCATCAACAAAGTTTCGACTAGCAGACTGCTTTACAACATCACCAAGAAGAATCCTTGTTGCGGTTCTTGCTTCGGCTGCAGCACCTTGCCTAATAGCAATCTTAGCACCAGTTACAGAGAGTTTAGCGCCAAGAGAGTTGGCAACAAAAGGAGTATAAGTCCAAGGGTCTGTAGCAACACGGAATCCTGCATCAAAAAAACCTGAAACATTTGTAGTTGCAATCTTATCAATAGTTGCCTGAGTCAAGCCACCAAAACCCGGAGCATCTTTCAAGGCTCCAGAATCATGTAAAGCATTTATTCCAAGAGTTGCAGCAAGACCTGCTGGTCCAGCAAAAATTCCAATCCAAGGAGTATTATCAATAGTAACATCATATCGACCGGTGTTTTCTCTTGTAAACCAACCCGGAATTGAACTAAGGAAAAAAGAAAGATTTTCACCATGACTTGTAAGTCCAAGCATTTGTCTTTCTTCATCAGTGTCCACAGCAGCAATAAGTTTTGCCGCTGAAGTCCCATCAGGACCAACTTTATTTCCGCCAATAAAATTAATTACATCATCGCTAAAGCCTCGTCCAACAATTGCCGCTGCGGCAACACGAGTAGCATCAAGGAAATTTTTAGCCTCACCATTTAAAGCAAAATTCGCAGCATAAACTGACGAACTCATGTATTCCTGACCTGCTCCAATGGCAGCCACAAACTTTGTTCCGTTTGTAAGAAGTTGTCCAGCGGCAACGTTCTTAGTAGCGTCTCTGTCTCCTGTTAAACCACGAAGCCAACCAAGAATTCCAGTGCTTTTATTATCTTCTTTCGGAACATTTCCAACAGCCTTGTTAATTTCTGCCTGACGCCCCCAACCAGCAGCCAACTGTCCCGACAGTTTAGAAGCAGTAATTTCCGAAAGAGCCTCAGCCCAAAGATTCATAAATCCATTGTCTTGGACTAGAGCGGGGTCAATGCCTTGATTAATTAACTGCTGACCCAAAATAGCAACATCAGCAAGACGCCCGGCGCTTTCATTAATGTCCTGTTGCGCCTCTGCACTTCTCAACATCAAAGCAGGTTTACCGGAAAGAATAAGTTTAGACTGTGCAGGCGTAGAACCAACACCAAAAGTGCCGCCATAAACCTGTTCAAGAATATTTTGAAAACCAATAGGCAAACCAGCAATACTTCTACCACCTACAGTTATCGGAACATAACGATTCTGTAAAGTGTAAGTATTGCGAGTAAATTCACCATAAGTATCAGGAGAAGCACCTCCGATATATGGATTCTCTTCCGACTCAACCGTTCTTGCAGACGGAAGTTCAACATAGGGAATATATTGCTTATTTAACCGGTCGTTTCCACTCGTAAGTCTTTGAGTAAACTCTTGAACTTTTTGACGCCGTTCTTCTCCGGGTAGTTTTGCCCAAGCACCCGGTCCACCAGTGGTTTCAGCATACTCTCTAGCAAATCTAACATTTCTAGCATCATACAGATTTTGCGGCATCTGCGAACGTTTGCCTTCTGAATCAGTAAACGTTTTAACCGGCGACAGACGAGACCTAGCCTCAAGACCCTCCGGTCTCATCAAAATAGCATTACGAATACCCGTTGCACGCAATTCTGCTTGACGCATAGAATTGTTAAAGTTTCTTTGCAACAAATCCGTACGAATCTGTTCCGAACGCCTAGAAGCCTCAGTTATCAAACGGTTTCGTTCTTGCTCTGCCGCAACACGCTGCGACTCAGCAAGCCTCTGCTGAGCAAAAGCGCCATCACTTAGACTACGCAAATACTCATCAAGCAACTGCTGTTGGCTGGTACGAACTCCACCTACATCAATATCACCAACAGGTCCCTCACCGAAATTTGGAATCTGAAGTGGAGGCGGCGACCAAGGGGGAGCGCCGGTTTTTCGACGTGCGTTAAAATCTGGGGTATTATAAAGAGCCATTATTGCATACCTCCACCAAGAGGACCAATACTAGGGAAATCGCCGGAATTATCTAAAGAAACCTGTTTAGAACGCGCAAGTTCACGCATCCTATTACCAATATCGTCGGCACTACCCCCCATATCCATTCCAGTTGGTGAAGGTTGCTCCCCCACAGGGGGACCACTCATCGGTTGCTCACCCTGCATCATAGCCATATCCTGCGGATTCATTTGAACCTGCTGATTAGATTGCTGTTGAAACTGCTGTTCATTCTGTTGCTTAATCAAAGGAGTCAAAGAACGAGTCTGCTCCGCAACCTTCTCACCACGCAGCGACGGGTCTTCATTTTCAGAACGAATACGTTGGATTTCATCGTTAGGATACTCTTCACCCAACTTCTCCATCGTCGTATAAATAGATTGCATACCATTCTGCAACTTCTCCATCTCCAAACGAGACGCAGCAAAATCATCCTTCGGCAAAACACCCGGCCAAGAAATAGTAACATCACGCAAACCCTGAATGTCAGCGCCAGACAAAGTGACAAGCATTCCATCACGAGTCGGACCCATTCCAGCATCACCCGGAACAGCATTCTGGGTTTTATCAGTAGCCAAAATTACAGCAGAACCCAAAGCCTTAGACTCCCCAATGTCTTCCTGCAACTGCAGAAGCATCGCAAACAGATTACGGATACCAATCTCCCATTCACGACGCTTCTTCTGAATCGTCGAAATCAAAGGCTGGAACTGAACGTCCAAAGCAGGACCAGTGTTAATAGAACCCTGCACAATTCCTTGATATGCAGCCTCATTCATACCGCAAACCTCAAGGAACGTTGCACGCAACTCAGCAATCTGCTGTGCCACAGCCTCATTTGGACGGTCATAAGACAAGAAACCAATACGTGAACCCAAACGCATCGGAATAGCGCCACCACCAGACATGGACTGAGCCAAAATCTCAGCATAGTTCTGAGGTGCGCCCTCCCAAGTAATCGTAGGCGTAAGCCAACGATTCACAATATGGTCACGACGAGACAGCAGATAATTCATGCGTTCATTGATTAGACGACCCTGCGTGATATCTGCCTCACCAAAACCATCTTCATCTGAGCGAATGTTTTCGATAACAACAAAAGGAACGTAACCTTCGCCAGTGTCGCTCCACTTGTACGGATTGTCGCCATTATATTTAGTAATTCCACCAACCTGAAGAAGATAAGAGTCTTTGCTCCAAACCTCAAGAACAGGGATGCGGCGGCGGGACTCTACAGTGGTCCACTGGTTTTGCTCCCGCTTACGGTCATAACGGTCACCTTCCGACATTTCACCTTCAGTTTTGTAACTAGCCTTACCGAAACGTCGCACAGCCTCCGCTTTATCAATCGGATAAGAATAATATACGATAGAAAATTCGCCCGGAGATTCAGCACCCACCGGAACGCCATAAAAATAATCTGGCTGGCAGTAAGAGAAACAAGCATGCTCAGAACCCTTCGCACCCTTCTTGTAAACCTTATAGATGGTGCGACCCAACTTGGCACCAGTCTTAGCACCCTCCATGAATTGAACATCAGAGCGCGACATATCAAGAAGACGTTTGAGAATCTTCTCTGTGCGTTCAGCAGCATCACGATATTCAATAGAGTTCGGTCGATTAAGATTCCAGTTGAAACCTCCACCAATCAAATATGAAGCCATCTTCTCCACAACAGGCTTACACATATTCTTCGACAACTTCGGAATATGAATAGGCCAGTCACGAGGCCAACGAAAGTTGCCTTTCGCTGCCTGCCGAAGCAAATAGTAATCATAGTTGCGTTGCAAATTATCTTGCTTTAAAGTGGCAAACTCCATAAGAGTTTCATCAACATTAAATCCGGGCATTAGTTATTCTCCTTATAAAGTTCTGTGATAAGAGCCTTCAACTCATTGAAATTGGCCGCATCGTGTGTCGTATGCTCATCCAAAGCCTGAGCATGGTTCAACATCAATCGTTTAGTTTCCGAAATTTCAATACGATTATTTAAAGATTCCTCATGGATATCAGCAATCATCTCCAAATACTCGAAAGCCTTCTTCCCATGATTCGTTTGAATGTCTGCCTGAATACCATCAACCGTACCCTCAACCCGCTTCATGCGCTTCCCAATCATTAAAACAGCAGCAATAATAGCAGGTAAAGTCGCAATAAACGTAATAGCAACGTCAGATGCGTCCGTAGGGTTAATAGCAAACATTAGAAAACCTCTCCAGTAGTAGGTGCAGGTAACTCCCACTGCCCCAAATGGTGAACTAACATTGCCATAACCATCACATTATCCTGAACAATATCATCATCCGGCAAAACATAATGGTCTAACTCATATTTCATTCGTTCAAGCATCGGGGAGCGGATAAGACCACGCACAGTGTCCCATTCCAATTCCAAAGCCAACTGCAAACTACGCAGCATATCAAATTTCTTGGAGCCAGCCCCGCCGAAATGGATACCTTCCACCTCAACACCCCGGTCCTGCAAAGCCTCCGACACCGAATCAATCTGACCTGTAGAATCAATCAATAGGTAAGGCATCGAATACTGCTTAAAAATATCTGCCATCAAATCATATTTCTGCTGCCAATCAGCAGAACCACCCTCAATGTACTCGTAACGCACAACCTTCCACGGACGTTCCGTGTAATCCACGACCACACCAACCGTCGCATCAGAACCCACACTCCGACGCTTCCTCTTACGATTACCACCCAAATCGAAAGCCCCTAGATACAGACGCCCCTCCTCAGGTTCCACCGTGTAACGGGTGTCTCCAAGCCACACACCGTTATGCTCCCCCGAAAACATTCTCATAATGTGATGGCGGTTAAAGAAGAAACCGCCAGCAATGATGAATGCCCCCAAAATGACCTGACGCCCCATCTGCGTGAGAATCGGATGCTCACCATTACGGCAAGCCAAGTTCTCTTCGCACCCTCCTTCAGGACAGTCCTCCCACCCCGTAACATAACGGGGATTCGCTAAGACACGTTCCTTTTCCCGGTCAGGCCAAAACTCGTTTTCAAACACAGACCCAGACTGTGAAAAATAGAACGGGTCCGTACCATCCTTTCCTTTCTCATAAATTTCCAAAAGATACGGGTCCGAATGAGCCTTCGGCGTACCAAACAAATGGATACGACCAGAAACACCCATCGTACGAGGATACAGAATGTTATCAAACGTGCCAGCCAAGTCAGGAATATGACCTGCCTCATCAACAAAAATTACTCTACGACGGGCAGCCTCAACCAATTTACCCTGCCCATCCAAAGAACCCCAATCGCAAATCGCACCATTATTAAACTCAATGCGAGTCACATCAGAATTCTTAATATTCTTCACCAAAACCCGGAACTCCTCCCGGTTCTGATAAAAACTTTTTAACCGCTCAAACGACTCCATACCAATCGTATACGAAAACGAAGCCACCAAAGCCTTATACTCCTGAGACAACCAACCAGCAAAATCCGTAGGCCGCTCAACACCATCCTTAAACCAACAAAAATATGTCACCAACCGGGCAATCAACTCTGTCTTCCCAAACGAGTTACCCGGCAACAAAAAGTTTACATCAGACTTCGCATTAGCAGCATACCTGCGCTGCCCAGCATGCAAAGGAGACCCAAAAACAACCTCAGAAAACTTAGAAGGGTCCCCATAAGTAGCAGCAACCTGCTCCATAAAATCCGCAGGCAACGTCACTCAGAAACCTCTTCCAAAACCTCATACACAGCCTCAATCTGCTTATGAGGAATCACCTCAACCTCAACCCGCTCCGGCCCAGAAACCTCACCAAACATCTTCGCCCCAAAAGCCAACATCATCTGCTGCTCCATACGCATACCAGTAATCTCATGAATACCCTTCAAAGCAGCAATCAAATGCTGCTGCGAAGGCTTAGTCTCCAACAACCCACGCAAATTCCTGATAGCAGTCGCATACAACGGCTTCACCTCAGCAGGAGACAAACGCATCTTCTCAATCAACTCCTGCTCCGTCGCCGCCAACTCCATACCCAACACATCATCCATATGAGCATGCACCTTATCTGTCTCCGAAACAAAGTGCCGTTCCATATGATTCTTCAAACCCTGAGCATGCGTCAAATTCCCCAACCTAGCCGCCTCACGCCACGAAATAGCACCATCCATGGCCTGACGGCCATAAACTTCCAACTCAACACTATTCTCATGTTCGCAAATAGAGCACTGCGGAGAACCCAAAACAACCCCAATACACACTAAAAGCCGGTCACAAAACCGGCCAGAAACTTACAATAGTAAACTACAAAAAACGTTACCAAAACACTAAGCAGACATCCCCCCAAGGGGATGGATGCCAGAAAAGAACATGTCTACAACAACTAAAAAAGGCCCCTAAACGGGGCCAAAGAAAACACTCCCGCAACAACGAGAGAACCTGTGTAAAGCGCTACACCCCTACAGGGTGTTGCGCACAACAGCACCGAAGTGCATACACTAATTTACTACGAAAAGTGTTTTTTTACTTACCACAGGTAACTAAAAACAAGAAGACACTATGACACAACAAAACGCCCCCGAAAGACCACCTGAAAGACCACACCAACAACCTGTCAGACACGCCCCCCAAAAACATCTAAACTGGTCCAATATAATATAATATAATAATACATAAACACCCCCCCTTAGGGTCCCGGGTCGGGTGGTGGTGTCAAAGAATGGGTTTCGGGTCAATAATGTGATGCCCCATTGGGTAATAACGTGCTCTCCCATTAGGTTGTGTCAGTGTGGGGGACAATACATTGTGAACATGAGAAT
>Ga0247723_1000290_pt1 | contig 33786 bp, 40 predicted proteins | sample MSEWelMarce5H_FC_FD_189079 | JGI IMG/M metagenome (GOLD analysis project Ga0247723, IMG submission 189079) | Subsurface sediment microbial communities from gas well in West Virginia, United States - MSEEL Well Study Marcellus 5H_FC | ecosystem: Environmental > Terrestrial > Deep subsurface >... | reverse complement strand
TGGGTTCGGTGATGTAACGCAGCTAACGATGGATATTGAGACTGAGAAAGAACCCTTGTATAGTCGTATGTGGATTATTCCTGGTACAACAACGTTAGCACAAAACGAATTGATATATAATTTCCAAATAGTAATAACAGATATAATTAATAATGACTTATCAAATCAACGTGATGTGATGAGTGATGGTCTTGAAATTTGTAATGACATATTCACGATTCTTTATTTGAGTGAGTATGAGTTGAATTGGAACGCAACATGTGATCCCTTCCTTGAAAGGTTTGAAACCTTATTGGGTGGGTGGACGTTGAATATACAAGTTACACAACCATTTGATTATAACAGGTGTGTGTTACCTGAATTACCTTTCGTAGTAACAAATAAGAAGTGGTACGAATTGGATCAGTTATGGAACACAATATCAACTGTATGGAGAAAAGTATAAAACAAAAATATTAATATGGGTCAATTAACAAATCAATATGTAAGTAGTAGCTATCAAGGTCTTTTAAAAATGACCGATAGCACACAAGGTTTAACCAATACATTACAAACAATACAAACAGGTGATGGAGATAATAGTCCATTACAAATGAGTTTCACTGAGGTGAATATCTCAGGTTCATTTTTTATAAACAACGTTCCAATCACAAACGGAACAAATGGTACCTCAGGAACGAGTGGTTCAAGTGGTACGGCAGGATCAAGTGGGACCTCAGGTTCGTCAGGTTCTGCTGGAACATCAGGTAGTTCAGGTTCAAATGGAAGTAGTGGCACCTCAGGTTCATCAGGTTCAAGTGGAACATCAGGTGGAACAGGAAGTTCAGGTAGTTCAGGAACGTCAGGAAGTAGCGGTGTAAATGGTTCATCAGGAACATCAGGTGTTTCAGGTTCAAGTGGAACCTCAGGTTCGTCAGGTACAAGTGGCGATAGTTTATTTGCACAAACAGGATCGTTTTGGGCTACAACAAATGATGTACAAATAACAGGTTCATTAAGTGTAACAGGTGGTATATCAGGTTCAATAACAAACGCAGTAACATCATCAATATCATTTGACTTAGTAGTTTATGGTAAGAATAATAACGCAGGTACATTAACAAAAGGTACGATAGTTAGAATAGTAGGTGCGAATGGTGATAATCCATTATTTGACACTGCAAGTTGGACTGATGACGCAAACTCAGCAAACACATTAGGTATGTTGACTGCGGATGTTGCACCAAACGCTTTTGCAAATATAGTAGCACAAGGTACAGTAATTGGAATTAATACTGATGGGATGACCGCAGGACAAATGTTATACTTATCATCATCAGGTCAATATACAAATGTAATACCACCAGCACCATATCACGAAGTAAGATTAGGTCAAGTATTAAGACCACAATTAAATAATGGTTCAGCTTATATTAGCGTGGATAATGGTTACGAATTATCGGAACTTCACGACGTGGATATTACAAGTCCAGTGAATGGTGACCTATTGGTTTATCGTTCAGGTTCAAGTCAGTGGGTAAATGAGACAGGTGCGGAGTTAGGATTTGTTAATACAGGTTCATACACTTCAACACAAGCTATAAGCGGTTCATTAATATTACCTAACACAATTATATCAGGTTCATTAATTACTAACACAATTAATAATGGTTTATTAAACTTAGTATCGGAAGCAAGATTAAGTGGTTCAGTTCAATTGAATATAACATCATCAACACCAGTTTCACAATCTAACTTATTATTAAATGGTGGACCTGCGATTATTGCAACTCAAACAGGTTCAATCGTTATATCAGGTTCTAATAATATTATATTCAATCCATTTAGGAACAATACAATACCAACACCTTTTGCTGGGTCATATGGTTATTTAGGTGGTAATAATATTGTTTCAACAATACCAACATTAAATACAGGTTCATTATTAAGACCAACAATATTAAATAATCAATTGAATGGTTTGTTGACAATAAATCTTATTACTGGAAGTGTTAATACACAAATTCAAAATAATGTTATTTATAGTAATGTTACAGTCAATTCACAATCAGGTTCACTTTTTTACGCAAGTAATTTTAATAATAACGTCGTAACAATAAATCAAAATACCAATTTATTAACAGGTAGTATTAATGTAGCACGTCAATCAAACATTAGTTCTAACAATTTTGTTGGTAATATAACATTTAATAATGTTAGTTCATCAATATCTGCTGCTGGTAATATTATATTCGGTCAAAATACATTTGTAACAAACTCATTTTTTCAAACAGGTTCAAACAATAATACTAACTTTAACCAAAACATTATTGGTGGTTTTAGTAACCACGTTCAATTTGGTGGTAACCCTGCAACAAACACTGCAAGGTCATTTAGTACAAATATGTTAGGTGGTATTAACAATATCGTTAATATGGACGCAACAGGTTCTAATACTGATGTATTTAGTTCAATTGTATATGGTAATAACCTTTCAATCAATCCACGTCAAACTATTGATGGTATGGCTGTATTTGGTAAGTGGAACAAATCAATCACAGGTAATACGATATTTGTTGTTGGTAATGGTACAGGTGCAGGTGATAGAAGAAACGCAATTGAAGTAGATAATAGTAATAATACAATCTTGTCAGGTTCAGTTAATATATCAGGTTCATTAACATTAAATGGTGTGGCAATTGTTAGTTCAGATAGAAATGGATTAATCACAACAGGTTCAATTGGTGGCACACAACAATTAACAGGTTCATTAAGAATGAATAGTGGTTCGTTGTTATTGGATGATGGTAATGATGCTGCAAGAATTACTGACTATTTTAATCGTAACGCTTTATACAAAAAAGAAAGTAGTGGTAAATTATTATTAGGTGGTAACTGTAATATGGACCAGGTAAATACACCATTTGGTGTAACTGCTGATAGTGTTAATTTAACTGTTGTTGGTGGTAATACTCTTACTTTTAGAAGTGGTAGTAACAATACTTTTATTGGTTCAGGCGGTGCTTTAAAAAGTGGTAGTTTTAATACTTATATTGGAACATCACCTCAATTTACAGGTGGTACAGGTAACTTTATTTTAGGTAATTTTAATAATATTTTATTCAATGGTACTGATTATAGTAATTTATTTTCAATAGGTACTGAAGGAAGAGATTCATTTATATATAAAAATGACAATAACCCATTAACATTTGTAAGTGACACTACAATAACAGGTTCAATTAACGTAACAGAAAAAATGAATTTGACACCACAAAACCCATTACCAGCAGGAAATATTGGTGACTTAGCGGTGAGTGGTTCCAATTTATTTTTCTATAACGGTGCGTGGACACAAGTAATATAAAAATAAAACAATATGATAGAAATACAAATAACCCCAACCCCGACCCCAACTCCAGCACCAATTTTTCCTGATGAGTTGTATAATGAAGATTAATAAATAATATAATGGATATAGAAACTATAACAAGTATAATGGATGATGTGTTGAAAGGGGTATTAGACCTTAAAGAATATCCCTATTCAGCAAAACAACGATTTGGAACTGGCAATAAAGTTGCTACTGGTTCACTTCGTGCGTCTATTATGGTAGAACCCACATCACGTAAGGGAGTTATAAGTTTCCAAATATTCGCTAATGACTATTTCCAGTGGGTGCAGTCAGGTAGACAAAAGGGAAAGAAAGGCGTACCTATTGATGCGATATTAGATTGGATGACTGCGAGGGGAATATTCGCAACAGATAATACGAATGTAAAATATAAATCACTACAATCACAAGTTTCTACTGCGTATATTATCAATAGGTCACGTATTAAGAAAGGAAAGAAAGCACTACCAATGAAAGTATTGCTTGATTGGATAAAAGAAAAAAATGTAAGGTTTAATATAGACTTACAACGAGGTATGGCGTTCGCTATACAAAAGAACATAAAAGAGTTTGGTATTTTACCAGCAAATATAGAAGATAAATTTTATGATCAATTAGAGTCAAGTCCGGTGTTTATGGACGCGTTAGAACAATATACGTTCGAACAGTTTGTAGATATGGTAGACACTATTTTTATCAGCACTAAAACAGAAACAATATGAGTTTTGGATATTCAGGAATAGTAAGTGGTAGTCCAATTAACAGCTACTCACAAGTGAGAAGATCAGCAGACATGATTTACCAACGTGGTAACACATACAATATAAATCTAACAGGGACCACATATGTTCCCTCAATGGAAATGGTTGTTGACCTATACGCTGATGATAGCAAGGTTGGTAGTATGGCTGTAGTTCCGTATAACGTGTCACAAAATGGTGCGACATACACCTACAACTTTAATGTAAGACCTTATGACTATCTATCAAATTATATTCAAGCAGAACACTACACATTTTATTGGTTAAACGATTGGCAGACAACCAATACACAAATCAATATCAACAATACGTATAAAAATAATATTACAGCTAACTTCAAGTATGGTTATAGATATTTGAGTGGCACAACATTAGTAACAGAATATACTGGTGGAACACCAACAAACGATTTTGAACACTGGTCACCAGTACCTGATTGTCCTACTGTATATGACACGTTTAGTGGCTACACAAATACAGGTAAGTATTTTGATTTATTCGGTGGCACTTTCCAATTATATGACAAATATATATTACCTAACTACGATCAAACAGTAGGACAGGTTGCTGAATTGAATGGTGGTTATAGTGCAACAATTGATAGTAACTTAAACTTATCACCGATGAGTCAGTTCTTAATGAGTGGACCATCATTACCTGAAGCAAGTGAAACATCAAGGTTTCTTACCGATGCACCACGTGTGCAGTATATACAAACTGATGAAAATTATGTATTATACTATCTAAACGGTTTAACTGGTGATAGACAATATACTGAAACAGATTTTTGTTACTTCCAATTTTACGATGAGAACAATAACCGAGTACAATACTTTTGGCAACAATTGAATTTCGCAGCACAAAATCCATCACCAACAGGTTATACTGACACTGTAACAATCAACGCACTACCTTGTGGACCAGTTGATATTAACAATATATTCGCAACAATAGACTTCACCAACGTAGCTTATTATACAGTTCAATTATGTTATGGATGGGCTACAAACAGCGGTAATAGAACTACTGCTGGACCAATAGGACCAATCAGTGAGTTGTTCTATTTCTACATAAATCAAAACTGTCTACCTCAAAATACAAGATTAGTATGGTTAAATACAAGAGGTGGATATGATTATTATACTGTAACAGCTTACAGACAAGACACTAAAAAAATATCAAGACAAACATATGATAGTAGATATTATTCAACCAATCTTGCTTCTCCCGATAGAAATGTGGGTAGAACCATTAAGACTTTTGCAACAGATATTGAGCAAGAGATTGTATTAGAAACAGATTTTATTTCAGTTTCAGTAGGTCAGTGGTTAGAAGAAATGTTCTACTCTCCACAAGTCTACATCATGAAACCTGATTATATATCACCGATGGATAGACAAGATAAAGTGTATAAGGATTTAAATCCAGTACAAGTATTATCAACTGAGGTGGAAACAATCACTAAGAAGCACCAAAAATTAAATAAATATAAAATCACGATGAAGGTTGCAAATAACTTTTTTGTGAATAAAGGTTTCTAATATATGAGTCAACAACAAACAGTATTAAGAGTAAGAACAAATAGACCATCAAGTGTTACAGTAACAGGTAATACAGCTTTTACAGTTGTAGAAACTGCTGGTGCAACATCAGGTTATACAGGTACAGGTACAGTTACAGACCCATACGTAGGTTCTTTTGGAACAAGTACAGGATATATTGGTATTAAAGCAAATTGTCCTGGTACGGTTTATTGGAATTGTAGATTATATCAAACCACAATAGGTTCAAACTATTTTTCAATATCAGTTAAACATCCTGACGAACCATTTACAAAAAAGGTATTTGATAGTTGGTCACAATTTAACGTGGACTATACAAACGTATTATCAAACGATATATTATATTTTAGACAAGCTGGAATCCCAACATCAGGTGGAACGTTTAATATATATTTTATACCTAACGAACAGCTAACAGATTTTTCAGTACCATCATATGACTTTTTAGATTTGTATGATGATATACCAATTACAATCAATAAATCCTTCGCAGAAATTGAGGACATAAGTAAAAGAAACTCAGACTATTCAGTAGGACTTAAATTACCTGGTTCTAAAAAGAACAATAGGTTTTTTGAGGACTTTTTTAACGTGGATAGTATAGGTTTATATTTTGATGTACTAAAAAAGGTGCAGTGTAACGTATTACTTGACGATGTAAGTTACTTTATTGGGTACATGAAGTTAAACTCAGTGTCCGTATTGAATAGCAAGATAGAATATGATGTAACATTATACTCAAACATCGGCGATTTATATGGTAATGTGGGAACAAAACTATTGAAAGACCTTGATTTTAGGGACGTAGATTTTTATATGAACCACTATTTTACGCAGGATAATGTGTTAAGTAAGTGGAGATATGAAACTTTAAAAAGTCCAGGAGAAGTTCCATCTAACTTTATGTACCCTGTCGTACATAATGGTTACAATTACGCTACATCAGGTAGCTTTAATAACGTATTATTTACAGGAACAACAGGTACATCTTTATATACAACTACTATTACAGGTAGTTTTGCAAACGCAGCAGCTGCTTATTCAGCAGGTGCAGACAGATATAGAATTAATTCACCTGAAGATGGTATTAGGGACAACCAATTGAAGCCATCAATGAATATATACTCCTTGATGGAAATGATATTCAATCAAAATGGATATAAGATAGGTGGTTCGTTCAAGAAAATACCCTGGTTCAAATTATTATACATGTATGGGTACTTCAGTGATGACAGTGCTAAACTATCCTTTCAAACTCAGCCACCACAAACCTTTACATCGGATGGTGTTGAGTTAAGATGGACCTTAACGACCTCAGGTGCAACAAGAATATGGAACGCTTATGTTGTTAGAGCAAATACAGGTACACCAGCCTTTTGTAGTGACACAATTACGGGTTACCTTACATTACGCTTTTTACCTTTTGGTGGATTTGATGATTATGTAATTAACATACCACCACTGACAACAGGATTTACAAAAACATTTGGTGCAGGTCAAGCCTATTACAGTTCAAGTGCAACAGTTCCAATATCAAATCAACCTATGTCCTTTTTACCAGGTCAAACAAATCAAATTATTGGGATTGACGAGGGAAATTATGTAGATTTTGGACAGGTGATAGATAAGAATATTAAACAGATAGATATACTTAGTTCAATAGCTAAGAAATTCAATTTATTATTTATACCTGATGAGGATGACCCACTACAAATTAATGTAGAAAGTTATGACTATTATATTGGTACAGGTAATATATATGATTGGACAGACAAACTATCTTATGATAAAGGATTTAAAGTACAACCTGCGCAGAACTTCGTAGAAAGCGAATTGATATTAACTGACTTAGAGGACGGGGATCAAGGTAACAAGGACTGGAAAGATAGCAAGGGATTTGTTTATGGTTACTTGAAGCAGGTGAACGCTACTGATTTTAAAGCACAAACTAAAAAGATTGAAACCACTTTCTCACCTGAGATGATTAGACAGTGGAACCCAAACAACAATCCTGACTTTCCAGCAGGTGCAGTTAAAATACCATTAGGTATTAACTACGCAGAAAGTTCACAAGAGGTTGGAACTGCGGTGGATTGGATTTATAAAGGTGTTAAAACCAAACCTAAATTATTCTTTAACTTAGGTAACTTCAATCCTTTCTTAGCAACAGGTACTACAATCGGTTTAACGGGGGTAACAACGAACTATTTTAAGGTAACTAACGCAAGTGGTACTGCACCATCAGGGTCTCTTATTTCACCTGTAATTAGCCATACGATGCCGATGGGAAACCCTGATAGTAATAAAATTACAAACGATAGTATATGTAACTTATTCCAATCAGAAAAAACTTCCATCAATCCTAACGAAGCAATTATAAGTTATAACACTTATACCAATAATGGTATGTATAATCTATTCTACGAAAATAGGGTGGGTAATATATTCAACAAGGAAACAAGATTTATAGATGGTTATTTTGATTTGAAGTTAAATGATGTAAAGAACTTGAAGGTGAACGATTTAATTAAAATCAACAACCAGTACTTCACGTGGAATAGTATTAACAACTTCAACTTAACGAATTATGAGTTGACACAAGTACAATTAGTGCAGTATAACTCTACACCAAAACAGTTCCCTGAAAGGTATTTCCAATATTATTATTGTGATCAACCATCTTATATATATAAGTTTAAGACAGATTTTAGTGCTGAAACGGTTTATGATAGTTTATATTATTGGAGTATATTGTACGATTATTTTATTGGTGCGTTAGGTGGTGCAGCAACAGGATATACAAGTTCAATTCAATTTGGTAGTGGTGCATCAGCACCATACATACCGTTTAGTATAAATGAAATAACTGAAAATACCTATAATAATGGTGGACTTATAGATTGGAATTATGACCCGCAACGCTTTTTCTTCTTAGCACAATTAGAAGATGAACCAGTAACAACAATATTCAATCAACAGAACGATGTGTTCTTAATTAATAGTGGACAAACACAAGCAAGGTTAAACGTATTTACAGGATGTACAGCGTTCACAAGTGCAGCAACAGCGTTAGGTGTAATAACAACAGGATCAACAATCCCAACTGTTCCTACTCCGACTCCAACTGCAACGCCAATTCCAATAACACCTACATCATCAGGATTAAATCTTAATACAAGAAGTATTAATTTAACAATAACTAAAACTCCTTATTACGAAACGTTATTACCTGATTTAAGTTATGTATTGTTAGGACAACAACGATATAGTGAGATTGATAAGTTATATCAATATACATTTACTGGTATTACTAACATAAATATTATAGCTATTGTAGGTAATACAGCAGGATTTAAGGGTGCAACAATAAATATATATCAGAAATATTATACACAAGATGAAGAAGATGGTGATAAGGGTATTGTAAGACAATTAATATATACAAGATCGACGGTTCAATTTATACCAGGTTTAGGTTCAGGTGTAATTGCACAAAACGTTCCTATACCTGATTTTACACCACCATTACCACCAACAACAGCAAGAAATACAATATACCATTTTGAGTTTGATGTTGAGGTACTATTTACAGACACCGCACCTACTTTCCACTTACTAAGTGAAGATGGTGACGAACTAACAACCGAAGACGGAAATAATATTGATATACAAAATTAAAATTAAAAAAAAATTATATTATGGCTAATACAAAAATTTCAGAATTACCTTTATTTACGGGAAACACAGCAGGTGCGTATTTGGTAATGAACAATAGTGGTCAAACAACCACTTTTAAAGTAACAAGAGAAAATATTATCGGTGCGTCAGGAACCTCAGGAACGAGTGGAAGTTCAGGTGCTGCTGGTTCATCAGGGACAAGTGGTGATAGTTTATTTGCACTAACAGGTAGCGTATGGAACACAACAAATAACGTTGGTATAACAGGTTCATTAACCTTACGTAATACAATATCAAATGACATAACAGCTTTAAATGGTGGTGGTATAACATTTCAAAACTCTACTGGAACTATAATTTCATCATTACAAGAAGATAGTTTATATTTTGGTAGCGGTTCAGACTTCGGCACGATTGCGTTCAGCAGAAATACTTTAACTACATTAGCAAATAGAGTTGATATATCAGGTTCAGTTGCTGTTAGTGGTTCTATTACTTCCACGTCAGATAGTACTTTTAATAGTGTTGTTGTTGGAAAGGCAGCAGGTAGTACAAGTGTTACAAATACAAGAGTAGGAAATAACTCGTTACTCTTTACTGGTGTAGGTGCAACTGGCACAGCTAATACAGCAATTGGTCGTTCAAATTTAACCAATAATTCAGTAGGTAGTTCAAATACAGCTATTGGTGCGTCAAATTTAGCTAATAATATCAGTGGTTCATTTAATACCGCGATTGGTGCAAGTAATTTAGGTAATTTAAGAACTGGAAATGAAAATACTTCAATTGGTTTTTCCAATTTAGGTTTAATGGCAACTGGTTCATCAACAATGGCTATTGGTACTTCAACGTTAGCAAATTATAGAGGTGACGGATTTAATAATATGGGTATTGGTCCGAGATTTACATTAAACAGATTAGAAAGTGGTGCTGAAAATATTGCAATAGGTAGTTACGCGATGCAGAATGTTCTTACTGGTTCAAATAATACAATTATTGGAGGTGGTGCGTTTGCAAATATGACAGGGTCAAATAATATTGGTTTAGGATATTACGCTGGTACAAACTTAACAGGTACAGTAAATAACACATTAGTTATTGATAGTTTATTAAGAACAAATTATCAAAATGAAGGATTGATTTATGGTGTTATGAATGGGACTGTTGCAAATCAAACATTAAGATTAAACGCAGCAACAACTATTTCAAATAATACCCAAATAACAGGTTCGTTAAATGTTAGTGGTTCAGTAAATATTGAGGGACCACTTAGAATAACAGGTTCTAACACTTTTACAGATATTATACTTCAAAATAAAACAGGTAATACATTAACACAAAATTATTTAAGTGGTCCAAATAATGAATTGAATTTACAATCAGGTGACGCTGGTGCATCATATTTACGTATGGTAAATATTTCTGGTTCAATTGCTAAAAGAATTTTATTTTCACAAACAAAAAATGACTTTACGATTGATGATGGTACTTCTGTTTTTTTTAGAAAGAATAATAATATAACAGGTTCTGTACCACAATTTACAAATAGTTTAGAAATTACAGGTTCATTAAATGTAACTGGTTCTGTATATGTTACAGGTTCAGCTAATATTACAAGTGTAATGACTTTAGCAGAACAATCAACTTTACCAACAGGAAGTGTAGGTTCATTAGCTGTGAGTGGTTCTAACTTGTTTTATCATAATGGGTCAAGTTGGTCTCAAATTAACTAAATTAAGAAACCGATAATCAATAATTTATATTTAATAGTATGAGTAGACAATATGTAGGACAGGTAAATAATCAAAACTTCGTATATCCAAATTACGAGATGACTGAATATGACGTGGAAATTGTGCACGACATTAATAATAGGTGTATTTCAGGTACTGTAACAAGTTTCAGTGCTACAACCGTTTCATCAAGTAGTATTACCTTTACTTATAATGGTTCTTTTAATTTTAATGGTACTGATCCGTTTAAAGGTCCAATAATAACACCTATAATAAATGTTCCATACTTATCCGTACACTGTCAGGTTCCAAACCAAACTTACATGAACACGTGGAGGGTTGTGGACACAAGAGGTACGACATACATACCACCAACTCTACCAACAACAGGTTCGTGGACTGGTGACACGTTCACAATAACACCTGCACAGTATGGTTTAGCAAGTTTTAGTAGTGGTACGTATTTTTTTGAGTTTAGATTTATTGCTGAGAAGTGTTTATATAAGATATGTTCAGCAGTAAATGTTAATATAACAACTCCAACTCCGACCCCTACGCCGACTCCAACTGCGACTCCTGGTCCAACACCAACACCACAAAATCCTTGTTATTGTTATGAGATTGTAGTAACAGGTAGCACTTTACCGCCTCCTGAAGGTGGAACGATTGCGTCATTAGACTATAATGATTGTAATGGTGTAAGAACAATAAGAGCTTTCACAGTTGGACCAGGTACATACAAACAGTGTATCCAAACAGTTCTCGGTGTACCTCAGTGGTTTCCCGAAGGAACAAGTGGAATTGACACAAGTTATATAGTAATTCCAGGTGTTGGTAACTGTCTTACAGGTTATGATTGTACAGGTTACGTACCATCAGGAAGTACACCGACTCCAACTCCGACTGCGACAGGTGTTCCTCCAACAAGTACTCCAACACCAACTCCGACTGGAACTGCGACTCCAACTCCTACTATAACATCAACACCATCAGTACCTTGTGTATGTGTTGAGTTAAATGTAACAGGTGCAACAAGTGGACCTGAACCTGTAACAGCAGGTATTATTTATAATAATTGTAATAGTGTTCAAGTAGGTGAAGTGTTTGCAACAAACGGTATTAGATATAGATGTATGGATTATACAGGCGGTGTAATACAAGAGTTTGGTTATAATGGAATGACAATAAGTATTGCATCAGGATTTAGTTGTAGTGCAGGAACATGTCCTACTGATATTGTGGTGACTCAAACTCCTACTCCGACACCAACAGCGACTGGTGTTCCTCCAACAAGTACGCCAACGCCAACTCCGACTGCAACAGGTGTTCCACCAACTGCAACACCAACTCCTACGCCAACAGCAACAGGTGTTCCACCAACGAGTACACCAACCCCAACTGCAACTGTTGTAGGTAATGAGTTTTATATTGGACCTGATTATGGTTCAGCGTTAGATGCGTGTAATAATTTTGATATTGACCCACAAACACCAGTGTACGCTGCTACATCATCACCAAACGCGGTAACTCAATTCTTTACAGATTTAGGATTGACAACAACATTTACAGGTAATGGTAACAAATATTGTTGGGCACCAACAAGCAATTTAAGTAATAAATGGGTTGGTAATGTAAGTAATACAGGAAATACAAGCAGCGTAGTTGTTTGTCCTTAAAAAATAGATTATGAGTATATATAGAAAAGATATGGAGTTTAACTTAGACCACATTTTTATCACTGATTATGGTGAGTTAGTTGAGATGGGTAGAAGTATTAAAAAAGAAAATAAAATTGATTTTAGTAGTATTAAATCAATAGTAGGTGATAAGAATATAATAAACTTATCATTTGAAGACCAATTAAAAGATAGTTTGACTTATGGCGAGTAAAAAATTAATAATTGAAACCGAAGTAAAGACCGATCAGGTAGATAGTGCCGTACAGAAATTAGGTCAGTTAAAGGATTTAGGTAGGGGTCTACAAATACAATACGATATTGATGGGAAACCAATAGACGTCGTTATTGATAAGACACTCAACTTACAGAAACAATCTAAAATATTACTTGGTGAACTTAGAAAAACTAAGGAAGGTACTGCTGAGTTTCAGTTGTTGTCATCAAAATTAGGTGAAGTACAAGATGGTTTAGCAAGAACAAAAGTAAAGTCAGGTGACTTATTTACATCACTTCAATTATTACCTGGTCCTATTGGTGATTTTGCGTCACAAATAAATGGTGCTATTGCACTATTAAAAACGTTCTCAGGATTTTCACTAAAAGATTTAAGGTTCCAACTTAAAGAAACTTTTGATGATTTTTCAGATATTTCTGATAATCTTTTTGATTTAAATAAAGGATTAGATGATGTTGGTGGTAAAAATGTAAAAGCAACTGTAGAAGCGACGTCAGGAGCAGTAAGTGGTTTAGCGGAAGCAACAACAGCAGGTGCTGCAGCAACAGTAGCTTCAACAGTAGCGGTAAAAGCAAATACAGTAGCACAAGAAGAAAATATAGTTGCTAATGTAGAAAATATAGCAGCACAAGAATTGAACGTTTTATCAGGTAGAAAATTAGCAGCTACTATTGAAACAACTGCACTTGCTTTAGGTGCTGTTGATGCGTCTTATAAAAGAAATATTGTTACGATGGTTCTTGCTGATGGAACAACAGTAGAATTAACTAAATCAGAAATTTTACAACAAGCAGCAACATTAGGTGTAGTTGAAGCAAATGGTGCAGCAGCCGTAGCAGCAGGTAATTTAGCTGTAGCAAATGAAGCAGCAGCTGCGTCAACAGGCTTTCTTACTGCTGCTTTAAGGGCTTTAGGTACAATATTAACATCAACATTTGTAGTTGTTACCGCTTTTATTGGTGGTCTTGCTCTTTTAGGTGTTAAACTATATGATTATTTAACTGCAACTAACGCAGCGGAAGAAGCAACTAAAACGTTTAAAACAACATTAATTAAAAACGCTACCGCAGCTGAAGAAGCAAGGAATAAAATTATAGAGGTAGGTGTTGCTTTTCAACAAGCAAAAAAAGGTGCGATAGATAAAAAGGTAGCGTTAGATAAGTATAATGAAATATTAGGTGGAACAATTGGTAAAGCAGAAACCTTAGCTGAAGCTGAAAAACTATATAAAGACAATACAGAAAATTATATTAAAGCTACTGGATTAAGGGCTGAAGCACAAGAGTTATTTAGAATAGCCGCACAAAAAGCTGCTGAAGCAATTACTGCACAAGAAAAAGGATTTTTTAGTTTTGATAGAGGATTATTCCAATCAAGAGGTAAAGCAAACGCAATTGATAGACTTTTAGGTAGACAAGGTGAACTTGAAGAAAGAGGTGCAAAACTTCTTGAAGAAGCACAACGAATTAGGGATCGTGCAAGTAATTTTATTGCACAAGCAGGACTTTTAGAAACAGGCTTCAAACCAAAAGAAGAAAAGAAGACAGGTGCAGGTGCTAAAGATGATAGTGCTTTCCAAAATCTTATGAAGGATTTGGACGCACAAATACAGTTAGAAATAGATAAAGAAAATACAAGAAGGGATGTATTACAAAAATTATTAGACTTAAAAAGAAAGTTAATTACCGATCACGATAAGTTGACATATTTTCAAGTTGAATTACTAAAAGCAGAAAATAGTAAGAAGATTGAGTCTGCTTTAAATGACGACAATAAAGTATTACAAGAGAAATTAAAGAAAGCTGAAGAACTTAGAGTAGCAGCAATAGATGATGAAGAAGAACGTGAATTAGCAGCAAGGTCAAATCAGTTATATTATGACAAGATAGCTTTACAAGAACAATTCAAAACACAAGAGGAGTTTGATGAAGCGGTAAAGAATTTGCAAATACAAACTGACAGGGATTTATTAAACATCAGGGACAAGTTCTTCCAAAAAAGATTTAAACAAGAACAAGAGGCTTACGAAAGGGAAAAAGAATTACGTTTAAAGAACGTTGAACAAGAATTAGCAACAGACCAACAACGTATTGATGATAAAACTAAGTTTAATGAGGTATTTGGTGACTTCTTTTTTGGTAATAAAGGACTTAAAGGAATATATGAAAAGTACTTCGTTGATATTAGAAAAGCCTATCAAGAGGAGTATGATAATGACGTAGTTAGATATAATCAAGAAGAAGAAAAACTTAAAGCAAATCTCGGTGCTAAAATTATTACACGAGAGACGTATGAGAATCAAATTGTTGATTTAAATAATAGAAGAACAGCATCAGCAGAAAAGAACACTGCAAAACAATTAGAGTTAGATAAGTTAGAGGTAGATAGCAAACGTGCAAGTGCGGACATGACAATCCAAATCGGTCAGAACTTAGTAGGATTGTTAGGTGCGTTAGATAAGAGAAGTAAAGATTTACAGGTTGCAGCAGCTATTGTTGAAGCAGGTGTGTCTATTGCACGTATTATTGTTGACACTCAACGTGCTATTATTGCGTTTAGTGCGTCAGTTGCACCATTAGGTCCAGCAGGTGTTCCAATCGCAGCAGGTTACGCTGTAAAAGCTAAAGTAGCAGCAGGACTTTCAATCGCAACAATTATTGCGTCGGGTATTGGTAAGTTAAAAGAAATAGGAAGTAGTGATAGTGGAGGTTCAGGACAATCAACATCATCAACTACAAGAGGTATGGAAAAAGGTGGTATGATCGGTGGAAGAAGACACGCACAAGGTGGAACTTTAATTGAAGCGGAGCAGGGTGAGGCTATTATGACACGTGGGGCAGTTTCACTATTCGGTCCGATGTTAAGTATGATGAATCAAGCGGGTGGTGGAACATCTTTTAATTCCAATCTATTAACAACAAGACAAGACAATCCAATATTATCCAATCCAGCACAAGAACAAGCACCAATAGTGGTTAAAACTTACGTGGTAGAAAAAGATATGGTTTCACAAATGAATAAACAAGCACGTCTTAAAGACCTTTCAACATTATAATTATGGCTAAGAGTAAATCATCAAACAACAACAAGGTTTCTTTCGGGAAAAGAAAATGTGGGTCAGCAAAAAAGTCCTACAATAAACACAATCCTAAACCTAAACTCTACAGGGGTCAAGGAAAATAACTTATATTTATTATTATGATTAAAAAAGATAAAGTATATGAATTAAAGATTGAGGAAGATGATGAAGTTAGTGGTATAGATAGTATATCATTAGTGGATGAGCCCGCAATTGAAATTAACTGGATGTACTTCAGCAAGGAAAAAGCACATGAATTTCATATTCCTGATAATGAGGATGACAAGTATTTGGAGAAATTAAAATCTATTGCACAAGACGAACAGGAATTACTTGACGAAGGTTGGGTGGTTTCAAAAGTAACTCCATTAGGTAAGGAAGGTTTTATTACTGCACCAGACCCAAATGGTCCATCATCAGAAAATGAGAAGGAATATAGAGTTAGATATAAGTACGTATTAAATCCAGCAGCAGGTACACAACCTGTTATAGACACTACAAGAGATTTTTGTAGGGAATTGGTACAAAAGAATTACGTGTGGAGATTGGAAGATTTAGACGCACTTACAAATGATGAGGGTGATAGTGCTTTAGTATGGCGTGGTGGCTATAATTGTCGCCATTTATGGGCTCGTATTGAATATAACTACGATGACACCATCAGAAATAAAGCGTCCGTAAATAGGGGTAAAATTGACCCACAAGCACCATTAGACACAAGAGTATTAGGAATGGAACAACCTTCAACAGTTGTACCAGCACATCCATCATTTTCTAAACAAGGATTTGAGAGAGTTTCTATTGATTATGATGACACATTATCTACTCAACGTGGTAAAGACCTCGCAAGAAGATTATTATTGGAAGGAAAAGAACTTGTGGTGGTAACAAGACGTAGAGATAGTGAATTAAATGACGTTAGAAGGGTAGCAAAAGAGGTTGGTATTGATAAGATATATAACACCAACGGGTTACCAAAATGGAGAAAATTAAGAGAGTTAAACATCCAACGACATATTGATAATAGTAACGAGGAAATAGAAGAAATAAAAAAGAACGCACCACTTATTAGAGCACAAAAGTTTGCGGAGGGTGTAGCACATTATACCGAAGATGGTAAGTTATATGAAGGACCAGTACATAAGGACGCTAATGGTAGATTGATGACTGGTGCAGTACATACTGAAGATAGTGAATATCTATATCACGAAGGTGAATTTGAAAGTGTAAGTGACTATCCTGAAAGTGTTAGTAACAACGCAAAAGCAGTATTGAAGTATGTGGAAGAAAATGGATGGGGTGATTGTGGAACTGAGGTAGGAAAAATACGTGCTAATCAATTAGCTAATGGTGAAGCAATATCACTTGACACCGTTAAACGTATGTATAGTTACTTATCAAGACACGAAGTAGATTTAGAAAGTAGTAAAGGATATGGTGATGGTTGCGGAAAGTTGATGTACGACAGCTGGGGCGGTAAGAGTGCTTTAAGTTGGGCTGAAAGTAAATTGAACGATTTTGGTTATGACGTCTCAACTATTGGTGGATATGAAAATCCTGGTGTAAAGAAGAAGAAAAAGAAAGAAAAGAAGTTCGCTGCTGATGAAGAAAAACGTATAATTATTGGTCCAGCGATGGTACCTGATTTACGTATTGGAAGACGTACAAAAGATGGAGATTTTTACGAAGTGTTCTTTACTAAGGAAACAATCTCAATGATAGCAGACAAGTACATGAAGAACCAATACACACGTAATAACGACCTGATGCACGATGGTACAGCAGTTAAAGACGTATATGTGGTAGAGAGTTGGATTAAAGAAGATGAGAACGATAAATCTACTAAGTATGGTTATGGTGATTTACCAGTGGGTACGTGGTTTGTTGCGATGAAGTGTGCTAAAACTCCTGAGGGTGATAGAGTTTGGGAGATGGTAAAGTCAGGTGAATTAGCTGGATATAGTGTCTCAGGTTGGTTTGAAGAGGTAGCAGCGTTCTGTCGTGAGGAGATGTTCTTACATAAAGTAGTAGAAATATTGAAAAAATACGAATAAAAGTGGGAATATATACATAAATGTATATTTAGAAGTAGAATTAATAAATAAATAAAAACAAATAGATTATGTCTAAATCAAAAAACGCTGTAAATGAGATTAAGAAATTAATGGTACAGTTCGGTTTTATGAATGAGGAAAATACTCCAATGTCTTTTAAGCTACAAGATAATACTATAATCAACGCTGAGAAATTAGAAGTTGGTAAATCAATTAGTAAGATTAATGAAGCGTTTGAAGTAGTGTCATTAGAAGATGGTACTTACAAATTAAAAGAGAACTTTGAAGTTGAAGTTTCTGAAGGTAAAATTACTGCAGTTAAAGAAATTTTTATGGAAGCAAAATTGAAAGATGGTACAATCGTTAAGGTAGAAGGTGAAGGTTTGGCTGAAGGTGCTGCTGTTAAAGTAGTAACTGAAGAGATGCCGGACGGGATAGCGGCTCCTGATGGATTGCACTTGTTAGAGGATGGCACTGAAATTGAGACAAAAGAAGGTATGATTGTTTCTGTTAAACCTGCTGAAGGTGAAATGGAAGATGAAAAATCTGATGATGTTGAAGGTGATGGTGGTCCAGCAATTGAAGTTGAATTAATAGAAATGTTAAAAGACTTTATGAAAAAAATGTCTGAGAAAATGTCTCAGATGGAAGTTAAGATGAGTGAAGTTGAAAATGATTTTAACTCATTTAAAAAAGAACCAGCAGCTAAAAAAATTGGTGATGGTAAAACAGAATTTAATAAAGTTTCAGTAGAAAGTGATGATAAAGTGTCATCGTTAATAGCTTTCAGAAACGCAAATAAAAAATAATTAAAAAACAAAAAAAACGAATTATGAAAATTTATTCAAAAGACGAATTTAACTACGTAGTTTCAAGTATCACTGGTTTCACAGATCAGTCATCACAAGAAATTATTGCAAAAGCTCTTATTGGAGCTACAACCCCTGCCAACACTACGATCAAGCTCGGGGTCCGCGGAACACAACAAATCCAATTATTAAACTCAGCTCCAGTTTATCAAACAGGTGAGTGTGGTTGGAACGCGAGTGGTACTACAACTTTCACACAAGTAAGTTTAGCTTCACAACATGAGAAAGTGCAGGAAGAATTATGTTTCCAACAGCTTTGGGATACATATCAATCTTTATTGTTACCAGCAGGACAAGATCCTGAAACTGTGCCTTTCCTTTCACAGATAATTGACCTTAAAGTGAAGCAAATTCAACAACGTATTGAAACAAAATTATGGACTGCAACAGTTGCTGGTGGTGACGCTTTCAACGGTTTCAATTACTTAATTTCAACTGGTCAAACATCAGTAGCAGCTTCAGCATCAGGAACAACATTTAGTTCAACTGCAGCTTACGGTACAAACGGTAACCCAATCACTGAAGTAGATAAATTAATTTCTGCTTTATCTGATGACGCTTTAGTATTTGACGATTTAGTAGTATTTATGTCATACTCTAACTTCCGTTTATACAATCAAGCTCTTGTAAAAGCTAACTTCTTCCAAAACTATATTGGAACAACTAACGTAACAAGTAACATGTCTGCGATTCATCCTTCGACTAACGTGAAAGTCTTACCTACATTAGGTTTGGCGGGTTCTGGTAAAGTTGTAATTGGACCTGCAAGCTACATTTTTTGTGGCTTCGATTTAATGAGTGATCACGAAAAGATGGACGCTTTCTGGAGCCGCGATTTTGATGTTTTAAAAATTAAGGCCAATTACTCATACGCGGCGAATATTGCTTCTTTTGCAGGTGTGAATTATTTCGCAACTAACAACGTAGCTTAGTATTAAAAAAAAATTAAAAAAACAAAAGGGGTGAAAGTCCCCTTTAACATAAATTAAAAAAAAATAAATTAAAATATTATGAGTTGTTTTATTTCAAGTGGAGTAGCAATTGGTTGTAGTGACTCAATCGGAGGCGTACGCAAGATATATGTTGCAGGTCAGTCTGGTTTTACATCAGGTTACACATACAACGCTGATGGTTCAATTACTGGTGCAACAGATAGCGGTGATGTTTCTTACTACGCTTTTGATATGAAGAGAGGTGTTTCTTCATATGTGCAAACTACCACAAAAAATTATGAGAACGGCACCGTTTATTGGGAGCAAGTTCTTACTGCAGTATTAAATAAAATGGACGCTGAAAAACGCAACCAATTAAAAATCTTAGGTCAAAACGATCAACTACAAGTTTTAGTTGTGGACCAAAATGATAATGTGTATGTAATGGGTCAAGTGAACTATTCTTACTTATCAGGTGGTGACGCACAAACTGGTTTGGCGTTGGCTGACAGAAACGGTATGACCCTTGTAATGACCGCGCAGGAGCAAGAGCCATCAAGATTATTGGCAGCACCAGCAGGTTATTCAGGTAATACTCCTGAGGCTTTAATCGCAGCTGTATTTACACAATCAACGATTGTAGGTTAAATGTTCGTCCTTTAGGACACTTTCTATATCTAAATCTAATGAAAAGAGGGTCTTCGGACCCTTTTTTTATATATATACACTTCCAACTTGATTTTTTTTATATTTAGTATATATGATAATACTACAAAAGGGTGAAGTTAATGAGTTGGTGTTAAACATCAACAATAACTCAAGAACCGACTTTTCGGGTTATACCTTAACATTTTTACATATTCTATCGCAGGAAGAAAAGTCCTATACTGTTAGCACATCTAATCCACTGCAATACGCAGAAAATATTAGGTACTGCGAGATAGTATTAGATTTTTATACTGACGATTTAAACTACGAAGGACAATATCAATTAGACATATTTGGTAATGGTACTACAAAAGTATTTACTGGTATGGCGAGATTATTAGGTACCACTGAAAAAGGAAATACATTTACTTCATACGTCTCTCCTGACGAAGATAATAGCAATTATATATACATACAAGATTAATTATGAGTGAAGAAAAACAAAAATATCAATTAGCAAAATCAGACTTTAGACAAGAACCATTACTTCCTATTTTTAGTGAAGTACTTAATCGTTTGGACTACGTTCTTTACGGAGAGACGAACCTGATGCCACAATTTTTAATATCAAGGTACAACAATTGTGCTATCCATAAAGCAATTATAACCTCTAAGAAAGAACAGATATTAGGTGATGGTATTGTGAGTTTAAACAACCCGATGGTTACTATCAATTTAATTAACGATAGTGAAGATGTTGCTGACGTAATTGAAAAGTGTGCGTTGGATTTAGTATTATTCGGTGGGTTTAGTTTAAATGTAATATGGTCAAAAGATAGAAAGAGTATTGCAGAAATATACCATATTGATTTTAGTAGAATTAGAAGTGGTAAGATTAATCCTGAAACAGATAAGATAGAAAAATATTACTACTGCGCAGACTGGTCTAATACTAAGAAATTCAAGGTAGAAGAATATCCAGCTTTCAGTCAGAAAGAAAGTGACCCAAATCAAATCTATTACTACAAACAATATTCACCATCTCAATCGTACTACCCACACCCTGATTATAGTGGTGCACTAAGTGCAATTGAAATTGACGTAAATATCAAGGAGTTTCACGCAAACAACCTCAAGAACGGGATGTTGCCGTCATTATGGATTAACATGAATAACGGAATCCCTGGTGAAGAAGAACAACGTATTGTTACACGTGCGTTAGAGTCTCAATTTACCAGTGTAAATAACGCAGGTAGACCTATTATCAGCTTCAACGAAAGCAAGGAATTAAGCCCTGAAATAACACAAATAGCTACATCAGGTAACGACCAGTACTATCAGACAATTTATGACGATATTGTACGTTCTATTTTATCAGGTCATCGTATATCAAGTGGTGAGTTATTTGGAATTAGCACTGCAAACAAGTTGGGCAGTAAAGATGAAATTAATACCCATATTGAGTACATACGTAAGTCAGTAATACAACCATACCAAAAACAATTATTGGGTGTATTTGACAAGCTATTGACACTTAAAACAGGTGTACCAACAACATTAGAAATAAAACCAATGAGTGTGTATTTAGTAGGTGATTTAGTTGAACAACCTACCGTAGTAGACACTCCAGAAACCCCAACACAAATATAATATGGCTAACGTACTACTTGTAAGTGAGAACAAAATAAAAGCGTTCACAAATTTAAATAAAAACGTGGACATAGACGCAATACGTGCTGAAATAGGTATTGCGCAGGACCTTCATCTCCAACCGTTGCTGGGGACTTTATTCTACAATCACTTATTGGATCAAGTAAGTGCAACAGGAAATACTTTTAACGCTGATGAGTTAATCCTTGTCAACGATTATATTTCCAACTACCTCATACAAATGAGTTACTACGAGATGATCCCACACATACATTTTAGAACGATGAACGTGGGTATTGTTAAAGCTGGTGCAGTTGATGGTGGACGTGATGGTGTTGATATTGAAACGATGAAGTACTTACGTACAATTCAAAAACAACGTGCAGACTTTTACATGATGCGTCTACAAGATTATCTTCTTACTGGACGCGGTCAAAACAAGTTCCCTCAGTACAACAGTCAATCTACGATTGATGGTATGGTCGCGAATAGAAGCGAAAAATACAACTCACCAATCTATCTTAACCACACATCAAGATATGGTTACAGTTTAGCACAAACGATGAGAAACTTAGAAGTATATTCTGATCAAGCACACTATAACCCTCCTTGTTCTGACTGCGGATATTAAACACATTATATGACAACAGAAATATTATTATTAATATCTAACGCACTTACAGGTGTAGCAGCTTTCTTAGTAGGAAAGAGACGTTCTGACGCAGAAACAGACAATCAAGTTTTGCGCAACCTTGAACTATCAGTGAACCTTTATAAGCAGATTATAGACGATTTAAAGAGGGAAATACACGACCTTAATATTCAGGTGCAGCAACTTGAAAAGAAGGTAGAGGATTTGATGGCTGAGAATAAAAAATTAAAAAAATACAACGGATTATGAAATTAGAACAAATTGTAAAGTTGAAGTTTGGTGAAGCACCAAAAGAAGAAATGGAAAAATATCCCTGGGATGATTGTATGGCAGACCAAATGGAAAGATATGGTGATGAGGAAACAGCTAAGAAGGTGTGCGGTGCAATTAAAGCAGGTATGAAGAAGTCGTTTGCTGAAGGTGATAGCTTAGAAGGTGCCTGTTGGGAAGGTTACGAAGCGGTAGGACTTAAAGAAGTAGATGGTCGTATGGTACCCAATTGTGTGCCAATTAAGGACAAATAAAAACCCCGCAGTATAAACTGCAGGGTCTGTGTCAGGGTTAGTTATTACTTGTTTTATTAACGAGGTTGACTCCAACTGCGTCACCATTTTTTTCACCTGTTGGTAGGAAGGATATAATATCTCCTACGTTATGTCCAATGTCAAACATAATTGATAAGTGACCAGCAGTGCCTTTACATAAAACACCACCAAAACTAAGTTTTTCAATTACTTCAAGGTGCAAGTGATTTTCTAATGTACCTTTTTCAGCAATCTGCTGGTTATGGTTTTGGACTCTTGTTTGAAGTTCGTCCCATAATTCTTGTGATTCTTCTTGTGTCATATTATTTAAGTTTAGTGTATTTCTTTTGAAACGCTGACAATCCGTTGCACTCTACATAATTGATAGCGTGTTTTAGACAGTCGTACATAAATGGTTCACCCTTATTGTCGTGAGTAATATAGTCATACTCCAAATAGATAAAATTGTATAGTGCTGTTGAATATTTGTAATTAAGACCATTATTTTGTTCAATAAACGCTACCGCTGCGGACTCAAATGGAACAGGGTTTAAATTTTCTTCCTTAGCCATAACGTCTTCCATTTGACTATAAACGTCAATCAAATACTTTTTGTTGTGTGAGAAGCTGTTCATAATACAAACTATCTCATCCATAAACTTTTCCCTGTCTTTTGTGTGGGTCATCTTAATCTTAAAACTTTTCATGTTATTTAGTTTAGAGTGTAAAGGTAGGGGACTTTTAATCCCCCACCAATTTTTTTACTTTTTTTCTTTTAGTAATTGTAACATAATTCCTTCTACGCTGTCTCCGAGTGAGTGTCCACCATCTCCTTTCAGGTAATAGGTAATGTCTTTCACTGCTTCGGTTAAATCTTGAATTGCTTCTACAATTTCTTGTGATTGTTTTTCAGTCATCTTATTTGGTGTTCAGATTGTGACCTGTCCCCGTTTTTATCTTTTGTTCCACAAAGATAAAACCTTTTTTCAAACTACCAAAAAAAACTTTTCCACATACTTATCCACAAAAAAAACCCCGCAGTAGAAACCGCAGGGTGTGTATATTCAACTGTGTAAAACGGACTAAATAAAACAAGGGTGGTGTGTGTATAACAAACTCTATTTACGAAATGGCAATATCAATAAAAAAATCTTCCACCCTTGTTATTATAAATATAAGAAACTATCACCGAATTTCCAAATATCTATAATCTTTTTTTTAACACTCATCAAGTTTTTTTATAATGTCGTTGATGGTGGACTCAAACATGTACATCTCCACCATTTCTGCGTCCCACTTTTTTAGTTCCTTTAAGCGCAGGGTTAAAATACCTACTATTACTTTTTTTTCTTGTCTGGTCAAGTACAACGTCTTGTTAGCTTCTTTTTTCATATTAATTAATTTTTAAAGAATGATATTTTTGATAGTGTATAAAATAAGATGGTGCACTCAATTTGGTCCTCCTCATCACAAACGACTTCCTCAACACGAATATCGTGCAGCAGAAAGGTTCCGTAGCAACTTGTGATAAACATACCAGCAAAATCGTTGGTAGGTTCATTATTTGAATAACACACCTCAAAATCGTCAGGGTTACCATCAGTTACGTTCTCGTGCTGAAAGATCTTATTAAAGACGTCCAGTAAAATATCTTTTGACGTTGGGTTAGAGTCAGCGAAGTTTATCGCTGCGTCAGTTACTATTGTTATTACTTCCATATTATACTGTTTCAAATTGTAAATTAATTTCTGTTTCTAACTTACTCATTACATTTGTGAGTACTGCTGTTGTATGTTCTTTATCTAATAATGTTAGACGTGGTCTTTCAGCTACCATTTCTAATACAGCTTGTAGAAACCCGCAGGTCATTTTGCTTTCTTCTTCGGTTAAGTTTAAGTTTATCATTTTTTAGTAATTTTATTTAATATACTAAATATTAGCTGCGTTGTTTCGTATGTTTGGTCTTGTTGACCTACAACGTTTAGTGCGTGTTTGATAAGGTGTATTTCCTCACCTGTTAGTTCTTCTTTCATTTCTTTTTCTTTTTATTTAATGTTGATTCAATAATAGCTTGTACAATTTCTAAAATCTCGTCTTGAGTTTTAGTGCGCAGGTCCTTGTGCGACATTGGGATGTAGACCTTTCTGTTTGTTACTGGGTCTGTTACCGTAAAGGTAGTGTACTGTTCTTTCATTTTATTGATTTTGATTGTTAAAAAATGTAAATCTAAGATTGTCATTATCGTTGTTCATGATGGTAAATGTGTTGTACAGAACAAACACATCAAAATCCATCGGGTAGTTATAGACTTCGTCCTCATCGTACTTCAACATAAGGTCTGGACCATTTAGTTCTTTCATTTTAGCAAACGCTAACATAATCATATTTTTTTGCCACAACGTAATACTGCGCCATACAAGGTACTGGTCCACTGTTGTGTAGGTAGCAGCGTCTACCTCGTTGATGTGTATTACATCAAACATCCCTGTATTTTCTTCTAACTCCATTACCTCGTAGCAGTTCTGAACTAAGATGGTAACGACGTCCTGCTGCGCTTTTGTAATGGTGTTCCAAATCGCTTGTTCGTGTGGACTTAAATCAGGCTTTCTCATCGGTATTGTTTTTAAGGTTTGCAATATACATCATCATACAAAAATCATCAAAACTATATTTGTCCTGGTCTACTTTTGTTGAGTAAATCTCCCATAACCCGTTGTAGTTGTTGGTAACGTACTTAGTTACCTCAATCATAATTAAATCTTCTCCCATATTATTGTTTTTGTTTTGATTTATAACTTGCGTGTGGCTTAATACCCATCACCTGTTCAAACTGCTTTATCTCAGGATGGTTCTGGTCACCATCAAATATAAATTGAGTTAGGATCTGCGATAGTCTGCAGACCTCTCTTACTGATGGTTTAATACCCATTAATTGGAATAGTTCTATTGCACGTTGCAATTGGGATTGTCTAACGATAATCTCCTGATTATCTTTTGCTGCTGCCATTTCATATTTTTTAAGTGAATAATACTAAAATATATATAGAATATCTGATAAAAAAAAATATATAGATATATACTTTTCCACATCGGTTGTATAATTAATTTACGAAATACGGAAATATTTTTATCAATATTTGGATTCCTCAATTTTTTTACCTATTTATTTTATGTGGGTCATCCGACAGGAAAAGGATGACTATCGCCCTGGAGGAGTTTCAAGGTAGTCACGTTGAGAGTATATACGTGCATCAGAAGGGGTCTTATCGGTGGATATACATTACCAGTTACGCAGATTAATTGAGGAACGTACCGACCACAAAAAAGGTCTTGAGATATAAGTAAGATATGGGGCAAGGATTGGGAGTCACATAATCAATTTAGACTGGTCTTACGAAACCTCAGGGGTGTGTTGAAGTTTTACTTCATAATCTGTAGGAGAAATAATTGTGCCCTGTTGAGAACGCCTGATGGGATTTGGTTTATTGAAATAATTTATTTATATTACATTATAACAAATTATTACAATATGGGTTGGAAATGGAGAGATAATGAATTGTCACTACCTGAGTTTTATAAACTACCAAAACAACTGCAGGATGAATATATCCAACAGATAGTTGAACTGAAAGAAGAAGAAAGAAGTAGTATGGATGTAATATTATTAAACAGGTATAGTAAGAATAATGATGAACCAGTAAAGTTTCTTGAATTATAAAAAAAACAATATAGATATGAAAAGTAAAACAAAAAAGGTACCAGTACAAAAAACAAGGACGTACAGCGAGGTAATACAACTATCTCAACAAAATGAACTAAGAGAACCTACGATGACTGAAAAATGGTTGATAGGTTGTTACAAGTATTATCAATCATTATTATTAATTGATGAGGATGTACAGGTAGCAGAAAAGTGGTGGACAGGATGTATTAAATCTTACAATACAAGAATTAATAAATAACAATTAAAAACCTGCTGGTGTATAGGTAACCAACGTAAAACATGAACGAAGAAATACTGTTCAACTTAATCAAGGACAATTTGGTCCCTGACGCAACAAGAAACGGGGAGTTTGATCCCAGTGATTTTTATTCTGCAGAACTAAATGTAGAAGCAGAACTAAAATGTATAAGCAAACACTACGGTAGAGTAATGATTGAAAGAAAAAAATGGGATGAGTTATTCGCACTACCTGGTAACAAGGAATTGAGATATATAGTCTCAACACCGAAGGGATGCTGGTCTTTTGATTTAAGAGAGATGGCTACAAGAGTACCTGATGATTGGTGGAGAGAAGTGTTTATTGGTAACGCTTCAACACACTACCATCGTAATATTCAGGAAACTTACAAGAAGGTAGCTTTCCTACCATTAGGTTGGGCTAAGAATATTACAGAAAAAATAAATTATCCAACTGTTTAGATTTTCTAAAAATTTGATATATTTATAATAGTAGGTTAAATACCTCCTCAACCCAGTACCGAAGGTTACTCCCATTTCCAAAAGTACTGGGTTTTTTATTAGTATGAAGATTTGTAGCAAGTGTAAGGTGGAAAGGAATGATGATGAGTACTATACATATTGGCACTCAACACAACAGAAATATAGAACAAGGAATGTATGTTTAGTATGTACAAGAGAACAGGTAAGAGAATATAAACGTAAGGTAAAGAATAATCCTGCAGTGGTAAAAGAAGAACCTAAAAAATATTGTCCTTGTTGTAAAAAAGATATACCAATTAGTGGTTACTACGATAGCGGTAAAGAAGTACAAGGTAGATATTGTATAAGTTGTATAAGAAAAAATCAGAACGAAAGAAATTATAATAGAGTTATGAGTGAAGGTGGTAGTGAAAGAGTTTGTCAAAAACCAAATACGTACGCTGATGAATATCAGAAAGCACAAACCTTTATGGTTCTTGAACGATTAGGTTGGAAGTACAACGATAATGGTGTATGGTCAAAAGAGGGTGTAAAAACAGCAGATAATGTGTGGTTAAATATAATTCCTCAACCGAGAACTAAACGACGTCCTAATGGGGTTATAGTGCGAAAGAAACATGGGGTACACAATTACATCAAGGAAATAGTCCAGCAAAAGGAGGAAGGGATGACTTATGAGGAACTTGCGTATATTTATTGTTGTTCCCATACCACACTAAGAAAGATAGTAAATGATTTTTATCGTGAAAAAAAAGATAGTTAAGATAGGACACTTAGACGTACCAGTAGATTATTTTACATTACCAGTGGATGAAAAAGAAGTAATATGTAACTCAATATTGGAAAGTATGTTATACCTACTTGAAAAACATACAGACCCTGAGATTAATAGATTTAATATCCTCAACAAGATTATAGACGCCTCAATAATAATGAACGAACACGAAGAAAATTATGAAGTAGCAGGTGTTCTGTTTGACATAAAGAAAATGGTTAATGATTAAAGAAATAGAAAATTACCTGTCCACCAACTACTACCAACTATACAATATAGCACTGAAGATGACGAAGCAGGACCCACTAACAAAAGACCTGCTGCACGAATGTATATTACAGCTTTACGATAAGGAGGTTATAACCTTGAAGAACTACGATGAGAACAGTATTAAGTACTACATCGTTGCGGTGATGAGAATAAACTATTTTAGTAAGACGTCACCTTTCCACTATCGTATAAGAAGGGAAAGACAAACGATGAATGTGGATGTTGCAACCTGCTGGGATATATCATACGAACAACAAGAGTTTGAAACAGAAAGAGTATATCAACTATTGGAAGAGAACTACGCAGAATTGGATTGGTTCAAGAAGAGTTTATTAGATATGTACCTCTCTCTCAATAGAAGTATGAACGCAGTGAGTAGAAAAACAAATATACCAAAAACAAGTATTTCTCGTTATATTAATGAAATAAGAAAGATAGTTAAAGAAGATATAAACTTAAAATTAAATAGATAAAGATGGGATGTGGATGTAAGCAACCAGTGGTTAGAAACCCTAAACCAACCCCTGAGGTAATTCAAACAGAAACAAATGGCGAAAGCGAAACAACAGAAAGTACTGGAACCGACGACGAGTAATATATCCAACGAGGATATTCTATTTGCACATATGGTGCTACAAGCGTCAGGTGCTACAAAAGAGTACAAGGATAAAGCGAACAATATATATAAACTTATATTTAATGAGGACGTGGTGTACAGCTGCTGCAAGAACAGGGCGTATATCAAGATGGATCATTATGTACGTAACGTATTAAAATTATTATAATGGAAAATAAAGAAACAAAAAGAGGACGTAAGTCAAACGAATTAGACTTTGAAAGCAGGATGCCACGAATATTTGAGATGATGTTGTATGAACATCTATCGTATAGAGAGTTTGCAGCAAAAGCAGCAAAAGAATTTGAAGTAACCGAAAGGACTGCGGAGAATTGGTGGAAGGAAGCAAGAACAAGAATGAAGGAAAGATTTAACCAAAACTCTGAGGAAATATTAGAAAATCACTTAACACAATTGTATGACCTACTTAATCGCTGTCGTGAAGACAATAATAAGAGAACTGAGAAAGAGGTGCTGGACTCTATTGCGAAGATATATTCACTGGAGACTAAGAAGGTGGATATAACATCTAATGGCGCACCAATATCAATTAACATAAACTTAAACGATTAATTTTTTTGGGTTAGCCACCCCTACAATTTCGTTTTTAGATAAAATATACAGAAAATATATGGGTTTAGAAAGAACATTAAAGAGAAAAAAAGCACACGACGTCAAGAAGATGTACGAGAAAGAGATGAGAAAGATGGCGGGTATGACCGAAGAACAAAAGGTAAAGTACTTGCTGCACTTATCAAATAAGGTTTATCCCGATTTACAAAACGTTAAAGTAGATGAGTAAGATAGAGTTTATCATCCCAACGTGGGAAAGACCTGAGGATTTAAAATTAATATTACAATCACTGATGGTGCAGACCAATCCAAACTGGACAGCACACGTTGTTATAGACGGATTAACGAACGATTATCGTGAGGTGAAGGATTTGTATCAGGAAGAATCACGTGTCCATTTTAGCCACGTAGATGGTCCTAATAACGATTGGGGTCACACTGCACGTAACTACGGATTGGACCACGCACAAGAAGAATGGATTGTAATGACAGGGGATGACAACTATTATATTCCAACCTTCGTAGATAATTTCTTAACTGAGGGTGAATTAGGTAGAGATTTAGTCTACTGCGATTTACTGCACGACATGAAAAGGGATAGCTACCAACCAATTAAATCTAAAATAGCTGAGGGGTTTATTGATATAGGAAACTTTATGACAAGAAAAACTATTATAGGTGACCTACGATTAATAACCAATAGCTATCAAGCAGACTTTAAGTTCGTTAATTATATCAACAAGTATAAGACAAGCAAGGTTGGTAAAATAAATAAAATATTATACGTACATAATTAATGGCTGAGATAAACTTACTACCTAAACAATCTATTGCGTGGAGGTATTTGACTGATGATGTGACCAACGAGATATGTTTCGGTGGTAGTGCCGGTGGATCTAAAAGTACGTTAGGTTGTATTTGGATTGTAACGTTGTGTTTAAAGTACCCTGGTATAAGAACACTGATAGGTAGAACCGTACTATCAACACTCAAACAAACCACCTTTAAAACGCTAATGGAGGTATTGGGACCTAAGTTTATGGGTCTTACTGCGGACACACATTATTCTTATAACGCACAATCAAATGTGCTTACGTTTCAGAACGGTTCAGAAATAATATTGAAGGACCTTGAAGACAAACCATCGGATGTTAATAAAGATAATTTAGGCGGGTTAGAATTAACGGCAGTATATGTGGATGAAGCTGTACAGATAAGTGAGACAACCTTTTCAATATTAAAGTCACGTATAAGATTTAAACTAAACGAATATAATTTAATACCTAAGATATTACTTACATCAAATCCAGGACAGAACTGGTTATTCACAAGATTTTATCTACCACATGAACAAGGTACATTAGATAGCAACAAGGTCTTTATCGCTTCTTTACCATTAGACAACCCGCACCTCCCCGAAAGCTACATACAAACTTTAAGAGAGTTACCTTTCCAACAACGTGAAAGATTATTAATGGGTAACTGGCGATATACAAATGATATATCAGCACTGTTTAGTATGGACACCATAACACAATCAGTATATCGTGCAGCACCAAACCCTACTGATGTTAAAAGACTAAGTGTGGACGTAAGTAGATTTGGTGAGGATAGGTCTGTAATTGTTATGTGGGTTGGTACAGTCATCACTGAGATATTTGTGTTTAGGAAACTATCTACCGTACAACTATCGGAAGAAATAAAATTATTAATGTCAACTTATGGTGTGCACCCTACAAATGTTATTGTGGACACTGATGGTATTGGTTCAGGTGTTGGTGATCAGTTGAGGGGATTTAATTTCGTGAACAATAGTAAAGCACTACATGAACAGAACTTCAGTAACTTAAAGAGTCAGTGTTACGTTCGGTTGAGTGAGATGTTTAAGCAGGGATTAATATCAATTAATATAAATGACCCATCACTTATAGATGACCTCACACAAGAACTATTATCAGTTAAACTAAAAGATGTAGACAAGGATGGTAAGATAGCAGTAATATCAAAAGACGAACAGAAAAGAATATTAGGAAGGTCACCCGATATAAGTGACGCGATAATGATGGGTATGTACCCACACATAAAGAACCAAAAATCAACAGGGAAGTACAGTCTTTCCTTTATAAAATAAATATATATATATGTTTAAATTCAAAATGAATGAGGTAGAATATAAACTACCTGAATATCTAACGATAGAACAATACGTTAAGATATATAAGATGCAGGACTTATTTGAGGACCAATACTTCGCAGCTAAACTTATTAGTTTATTAACTGGTGCTAAACAAGATGAACTATTAGAACATGACTATCAAGAGATAAACTTTCTTGCAAGTGAAATATTAAATCTAATACCAACTGCACCTAAGTTTGAAGATAGGTTTATATTGGATGGAATTAATTATGGTTTCTTCCCTAACTGGAAGGACCTATCGTTTGCGGAGTTTGTGGACTTAGACACACTCAGTTCTAAAAAACCTGATGAGTTACTGGACTCACTGCACTACCTAACTGCAATTATGTACAGACCAATTACGGAAGAAAGAGGTGAACACGATTTTGATATTGAGAAGTACGACGTCAAGACGATGAAGAAACGTGCAGAATTATTTAAGAAGAAACTAAACGTGAGGTACGTGCTCGGAGCACAGACTTTTTTTACTCAATTAGAAAAGAGATTTTCAGGTTATTCCCAGCTGTATTTGATCAAGAAGCTATCGACGATTCAGAAAATAAAACTGATGTGGAGTATGAGAAAGATGATAATCCAAATTCTTTTCAAAAGACGTACGGATGGTACGTTGTTGTCAACCGACTATCTGGAAACGATTTTACGAAACATCAAATAGTCTACGATAGTAATGTGATGGAAGCACTGAACCAATTGTCTTTCCTTATAAATTATGATGAAGAAATAAATAGATTAACAAGACAAGCACAAGGTGCAGTATAATAACCGATTTAGATTTTTTTATATTTATAAGTAATGGTCAATTATAAGCAAGTTATACAGGATTTAAGTGGTATTGCGTACCACCACCCTCAGATTAATTCGTTTGGGTATGGTGATATTACCCAATTAACGATGGATATTGAGTCAAAACAGGAGCCTGTCTACACAAAAATGTACGTTGTACCTGCACAAACAGTGTTCGCACAAAACAGAATAGACTATAATTTCTCAATTATTATATGTGATATTATAAATAATGACCTATCCAATCAGGAAGATGTAATGTCTGACACGTTGGAGATAGTAAAAGATGTGTGGACTATTCTATATCAGTCTTATACAGCCACATTTGGTGGGTTCAGTATAGATTATGAACCATTATGGGGAAGTCCAGTAGAACCTTTTTTAGAAAGATATGAGACCTTATTAGCAGGATGGACTCTTAACATCACAATAGAACAACCATTTGACTACAATAACTGCGTATTACCAGTGTCAGGATTAACATTACCAACATCGGTGAACGAAGTTAATTACGCACTGATATTAGATGACCTAAAAGAAATAGCAAGAGCACACGAACAGATTAATTCTTATGGGTTCGGTGATGTAACGCAGCTAACGATGGATATTGAGACTGAGAAAGAACCCTTGTATAGTCGTATGTGGATTATTCCTGGTACAACAACGTTAGCACAAAACGAATTGATATATAATTTCCAA
>Ga0247723_1000289_pt1 | contig 33810 bp, 24 predicted proteins | sample MSEWelMarce5H_FC_FD_189079 | JGI IMG/M metagenome (GOLD analysis project Ga0247723, IMG submission 189079) | Subsurface sediment microbial communities from gas well in West Virginia, United States - MSEEL Well Study Marcellus 5H_FC | ecosystem: Environmental > Terrestrial > Deep subsurface >... | reverse complement strand
CTGACTACGTAACGCTTGAGTTCGAGTGCATGATGTGGACTTACTTGGTAGAGCAAATGGACAAATTGATTGAGATACTTAACTTCTCTTCAAGATCCTATTGGGGAGATCCTAATAGATTTCAATTCTACAGCCAAATAGAAACGTTTACCGACGATATTGCTTACGAAATTGGAGAAGACAGAGCGGTAATGAGCAGATTCAATCTTACTTTGAACGGATACCTAATACCAGACAGCGTAAACAAAAGCGTTGCTAGCGCAAATAGATATTTCGGAGTTTCCAAAGTTATATTTGGTCTTGAAACAGCGGATAGCGCAGAGCAATTCTCTACTAATACCAAGAAACCTGCAGCTAAAAAGCTTTCTAATGTTCTTGCATCTGATGGAAATAATACAATTATACAAGTAAGTAACGGAGGAGTGGACCCTGCAATATTGTCTTACTTAAACTCTCAAAAAGAGGTTACTGGAACGTTTACGTCTTCAGATACAGTTATCTTTGGATTGGGTTGGGCGGTACCTCCATCTGGAGCCCCAGGTCTTACTTCAGAGAACTTTACTTTCTTTATAAATGGTCAATTTGTAGAGCCTGCGGCGATTACAAGTTTTGTCAATAATATGACTTATTCAACTTTAACTTTGAATGTGGCTCAATTAGGTTATAGCATAGAAGCAACAGATATTATAGTTGGAGTAGGTAAATTTAATTAATAATGGCGCAATTTTTTAATAAACAGCTAAAATTTCCTTTATCGGGTTCCTTTACCGGATCCCTTAGTGGTTCTTTTATTGGTGTAGGATCAGGTTCTTTTAGTGGATCTTTTTTTGGAAACGGTAGTGGACTAACTAATATTTCTGCGAGCAATATCGTTGGTTTAAATCTTTCACAAATAGCAAGCGGTAGTTATACAGCTTCTATATCTCCAAATAATGGATTTGTTGTTAATACGAGCGCTTCATTTACAGGCAGTTTGGACGTGAGCGGAAATATCACAGCTTCCAACGCATTATTAAGAGGAACGTTAACGGCACAAACATTAATTGTTCAGACCATTAGTTCTTCTGTAATTTACAGTTCTGGTTCTAATAGATTCGGTGACGATACGTCTGATCAACAAACTTTTACGGGTTCTGTTAATATCTCTGGTTCTTTAAATTTAACAGGTAGCGCAACAATGAATGCGGGACTTATCGTCTCTCAATCAATAAATGCTTACAACATAAATGCAGGATATCCAACTTCTAACCAATGGCAAACCAGTTTAAACGGATCCTATTTTAATAACTTTACAACACAAACGGACGTGTCAGAGATACTTAGATTCTTGGCAGGATTGCTATCTGCTTCCGCTCCTGACGCAAGTCCAAACACAAGAACGTTTGGATCTTATACCGCCAATGCACAGAACACCACAACAGGCACAGTAACTCTAGGTAGCGTTCCCCAAAGCACTTCTAATCCAACTCTTATTTACTTACAAGGTAAAGGATTCGCAACAGCAGGAAGCACGATATTCTCAGGAATTACGCCTATATACACTTCTACAAGTTATGGATACACTTACACTAGCGTTGCATCTGGAAGTACAGTAGCAACTTCATCAGCTGACGTTCAATTATTTGGATTGGGTACATTATTAAGTGGAACTCCAACTAATTTCAAGGTTTCTGGATCTTTTAATTTCAAGTTTTTAAATAGCACCACTAAAGCAACAACTGCAACTTCTTCTTCGGCTACTTTAATAACACAAACAGGTGCAGGTACAACATCAGGAGTTACATTAGCAAAAATCAATACCTCTAATCCAGCGGTAATTCCAGCGGCGTATCAAGATGGTAAATTTGCTTCAGTATTTTCTCCGACTATTTATCAAGCCTCTTTAGATTATACTGGGTCAGGTTACTATCACATATCGACTTCTATTATAATTGCTAGTGGATCTAGTCCTTACACAAATCCTACTAACAGTAACGCTGAGATATTCTACGCTCCATTAACTACGATATCTACAAACGTTCCAGCAAATACACTTACAGGAAACGCAGCTTCTGCTTCTTTAACAGCGGTTTCTAGATCTTTGAGTGGAGCGCCTTATTTGAGTGGATCTACTTACAATATTTCTGCTTCTGTAACTGGAGCATTTAATCCTCTTTATTTCGCTAACATAAACTTGGCGTATTTAACACCCGCTGGAACAGGTATTACTGCCACAAGCGGAACTACCACTGTTTCTACTGCTGGTGGAACTATACAAACTGCAAACGCTGTATTTGATTCAACCGGCACAACAGCTAGAGCCACTTCAACAATTCCTTTTGAAACTGACGGAATTAAATTAAACGGTCTTTATACTTTCGTAGCGAGTACAAATACGAACGTAGCTCAGATTGGTTTGACTCCTGCTACATTTACAGTAACTACTACTGGAACTAATAAGAATGGATCTACTTCTACTCTTAATACACAAACAGTATACTATCACTCTACTGGATCATTCGGACAAAATCCAAACAGTGGATCTTTAGCTTATTTTGGTAGAGGTCAAGGTACAGATCCTTCTACTCTTTTAATAGAATCTTTCTTGGGTGAAAGTTATCGTGTACAATTAACAGATAGCATTTTAACTTTTAGTGGATCTTTTTGGAATACTGGATCAGTTTATGGCAATTTAGGAGCTAGAGATCTTCAAGTAAAACCTGGATACTTAGTAAGACCAGGCGGAACTTACGGATATTGGTTGCCAAACCCTTCTGCGGTTAGCACATACAAATATTACGTTAGAAAGTTCACAACATCTGGCACAAAGAGTTCGATGACTTTGAATTTAGGTCAAACTTTAGTTAACTGGGAAGCAACCACTAATAGCGCCGTATCGGTAGCGATATTATTCGAATCATCAAACGCTTCTATATATACCCCGGCTAGAGTGTATGATCCGTCTAATTTGTTAGCAAATTTAATTTCAGGAAGTATCGCACCAAATACTGATGGTAAAAATCCATTCGGTTCTGCTATAGCTCTTTACGGTAATACGGGTGGTTCTTTAGCTAGCACTACTTACACGATACCTATTAGAAATGCGGACGGAATGATTTTAAACTCTCAATACGACGAAATATACGTTATAGTTAAGTACAACGGAGACCCGACTCCAATAACGGGAATAACAGTAACATTTAGTTAATATTTAATATAGATGGCAATAGATAGCGTTAAAAAATCCTCCAGGTTCCTACAAAGTAGAAGGTATACTCATGAGACGCTTTTAGATTCTCAAGAAGCATTCACTTCTACGTTGGATATAAACTCTTCCGAAGTTTATACAGACGCGGCTTTGATTCCATCTAGTAGTTTGCCTTTTAGTGGTAGCTCTCAAGATTTATCGGTATATAGCGTAGGTGGTAAACCTGTAATGAGATATTACTATCGCAAGAAGTTAACTAAATCCGATCTAAACAACGAGGTTTGGTTTTTTACAACTCCAAGCGGATCAAGCACAGGTATTGGTCCTCAATTATTGGACTCCGGACAACAAGGCAGCTTTATATCTCCAAAATATTCAGTTCCATCTTTGTCCAACTCAAATACCGAAGATAATCCCGCAGGTTATTTAGCAAAGGTATTCGTTTCAACAAATGAGAGTGCTCCAGCTGCAGGAGATCAAATCTCCGTTAACAACTACGCTTTTGATTACAAGACTGGAGTTTTAGAATTCAGTTCTTCTGCCGTAATGCCTAACAATAGTCAGTACGTTTATATTTCTGTTTATCAATATGTAGGAAGCACTCTAAGCACTTCTTTGGGATCTTTGACCGGTTCTTTTACGGGATCTTTCTTTGGTAACGGTGCAGGATTAACAAACATCTCGGCTAGTAGCATTAATGATCTTAATCTATTTAGAATAGCGACAGGAAGCGTATCTGCGAGCGTTAACACTGGACCAATTATATTCTCAATAGTTTCTGCAAGTAGCACTATATTTAGCTTGAGTAACAGCGGAAGCGTAACAGTAAATGCTACAGGGTCTGTTCCTCACTTTTTCTTAATAACAAGCGGAAGCAAAAACGTTTTCAAAATAAACAATGAAGGTACTGTAGAAAATAAAGTGTTTGAAAGTGGTTACGTTCCAATTGCGCAGTACGGCGGTATGTATTTTACCAGTCAGTCTATGTATATTGGATTGGATCAGGCTACATTTAGCTAAAGTCACAATATTTATAAGTAGTTTAAAAACACACACATGCCAGCAACCTGGAAAAAAGTCATTGTTAGTGGTTCTATAGCAGAACTCTCTAGCGTTAATATAGATACCACATTAAGAGTATCAGGATCTATTGGAGTTAGTGCAGCTGCAGGCGGTACTATAGTAAATCAGATAGGTAGCACAAGGGCAACAACTTTTTTAACTGGTAGTTTTTCTGGATCTCATTATGGAGATTTTACAGGAAGTTTTACAGGATCTCACTTTGGTAGTGCTAATTTACAAGGTCAATTTACAGGCAGTTTTTCAGGCTCGGCTAATTTAAACGGTAGCTTTACTGGATCTTTCTCTGGATCTATAGTAGGAGGTATGTTGCCTTTGACTCAAGGTACAGGCATCGTTCCTTTCACATATTCAGGTAGTGCCGCAGCAACGGTAGCAGTTTCAGGAGCAGCAGCTTTAACTACGAATTTGCTTCCTAAGTGGACAGGCGCAGGCTTTTCTAACTCAAATATTACAGATAATGGTACGTTAGTAACCGTTGGATCAGGAGCTACTTCTGGTTTAACAGTTCAAGCAGGTGGTATTAACGTAACTGGCAACTCTACATTCAATCAAAACTTAGTTGTAACTGGAGACTTAACAGTTGCTGGTACGGCTAGCTTCCAAAATACTGAAAACGTATTAATTGCTGATAAGTTTCTTATATTAGCTTCTGGATCGACTTCATTGACAGACGGTGGTTTCATCATCGCAAGTTCAACAGCGCCAGGTGGAGCATCAGGATCTGCTTTCTTTATAGAATCTGCAACAGCGGGAGTTTATGGTCGTTTTGCTATTGCCTACAACGTTCACGCTAGCTCTTCTACAGTAGCTGCAGACGAATACATGGTATCAACAAAAATAAGCGCAGTCAATCCTAATAACGCAGTTCCACCGACTTGGGGATCTACTACTAACGGTATTGGTAACATGTGGGTAAATACAGTAACATCAGACATTTATATTTGGGCATAATAAAATTTTTAAAAAACGTTATGGGATTTTCATTTTCTTCCAAAAAAGATAAGTCGGTAGAATCGACAACAAATCAAGACATCGCTACAATTGCACAAAAAAGCGGAGTAGAATTAACAAAACCAGAAATAGAGGCGCTGCTTAGCTTAATCAAGGCCTCCACATTCAAAGGAGATCAAGTAGAGCATATCTACAACCTAGTATTCAAACTTCAAGAGTACTATTCTACATTATCAGATTAAGTCTATATTTATTTGTAGCAAACTTATTAATTAGTTTCTAGTAATAGAATCTACTTATTGGCCACGAAAGTGGAAGTGGGCAGTATTAACTGTAACCAACCGTAATTAGAAGAAAATATGCCATCATGGAAAAAAGTGGTAGCTTCTGGATCTGACGCCAGTTTTAGCTCCGCAACAGTAGATACATTTGTCAGCGCTAGTAGTTTTAGGGGGTCTTTTACGGGTTCCTTATTCGGCACAGCGAGTCAGGCAGTTTCTTCTTCTTACGCAATTACCGCCTCTTATTTATTAGGCTACGCATCATCATTCCCTTTCACAGGTTCAGCTCAAATTACTGGTAGCCTAGGAGTTACTGGTTCTACAACCATAACCGGCTCAACAACAGTATTTGGAAGATTAAACATTAATGATTCTACCAAAGCCTTATTAATTAATGGAGGTAGTGGTTTTACAGCTACTACTTATACCGTTGATATTACGACAGGATCTGCATTCGGCGCAGCATTAGCAGTTAATGGTGAAGTGAATATTGCCAATGGAACTTACGTGGATCCTTTTGGAGGCGTCGCTTACGATTTAAAAATGGGTGGTGCTGGTAACGCAATTGCAACAAGAGGACGAGTTTCATTTGATAACGGAAGAGTTCAAACCAACGGATCAGGAAATTTAATAGTATCAGGTTCTACTCAAATTACAGGATCGTTAGGCGTTACTGGCAGTTTTTCTGTTACAGCGCCTGGAGGATCTAGCGTATTCTCTTCCAACGCGGACACCTTACTTATAACTGGATCTTTAATTATTACAGGTTCTGGCGCTTCAATTACGGGTTCTTTAAATGTTAGTAACGGCATTACAGGTTCTCTATTTGGAACAGCGTCACAAGCGGTATCGGCTTCTTACGCATTTACTGCATCTTCAGCCACTAGCGCATCATTCGCCGTTAACTATCTAGGTTCAGGCTCTATATCTACAAGACTTACTAATTTAGAGACCGCATCAGGATCTTTCTCTACTCGTGTAACCAATACAGAAGTTACTTCTTCTAACCTAGTTGCAGCTTCAGGTTCGTTCTCAACAAGAGTAACACAAATTGAAAGAACTTACGCTACCACAGGATCAAATATATTTACTGGTAGTCAAAACATTTTAGGCGCAATAACAGCGTCAGCTGCTCTAATCAATGGTACTTTAACTGCACAAACTTTAGTAGTAACTACGGTTAGCTCTTCTGTAGTATTTAGCTCTGGTAGTAATGTGTTCGGTAATAGCACCGCAAATACTCAAACATTTACTGGATCTGTAAATATTTCTGGAAGTTTAACATTAAATGGTAGAGCTACTCTTAACGATCTTACAGGATCTTTATTTGGTACGGCTAGTTGGGCGACTAATTTCTTAACTGGCTCTGTTACTTCTGCTAGTTACGCATATACAGCTTCGAGTGCAACTAACGCATTTCAATCAGTATCTTCTAGCTATGCATTTACGGCATCTAGTGCAACTAATGCTTCTGCGTCGTTAATAGCAACAAGCGCTTCTTATGCTTATACCGCTAGTTCTGCTATCTTAGCATCGGCTTCTTTAATTGCCACTTCTGCATCTTACGCATTTACTGCATCAAGTGCAATCAGCTCTTCTTTTGCAGTTAATTATCTAGGATCAGGCTCTATATCTACAAGACTTACCAATTTAGAGACAGCTTCAGGTTCGTTATCAACAAGAGTTACAAATACTGAAACTACTTCTTCAAATCTTGTTGCAGCAAGTGCTTCTTTCTCTACAAGAATTACTAGCGATAGCTCCTCTTTATCAATTAGAACAACTAATACAGAGGTTACGGCTTCTAATTTAGTTGCCGCGAGTGCTTCTTTTTCTAGTCGTGTTTCTAGTATAGAGGCAACCACAGCTTCTTTACAATTAGCAAGCGCATCATTTTCTATTCGCGTAACTAATACTGAAACTACTTCGTCTAACTTAGTAGCTGCAAGTGCTTCTTTCTCAACAAGAATCACTAACGATAGCTCTTCGTTATCTGCTAGAGAAACAAGAACAGAAGCAACCGCATCTAGCCTAGTTGCAGCCAGCGCCTCTTTCTCTACTAGAACAACTAATACTGAGATTACTTCTTCAAATTTAGTAGTAGCGTCTGGCTCTTTCTCAACAAGAGTAACTCAAATTGAACGAACGTATGCTACTACAGGTTCTAATATATTCACAGGAAGTCAAAATATCTTAGGGGCAATCACAGCATCAGCCGCATTAATTAACGGTACTCTAACGGCACAAACTTTAGTAGTAACAACAGTTAGTTCTTCGGTTGTGTTTAGTTCAGGATCGAATATTTTTGGTAATAGCACAGCGAACACTCAAACATTTACGGGTTCAGTTAATATATCTGGATCATTAAATCTAGTAGGTAGAGGAACTATCAACGATTTAACAGGCTCTTTATTTGGAACGGCCTCTCAAGCTTTGACTGCTTCTTACTCTTTAAACGCTGCTAACGCATTTATTCAAGGCGGAAATTCATTTGGCGCTCAAGCTGTATTAGGAACTAACGATTTACAAAATTTAGTATTAGAAACTAACGGTACTTCTAGAATATTCATTTCATCAAGTGGTGCCTATGTTGGTATTGGAGGAATTACTCCATCGAATGGTATACCTCAAGCTTTACTAGACGTAAATGGCTTAATTAGACCTCGCAATGGTATTCAAATAATAGGCGATACCATTACTACAGTATTATCGTCCTCAAGATCAGACAATACACAAGGAGGCGTATTGCTATTTAATGGATGGGGTGATTATGCATTTAGTAATACATTATTTGTTGGATATGATTCCACCACTTTAGCGCCCATAGGATTAGGTCAAGGCAATTTATTTGTAAGAAATAGAATCGCGATCGGTAAAACTGGGTCAAGCGCAGCATTCGACGTGAACGGTAACGCAATTATAACAGGTAGCTTAATTGTTTTATCTGGAATCACAGGATCTTTATCTGGTTCAGTTACTGGCTCTTTATTTGGAACCTCTTCACAAGCGACTTCTGCTAGTTACGCATTCACTGCATCAAGCGCTATATCCTCTTCTTTTGCTTTAACCGCTTCTTATGCATTAAACGCAGGAGGCAGTTTTCCTTACACTGGATCCGCACAGATTACTGGATCTTTAGGCGTAACCGGCAGCTTCTCAGTTAGAGGAAACCAGGGATCTAGTGTGTTCTCTTCTAATGCCGACACTTTACTTATAACAGGATCTTTAATCATCACAGGTTCTGGCGCTTCAATTACAGGTTCTTTAAATGTGAGTAGTGGTATCACTGGTTCTTTATTCGGAACTGCATCGCAAGCTTTAACCGCTTCTTATGCTTTAGGCGGAGATGCAAGCGCAATACTATATCAAACGGCTTCGGCTGCATTTACTTGGTCTTTCAATCACTTCTTACAAACGCAATATCCAGTATTTACGATCTACGATAATACGAATAGCGTTATTGTTCCTCAAAGAATACAAGCGGTTGATACTGCTTCTGCATTAATTTACTTCTCTAGTCCAACTACCGGTATTGCGGTGGCTTCTAAAGGAGGCTACTCTTCCTCAGTAGTCACTAGTGCTATTATCGCAAACACAGCTATAACTGCTTCATTCGCATTATCAGGAACAGGCACATTTAGTGGATCTTTCTCAGGTTCTTATCAAGGCGCGTTAAGCGGATCTTTAATAGGAACTGCATCTCAAGCGGTTTCTGCAAGCTACGCATTTACTGCAAGCTCAGCCATAAGTTCTTCGTATGCATTAACAGCCTCTTTCTTATTAGGAGGCGCATCTGGAATTGGATTTCCTTTTACAGGTTCAGCTCAAATTACAGGTAGCTTAGGAGTAACTGGATCTTTATCAGTTTCTGCAGGCATCACAGGATCTTTATCTGGTTCAGTTACTGGCTCTTTATTTGGAACCGCATCTTTTGCTTCAACTGCGTCTTTCGTAAATCCATTAAGACAAAACGTAATTATATCTGGATCTTTAACCGTTTCATCATCAGCTATAGCATTATCGATTCAAGGAAGTGGATCTAGTGTATTCAGTGTAGACGGTACATCAGGTAGATTATTCGAAGTAGACGATTCGTTATCTGGATCTTTATTCTCAGTAAACACAGCAGCTGGTCTTCCAGTAATTGAAGCGTTCTCAGACAATACTGTAAGAATCGGTCAATTTGGACAAAGAGCGTTATTCGTATCTCAATCTAGAGTCGGTGTTGGAACTGAAACGCCTACTACTAATTTAGACATATCAGGTTCAGGTAGATTCACAAACGGATTATCTTTAACTGGCTCTGTAAACTCATTGAACGGTTACACTGGATCTTTATTCGGCACATCAAGTCAAGCTTTAACAGCGTCCTTTCTCCTAGGGTCAGTAATATCAGCTTCCTATGCTTTTACAGCAAGTTCTGCTAGTACAGCATTCTCAGCATCTTTTGCGGCAACTTCTAGCTTTGCTAATAACTTTACAGTAGCTAATCAACTTACTGCTCAAACTTTAGTAGTAACGACAATAAGTTCCTCAGTAGTATTCAGTTCTGGTAGTAATATATTCGGTAATAGTACTGCAAACAACCAAACATTTACAGGCTCGGTTAATATTTCTGGGTCTTTAACTCTAGTCGGAAGAGGCACCATCAACGATTTAACTGGTTCTTTATTTGGAACAGCATCTCAGGCTCAAACTGCCAGCTTCGTACTTAATGCAGTGTCATCATCTTACGCGTTCACTGCTAGCTCTGCCATAAGCTCCTCGTACGCATTTACAGCTAGTTCTGCTACTAACGCAACTAATGCATTAAGCGCTTCTAACTTTACTATCACTGGCACTTTAAACTTCGATGGTACTTTAACCGATTATAATGCAATAGCTTCAACATCAATAGGTACAAACAGCGTATTTGCTCAAGCTACTGGGTCTTATAGATCTGGCTTCTTCAAGTACACAGCAATAAACGGTACTAACGCTAGAACTGGTGAAGTAATGGCTGCTTGGAACGGTGCAAATATTGTATTCACTGACTTCGCAACTACTGATATCGGAGCTACAAACGATGTGACAATGTCAGCAGCTCTTGCAGCAGGAACAGTTCAATTTAACGCAATCACCCAAGGCTCTGGTTGGAACATCAGATCCATAGGTACATATATGTAAGATATTTATAAACAAAAGAAAAGATGATAATAGACAGTCCAATCGTTTCAGGTTCCATGTTAATATCAGGGAGCGTGATCATATCAGGATCTCTTTCAATGAGTGGTAGTTCTGCTACCTCTGGAGGAACTCTTGCTAGTCAATCTGACGCTATCTCTTATTCAATCGTATTCGGCGGATAAAACAAAAAACAAAATGGCTAAAAAACTCGTTAGAAATTACACCTTTGTCGCAGCATCTAGAACAATCACTATCGATGGTAACTACAATTTAAGTAGTCTATTATTGATTACCAATGTGACTAGAAACGTTATTATATACAACTTTGCAAACGCTTCTTTAGGAGCAACTGCCGCTTATAATAGCTCAACTGATAAAACTACATTTACTTTAGTATTCAACACAGCAGGTCAAGCTAACGCTGACAACTTACAAATCTATGTAGATGAAATAGTAAACGAGTTTAGAGGAGAGCCAATTTTGATGGACCCTGTTGATAAGCTAAGAGTTTCAACACCTCAAGCCTTAATTGATACCGACTTTGAATATGGTACTCAAATCACCAAGTGGGAAAATTTGGGAATGACAAATAACGTTCCATTCGCATTCGCAGTGCCTACTCAAATCTCAAATATTAGTGGTATTACAATACCTACCAACTCAAGAGTAGTTACAATCACGCTATCTACAGGAGTAGCACCAGCAAACGGAACTCCTATCAGTGTTCAAGACACTTATCTAAGTATCGCAAATGGTGTGTACATTATTGAAACTGGTGGATTAACAGGCACATTTACGTATTCGGCTAGAGCGATTAACACAACTAGTATTACTTCTATACTAGATGCAAATAAAACAAACGTTTTCCAAGGCACTTTATATACTGGAGCTAATATCGGTTTGGCTCCTACAATGACTTTCGTAGGAACTCAAATTAATGTTACATGTAGCGTTCCTCACGGTCTTTCTTTAGGAAATGATATAGCAATATCAGGATCTACAGCTACAACAAACGCACCTAACGGATCGTACAACGTTTCTGGAATTTCTAGTCCAACTGCGTTTAGTTATCATGCGTATGCTATTCCTACGGGCGTTGTATCTGGCGCAACAGCTAGAATTTATATGAGACCGCAAGCATCTTTCTTACACAGACCATTCGATGGAGGGGTAGCTTTTTCTAGTAATGCTCAAGCAAATAACGAACAAGCTGTAAGACAAACAAGAAGATACTTTAGATATCAATCAGGTAAAGGTATACAAATTAGTTCAGGTACGTTACTAAGACCGGAGTTACAGATTGATTCAATGACCGCTAATGGTACTACAATCACAATTCAAACAAAAGATCAACACAACATACAACCAGGAACTACTATAACCGTATCAGGCGCAAATGAGACTGCCTACAATGGCACTTTTACGGTTAACACTGTTACCGGATACAACACATTCACTTACACTGCTTTGAGTGTGCCTAGTTCTTTAACTGCTTCTGGATTATTTTACGTAGGAGTAATTAACTGGTTTGGAGCTTCTAATAAATTAGGACTGTTCGATCAACAAAATGGAGTTTACTTTGATTATGATGGTCAAAAGCTTTACGTAGGAAGAAGAAATTCTACTTTCCAGTTATCGGGAGAGGTTACTGTTACTAGCGGATCTAATTTTGTAAGCCAAACAAACACAGCTTTTCCTACTATATTCTCAAAGCAGTTAATCCCAGGAGATTATGTTGTCATTAGAGGATCTTCATATAAAGTTTTAGACATATCAAGCGATGTGAGTATGTCAATTAGCCCTTCTTATAGAGGTATTACTTCTCCATTCGTTATAGTTTCTAAAACCGTAGATACAAAAGTCTCTCAATCAGCGTGGAATTTAGATAGATGCGATGGCACTGGACCTTCTGGATATAATATAGATCTATCGAGAATGCAGATGTTCTATATAGATTATAGTTGGTATGGAGCTGGATCTATTCGTTGGGGAGTAAGAGCATCTAATGGTAATATTATATACGTTCATAAAATGATGAACAACAACGTTAACAGAGAAGCTTACATGAGATCTGGTAACTTGCCTGGTAGATACGAAAGTACTACAGTTGCGCCATATACAACATTAACTTCTACTCTAACTAACGTTGCTACTTCTATGGCCGTTACAAGTACAGACGGATTTCCTGTTTCTGGAACTCTAATGATTAGAAGTGCATCTATTTTTGAATATGTAAACTACGAAGGTACAAGTTCAACAACATTTACAAATCTTATCAGAGCAAGATCTGGAAGCGACGCTTTACCATTAACTATAGCCGTGGGATCTAATACTGCAACTTTTGCTGGAGGCTTTACTTCTAGCTTACAAGTTGGAATGAGAGTGATAAGCGCGAGTGCTTTCCCTGAAGGTACATTTATTAGTAACTTATCTGGAACTACAATGACGCTGAGTCAAGCGGCAACTCAAGCAAATCCTACAGTAAGTGCTTTTGCAATGGGACAAATGACTCCACAAACTTTTCCGTTCTCAGCATCCGCTCCTGTATCTGTTGAATTGGCTTACCCAACTTATGGACCAACTATTTCTCACTGGGGAACTTCGGTTATCATGGACGGTAGATACGATGATGATAAATCTCTTGTATTTACTTACGGTCAAATTTCACCCGTAACTTTACCTTCAGGTTCTACAAGAGCGTTGATGTCTATTAGAGTTTCCCCTTCTGTTGATAATGGTATACCGGCATCTTTTGGAGCTAGAGAATTAACGAATAGAATGCAACTTGTATTGAACTCATTGGGCGTAAACCAATCTTCTACTGGATCTATTCTAGTAAGAGCGTTCCTTAACGGAACTCCAAGCGCAGCAACTACCTGGAGAAATGCCGTAGGCGATGTTCCTGGTCAAGTTAACTCAAGTCTTGCTCAAATTGCAGATTACGGTGGAGCCTCAGTTACATTAAACGGAGGAGAAGTAACCGCAGGTTTCTTCTTGAACCAAGCAACGACGGCTTTGGATTTGACTAAAGTGCGTGATTTAGGTAACTCAATTTTAGGCGGAGGAGGAACTACCGCAAACACTCAGGTGTATCCAGATGGACCAGATGTCCTTACTATTACAGCAACAAACTTAACAGCGGCCAGCATCAACTTGTTATCGCGTATCTCATGGACTGAAGCTCAAGCTTAAACTTTTAAAATTATACTATATGTTATACGAAGTACAAATGCAATTTATTCCTGGCTTAGATCAAATCTGGGTAGCAAGACTAACTCCAGAAGATCCAATCTATCAATACGACAACTTAGAAGAGACTCAAGCGAAAGCTGACGAACTTCAAGCTGCTGACCCAACCGGTAGATTATACAGAGCAAGTCAATTAGAAGCGGTAGTCGCAACAGAAGAAACTCCAACAGAAGAAACACCAGCGTAGTATGTCATTCGATAACGGTCCAAGAATAGTAACAAATGGATTGGTACTGGCTTTGGATGCTGCTGATCAGAACAGTTATCCTGGTTCAGGTACTACTTGGACTGATTTGAGCGGAAATAGTAATAATTTTACGTTAGTTAACAGTCCAACATTTAGTACAACTAATGGTGGTCGTTTTGCATTCAATGGAACAACTCAGACAGCCACATTACCATCATTAAATTTACAACAAAATTTTACTCTTGACGGATGGTTTAATCCAAATGTTCTAAATACTTTTGCAATGTTTGGTCAAGGAACTACGGCTGTACGCCAAGGCCTACATATTTGGTACATATCTAACACATCAATAAGATTTGGAATGTATGGAAACGACACTGACTTTACAGTTTCAACCTCTATAGGCAATTGGTACAATATGGTATTTACTTACAATAATAGTAACCCCTTTACAAAACAAATGTATCTTAACGGAGTTGCTCAATCTGGAACCCCAGTAGAAACCCAAACATCATATATTGGAAGTGGTGTTTTTAGATTAGGGGCTACATATAGTACTGGTGGAAATTATGGTAATGGATCTTTTGCTGGAATGAGGATGTATAATCGTATTTTATCCGCAACAGAAGTTCGTCAAAATTATGACGCAACAAAATCACGCTTTAATCTAACATAATATGGGAGTATCTGGTGGACCAAATGCGATTCAAGATGGATTAGTATTAGCACTAGATGCAACTGATCAGAATAGCTATGTAACAGGTAGTACGACTTGGAGAGATTTGTTAGATACATACAGTGGAAGTTTATTTCAATCATCTAGTTTTACTTTAGGTCCTCCTCAAGCGTTTGTAAATAATATTAATTCTTATCAATCTCAATCTGGATATTTAACTGTATCTCCTACTTTAACATTTAACGACTTAAGTACCTATACATTAGATTTTTGGGTAAAATTAAGAACAGGGGGCGGAGTGGATGTTCTTAACAGTTTAGTGGGAAGAAATGCTACTTTTCCTTGGATTATGGTAGATATGGGTAGCACTGATGGGAGTATTTGGACTATAAGGTTTAGAGAAGGAACTGTAGGAACTTACTATATTTTTAATACCATTACTGATTACAATATTTCATCTAATTGGACTAATATTACTCTTACTGCGGACGCTAGTAGAAATATTAGCTTTTATTTGAATGGAGCTTTTAGGCAAACTTTAAATGTAACAACATCTACTCAAATGATTATTAGTAGAATAATGGGAGGATATCAAAGTTTACAAAATTTTTATAGTCTTCAAGGCTCAATGGCAGCTGCAAAATTTTATAGCAGAGTATTATCGATTTTAGAAATTCAACAAAACTATAATGCTCAAAAATCACGCTTCGGCTTAAAATAGAGTTATATGGCAACTAAATACGCAAATGGAAAAATAGTAACAAACGGTCTTGCATTAGTGCTAGATGCGGCTGATAGAAACAGTTATCCTGGTTCAGGCACTACTTGGCGAGATTTGAGCGGGAATGCTAATAACGGAACCTTAATAAATGGACCAACATTCGATAGCGGTAATGGAGGCTCAATTTTTATGAATGGGTCAAATCAATACATTGCGTCTTCATACTTTGGAAATATAACGGATAGTTTTACATTCGCCACATGGTTTAAAAACGATAACTATTCAGAAGATAAGATGCCATTAGTTAGAGGTAGAGATGCATCTGGAAACGGCTGGTCACTATATATTAAAATCATTACCACAGGCATATCGGAGTCGGCTGCCGTAACTACTTCGGGAGGAGCTGTTCAATTTAGCGCCACGGGAACTTCAACATTAGCATTAAATAGATGGTATTATTTAACCGGGGTTTGGACTGCCGGTGTATCTATTAGACATTACGTAAATGGTGTATTAGAAGCTACTACAAATACATCAAGTACAAATTTAAGAACGTCTACAGATGGCTGGGTTATGGGAAGCATAAATACTACAAATTTTACAAGCGGATACAATGCAATTGCTCAAATATACAATAGAGTTCTTTCAAATGCTGAAATCCTGCAAAACTATAACTCCCAAAAAACAAGGTTCGGTCTAACGTAATATTTATATAAAACCTGCACCTCAGGGAAATGGGAACTGAGGTACTAGAACATGCCAAACGAATTTGTAGCCAAAAATGGGTTAGTAGCCCAAAATAACTCCGTAGTATCCGGATCTTTAGTAGTAACCAACGGTATTACCGGTAGCCTGTTCGGTACCTCAAGTCAAGCAATCTCAGCGTCTTATACAGCAACTGCCTCTTTTGCACAAAATACTTCTGACATATTATTGTATGTTAAAAATAGTTCAGGAGCCCAAATAAATAAAGGTAGGGTTGTAAGAATTACAGGTGCAGTAGGCGATAATGCATTAATTGGAACTGCTTCATATACAGATGATAATAATTCAGCTAATACTTTAGGTATTACTTTTGAAAATATTGCTAATGATTCTTTTGGTTATGTAATAACTGAAGGTACTTTACTTGGAATAAATACTGATGCTTTTACAGCAGGTCAATTAATATATTTAGGAGATACAGGTAGTATTATAGGTACTGCCCCTGTAGCTCCACTCCATGCCGTACGTTTAGGTCAAGTATTACGATCACAATTGAATAACGGTTCAATTTATGTTCGTATAGATAATGGATTTGAACTTGGAGAATTACATGATGTAAGAGATACTACAACAACCGGATCATACGGTGATTTATTAATTAAAAGTGGTAGCATTTGGATTAATTCAAAACAATTAACAGGTTCTTATGGATTAACAGGTTCACTAAACGTATCAGGCAGCATTACAGGATCTCTATTTGGAACCTCATCTCAAGCTATTTCTGCCAGCTACGCTTTTACCGCTAGCTCTGCTTCAAACGCATTCTCTGCTTCTTTCGCACAAACCTCAAGCTTCGCAAACAACTTTACTGTTGCTAATACGTTAACTGCTCAGACCTTGGTAGTGAGCACGATTAGCTCTTCTGTAGTATACAGCTCTGGGTCTAATATCTTTGGGAATAGTCTATCTAACACTCAAGTACTTACTGGATCCGTAGGCATCACTGGAAGTTTAACAGTTAGAGGTAACGAAATCATCTCAGGTAGTTCAACTATAACTGGATCTTTAACAGTTAGCTCTGGAATTACCGGTTCTTTATTTGGAACCGCCTCACAAGCTGTTTCTTCTTCTTTTGCATTCACTGCTAGTAGTGCAATTAGTTCAAGTTTAACCCAAACTGCCTCATTCGCTTTACGAGGAAATGGTAGTTTTACTGGATCTTTCTCAGGATCAGTTACTGCGTCTTTATTTGGAACAGCATCTCAAGCCACTTCGGCCTCTTTTGCTTTTACTGCATCTTCAGCCATAAGCGCTTCTTTCGCTTCAACTGCATCTTTCGTTAACACATTAAATCAAAATGTAGTAATAACAGGAAGTTTAATAGTAGGATCAGGATCAATAGGAGCTATCGAAAATACTTTAACTTTAGGAGCTCGTGATACAGCAAATGAAGGAGGTCAACTTGGATTTAATGCACCAGGAGGTACGTATACATCTGCCTCAATGCTTGATCTTTATCAAAATAGGTTTAGACTATTAAGAGGGACGAATACAGGAAGTATTGGAGAAGTATTAAGCGCTAACTTAAATACAAATCAAATTGCGTTCACTTCTTACACCAGCGCTGGAGCTTTCCCAGGAACAGTAGTGGCAAACTTAGCGGTAGATTCAGGTGGTAATATATTAACCGTAGCCGCAGGAACAGTAACATCAGCTTCTTACGCATTTACTGCAAGTTCTGCGGTATCTTCTTCCTATGCATATACAGCAAGTTCTGCTACAACTGCATCGACAGTTATTGCTACTGTAACTGGCACAAACTCAACAGAACTCGTTAGAGGTAATATGGCCGATAATGACCAATTTAGAATTCTAGTTGGTGGTACGGCAACAAACGCAGGTTTTGCTGAAATAGCAACCGCAGATGATGGCACAGAACCTATACACGTTAGACAATATACCGGTGTATTTAGTTCGTTAGTAAGAACGGCTACGCTATTAGATGGCTCAGGTAATACTAGTTTTCCTGGAATCGTATCTGCTACTTTTAGTGGAAGCTTTACCGGATCTTTCTCAGGTTCAGTTACCGCTTCTCTATTCGGAACTGCCTCACAAGCTATTTCTTCTTCTTTTGCATTCACTGCTAGTAGTGCAATTAGTTCATCATTCGCAGTTAACTATCTAGGATCTGGTTCGATATCTACAAGACTTACTAATTTAGAAACGGCTTCAGGTTCTTTTTCAACAAGATTAACTAACACAGAAACCACTGCTTCTAACCTAGTTGCAGCAAGCGCTTCTTTCTCTACAAGAATTACAAGTGATAGTTCTTCTTTCTCTTCACGTGTATCTAGCATAGAAGCAACTACAGCGTCACTTCAAGTAGCATCTGGATCTTTCTCAACAAGAGTAACACAAATTGAAAGAACCTACGCTACTACTGGCTCAAACATATTCACAGGAAGTCAAAACATTTTAGGAGCAATAACTGCTTCAGCTGCGCTAATCAATGGAACTATCACAGCTCAAACCTTAGTAGTAACAACCGTTAGTTCTTCAGTTGTGTTTAGTTCGGGTTCCAATATCTTTGGAAACTCTACGGCTAATACACAAACAATGACCGGTAGCTTGAATGTATCTGGCTCTGCTACTATCGTCGGTCGTGTAACTGCTACTGATCTTACAGGTTCTTTATTTGGAACTGCTAGTTGGGCCACTAACTTCATAACTGGGTCCGTCACCTCAGCTTCTTTTGCATTCACAGCAAGTTCTGCTATAAGTTCAAGTTTAGCTCAAACAGCCTCTTCTGTTAATACCTTAACCCAAGCCGTAGTTATATCTGGTAGTTTTACAGTTGTAACAGGTAGCTCAATAGAATTCCAAGTTACTAACACTGGCATCAAGATAGGTAATCTAATAACAGATTCTCATAATCTTACAGGATCTTTAAATGTACTTGGATCTATCACAGGATCTTTATCAGGCTCAATTACTGGTTCTTTATTTGGTACAGCATCACAAGCTACATCGGCATCTTATGCATTCACTGCAAGTTCTGCTATTAGTTCTTCTTACGCATTAACTGCATCATTTGCTTTAAACGGAGGCGGAGGAGCTAGTTTTCCTTACACAGGTTCGGCTCAAATTACGGGCAGCTTAGGAGTTACGGGCAGTTTCTCAGTTAGTGCAAATCAGGGATCTAGTGTATTCTCTTCTAATGCAGATACTTTACTTATTACAGGTTCTTTGGTTATTACCGGTTCAGGAGCAATTACAGGAAGTTTATCGGTTAGTAGCGGCATCACCGGTTCTCTATTTGGAACTGCTAGTCAAGCCGTAACTGCATCTTACGCATTAACTGCTTCTTTCGTTGCTTCTATTGCTGGATTGAGTACTTCACAAATCGCAACAGGTTCGGTTACCGCATCAGTTGGACAATCTACAGCGTCATTCCAAATTGTATCAGGCAGTACTAACTTCTTGTACGTAAGTAATTCAGGTAATATCGGTATCGGAACCACAACTCCGACTTCTTATGGAAGTAGAGTAGTACATGTTCATAATGCAGCTGCTTCTGTTACCTTTTTAAAGTTATCCAATTCTACAACAGGTACCGGACTAAATAACGGATTCGAAGTTGGAAACTCTGGAGCAACCGCTTATGTTTATAATAGAGAGAATGCTTCGTTAATATTTGGTACAGCTGGTAATGATAGAGTAGTTATTACCGGTGCTGGATCAATGGGTGTTGGTACAAGTACACCATCGGCATCATTAGAGGTATCAGGTTCACTTAGAATTACAAACGGTTTAAGCAACACCGGATCAGTAAACATTTCAGGATCTACTTTAATTACAGGATCATTAAACGTTTCTGGAGCTATTACTACAAACGGTACTATAACAGCTCAAACGCTAGTAGTACAAACTATCACAAGTTCTATTACTTATAGTTCTGGTTCTAACATCTTTGGTAATGCGTTGACTAATACGCAAACCATGACTGGTAGCGTGAACATTACTGGTAGTTTAACTTTAAATGGTAATCAAACTACATTCGGAGTAGTTACAGTTCAATCAGCTTCATTCGATTACGGTCAAAACTTATCGGTTTCAGCAGGAGGCTATCAAGTAATTGCGTCAGAAGCCACTAGTTCTTTCCGTTGTGCATTCTTCGACTACGTAATGTTCTCAGGCTCTATTGTAAGAGCAGGAACAGTTACATCCACATGGTCAGGATCTGCTACCGAGTACTACGAAAACTATACAGCAGATTTGGGAGGTAGCACATCAGGAGTACTATTACAAACTGCAATTTCTGCTGGCAATATACAGCTTCAAGCCAGCGCATCTACTGCAGCTTGGACCATTCGTTCACTAATAAGACTGTTATAACATGGCATTTAATAGAGGCCCAAAAATGGTTACTAATGGACTCGTGTTAGCTTTTGACGCAGCTAGTAAGAATAGTTATCCTGGTTCAGGCACTATTTGGCGAGATTTGAGCGGAAATAATCATAGCGGAAGTTTAGTTAACGGAGTTACTTATGACACTTATAAAGGAGTTCAAGCGTTTGGTTTTAATGCAACCTCACAACGCTATATTTCTACTACATTTACACTTCCGCAACAGAGTATATCTTCATCTTTTTCAATCAATGCATGGTTTGCTCCAGAATTTCAAAACGATTCTTTAGTTGCGGGATATAGATCACCCTCTTTAGTCTTTTATAAAATAACGGCCAACAAATTTGAAATGTATCCTGGTGAGGTATTTTTACCCTCGACTCTAGCTGCATGGAACAATATGTGCGCTGTTTGGGACGGAGCTACTTTTGGTACTAATACAAATAATATGAAATATTATTATAATTCATTAACTACACCAACATTAACAACTAACACATCTCCTCCATATCTTAGAGATGGAGATAACCCTACATTTTTCTCTGGTAACATGCCTTTTTACGTAGGCGGCGATCCAACAGGAGGCGATTATTTCCAAGGCTATATTGCGTTAGTTCAAGTGTACAATCGTGCGCTATCAGCAGCAGAAATCTCTCAAAACTATAACGCTCAAAAATCAAGATTCAACCTATAATGTACACAGGAGCAAACATAATAAGAAACGGATTGGTATTGTCTTTGGATGCCGCTAGTCTTAATAGTTATCCTGGATCTGGAACTAATTGTAACGATTTAAGTGGGAATAACAATAATGCAACTTTAGTAAATACACCTACGTTTAGTTTTGCTAATGCAGGTATTTTAACATTTAATGGAACTACTCAAAATATTAGCTTGCCTAGTTCATTAACAAGACTCAATACTAATTATAGTGTAGGTGTGTGGTTCCGACCTACAAGAACAGCCATTTCATATTTAACATCAGATTGGAGTTCTTCTGGTAGAAATTATCTTTTTGCACAAGAAAGCAATAAAATAAGACTTGCTATAGGTAATGGATCTACTTCTCAAGATGCCAATCTCGACACTAATTTAACTTTAACAACTAACGCTTGGCACAATGCTACTTTTGTTGTAAACGGCACTACACGTACAATATATATGAACGGCGTTTTTGATAATTCTGCAGTTGGGAGTTTTTCTGGTGGGGTTACTTCTAACGCTAGAAATATCGCTACTAGTTTTGATCGTAATGCAAGCGATTTTTTTCAAGGCAGTATATCAAATATTCAATTTTACAATAGATCTTTATCTGCAGCAGAAATCTTACAAAATTACAACGCAACAAAATCAAGATTCAACTTATAACATGGCAACAATAGGAGGCGCAAATATAGTAAGAAATGGACTCATATTGGAGTTGGACGCTGCTAGTAGGAACAGTTACCCTGGGACTGGAACCTCGTGGACAGATTTGAGTGGAAATGGATACAACGGTACTTTAACTAACGCAACATACAGTTCTAATAATGGAGGAAGCATCGTATTTAATGGAACTAATAGCTACGTGGTTTTTAGCAATACTTCTACAATATTAAACGGACTTTCTGCGGCTAGTATGAATATGTGGATTAACGTAACTAGAAGAGGCGGCGGCGGTGTAAAATATCAAGCGATAGCAGGATGGAGAGACGACTCAGACGCAGATTTCTACTTTTTATTGGTAGACGGTTCTGGCGCTGCTGTACCCACCGAATTTAGAACAAGAACCTCAACTGGACAATGGGATGTGAATGTAAGCTATCTTCCATATTTTGGAAGTTGGACTTTTATAAGCACAATAGTAAGCAGTAACAGAACAGATTTATACATAAACGGAGTTTTAGTCGGTTCAAATACAAATAAAACAGGAGCTTTTGGAGCGGCTAGCAATCAATTTAGAATAGGATCAGATTCTGCTTTTCCATCTTTGATTACCTATCCAATGCAGGGCAATATGGCAAATTTTTTAGCATACAATCGAGCGCTATCTGCAAATGAAGTTACTCAAAACTACAACGCAACTAAAGCTCGTTTTGAACTATAACCAATCGTTTTGATATTTATAAATGACCTTTTGGAAAATGAAAAAAGGATACGCTAATGGCAAACGAATTTAAGGTCCGTAAAGGACTCGTAGTAAACGGATCTGGGTCCGTAATACTAGACGTACAAGGCTCACAAGGCCAATTATTCTCTGTAACCGATCAACTTTCGGGTTCTTTATTTGCAGTGAGCGATATTTCAGGTATTCCTGTAATGGAAGCTTTTTCCGATAACACGGTAAGAATAGGAAGGTACGGATTTGAAGCCATTAAAGTATCCGGGTCGGTAGCATCAGTTACTGGATCTTTCACAGGGTCGTTTACTGGTTCCTTATTTGGAACCGCATCTCAAGCTTTAACAGCGTCTTACGCAATGGGTGGTAGCGCAAGCTCGATCCTATTTCAAACCGCGTCAGCAGCAACCACTTGGTCTTTCAATCACTTCTTACAGACTCAGTACCCGGTTTTCACAATATACGACGAGGGCAACAACGTAATAGTTCCCCAACAAATCACTGCTGTAGATACCTCTTCTGCGTTGATCTACTTCTCTAGTCCAAAAAGAGGAGTTGCGGTAGCTTCCAAAGGAGGTTACTCTGCGTCTGTGGTGACAAGCGCTACCACGGCAAACACTGCAATCACTGCATCTTACGCTTTACTTGCTTTATCGGCATCTAACGCACCAGGCTTCACCTTCACGTTTAGCCAATCCTTATCTGCAGTAACTTGGTCTATCAACCACAACATGAACACGAGAACACCATTAGTTCAGGTGTACGATATAGGTTACAATCAGCTTATACCGAATCAGATCGTAAGCGTTACTCAAAACTTGACCGAGGTAAGATTCGACTACGGTCAAAACGGCTACGCGGTACTCTCTTCGGGTATGGCGCCTTTTGTGACTGGCTCTACCTCTTTGTTGAATCAAACCACACCCGCACTTACTTGGTCGTTTGCTCACAATTTGAATACCAAGTATGTTAACTTCGAAGTGTACGATGCTAACGATTACGTGATGCTTCCTTCTGCGATTAGAGTAATAGACACCAACAACGCAGAGATACATTTGGCTTACTCAACTACTGGTCGCGCTGTAGCTAACTTCTCTGGTATTAACGGACAGATGAATGCGCAGACCGCTTCACTGGCGCTTACTGCTAGTTTTGTATTACCGCTAAGTCAGAGCGTGGCTATCACTGGAAGCGGGACTGTTAACAGCACATTGGACATTACAGGTTTAAGAGCGAGCACAGCTGTAAACCCACCAAGAGGCACTATATCTTTGTATTACCCTGGAGCTGACGGTGCAACAGCTAATGTGCACGGAGCCAGTATCATGTTTTCTCAAAGATATGATGCTGCAAGTGCGGTACCTATCGGTATGGCCATGATTGCAGCGGTTAAGGTTAACTCTGGTGGTAATTTTGGTGGAGGATTAACTTTTTTTACTTCTAACGAAACTGGTAATAATTTAGCAGAGAGAGTGAGAATAGATGCATCCGGTAGTATGGGAATTGGTCTTATAGCTCCAACAGCATTACTACATGTATCTTCATCTCAATCAGCGTCTTTGTTTAGAGTTTCATCTAATGCAAATCCTAACGCATTTTTTATATCAGGATCTGGTAATATTGGTGTGGGTAAAGCCACTCCAACAGCCACATTAGACGTATCAGGATCTATGCTAGTAACAGGATCTCTTGCAATGTCAGGAAGCTTTACTCAAAACGGTTTTAAAATATTAACAGCGGTTTCTCAAAGTTTGAATTTCGCCAACGACGCAGCAGCGGCAACAGGAGGAGTTCCACTTGGAGGACTTTATAGAAGCGGAAACTTTATATTAATCAGATTATCTTAGTATCATATGTCAATAGTATTATCAGGATCATTAATTTTAACGGGTAGCATATCAGCAAGTGGAAACTTGACTACGTTAGGAACCATCACTGCACAAACATTGGTGGTACAAACAATCACGAGTTCTATCGTTAACTTGACCGGTAGTAATATTTTCGGTAGTCGATTGACCGATACACAAACGTTTACTGGCTCTGTTGTAATGACGGGTAGCTTAACGGTAAACACTACTGGAACAGAATTTCAGGTAACTAACGCCGGAATAGTTATGGGAAATCTTTTGACGGATAACCATAGCGTAACAGGCAGTTTAAGAATAACCGGATCCATCATTCAGTCTGGAGCTAATACAACTTCTTCTTTTACTGGCATTGTTGGAATCGGAACGACTACACCTGATTCTCAATTAGTAATTAATGGTTCTTCTAATTCTCGTTTAAATATGAGAGCTGGAGATACAAGATATGGTACGCTATATGCAGATGCAGGCGTATTTGCACTCGCATCAATTACTTCTATTCCTTTAGTATTTGGAACTAACGATGTTGAAAAAATGCGTATCACAAGCGCTGGTAATGTTGGTATAGGAATAACATCTCCTTCAAGCATACTACACATTTCTGCTTCGTCTAGTACAATAACTGGTAAGGTAATTTTACAATCTCCAAGCTCAGACTCAGGAATACTTCAAATAGGAAGCAGCTACGGAGAAGCATCTATGATGTTTATACCAGGCGTAACCGCTTTTGGAACTTCTTCTCCTACTAGAACCTCATCCTTCGGAAACGCTGCTTTATGGGGATTAGGGCCTGGAACTTACACCTCTGATCCTACTAAATTTGGTATTGCAAATGTTGGATTTGGGGCTAATGTATTAACAGTTAGTTCATCAGGAGCTCTTGGTATTGGTACAACTACCCCTACAACGAGACTTTTTGTTTTAGGCTCAGGAACTTACAACACAGCAACAACTGAAATTTTAACTTCTGATGCTACTATCTTTTCATCAGAAATGAGTAACGATGCGTATAATTCTATATTACAATTAGTATCAGTAAGACAATCATTAACTACTGGAGCAAGCTCAAATGGATTTTTAGGATTTTCTACTATAGATGACTCAAACGGAGAAGGTATAAGAGATGCAGGTAGAATTGCTATTGTTAATGAAACAGCAGCTTCAAGAAACTCTGCTACTGCTTTAGGTTTTTGGACAAATTCTGGAGGCACTAAAACAACAGCGGCTACGGAAAAATTGAGAATAGCATCGTCTGGCGCGGCTACATTCTCAAGCACAGTTAGAGCTACATCAACTGGAGTAGATGGTACGTACGCTGACGCCTTTATTGCGCAATACTCTAGTAATAACAGTGAAACGAACGCCATACAAACAGCAGTATCTTCAGTAGCGGCAAATTCTGGATTTAGATTTCAAGTATCTAATGGAGGAGGTTCATCTGCAAGAACAAGCATGATGGATATTACTAGAAGCGGAGTTAAATTTCAAAACGGATCTTCATATCTAAATTATTACGAAGAAGGATCTTGGACTCCTAGTTTAACTTCCGGTACAATATCATATACTACTAGATCTGGTACTTATACAAGAATAGGAAACTATGTATTTGTTAGATGGGGTTTTTTAATAGGTAGTATAAGTGGACAAGGCAGTGGTAACGTTCAAATAAGTGGTCTTCCATTTACATCAGTAAGTTGGGGATCTTATCAAGAACCTAATATATCCGTTAGCACAGGCGGATTAGTAACCTCAGGTAATGCCGCCGCAGCTAGAATGTTTGTTGGAGGTGGTGGTACTAGTTTATTTGGAAGAATTGCAAATAACTCAGATACATCTTGGTTATTTAATGATCTTCAAGCCGGTAGTTGGATTATTGGAGAAATATTTTATAACGTATAAATAAATTAATAATATGGCATTAACAGAAACAACAAAAGTCGATCAAATAGAAATAGTAGAAAACAATTCTATACAAATTAGAACCGCTACTATTATTGAAAAAGACGGATTAGAATTAACAAGAACATTTCATAGACACGCAAAACACCCAGGAGAAGACGTTTCAAATGAAGATCCAAAAGTGCAGGCAATAGCAAACGCAATTTGGACAGAAGAAGTAATTGCAGCTTATCAAGCATTAATAACAACAAACACACTATAAAAAATGGCAGTAAATTATTTTTGGACAATCAACCCATTAGAAGCCTATCCAACCGCTTCAGGAGAAACAGACGTAGTATTCACAGCTCACTGGCAACTACGCGCTACAGAGCAAGTAGACGAAACTACCTATGCAGCAACAACATACGGAACCCAAGGTTTAACGTACCAATCTGGGTCTCCTTTTATTCCTTTCAACGAATTAACTCTAGAAACGGTTCAAGGTTGGGTGGAAAACGCAATGGGCGAAGAGCAGGTAAACAATATGAAAATAGGGTTGGCAAACACAATTGCAAATCAAATCAATCCGCCTTCTGTTACTCTACAGTCTCCTTGGTTAAACACAACAGACTCTATCTAAAATAACGAACAAAGATGATACTCAACTCACCGTACATATCTGGGTCATTAACAGTAACTGGCAACACTAACCTAATAGGAGCGTTAACGGTTACTGGCTCTTTGGCCGGAACTGCAACAAGTTCTTCTTTTGCATACACTGCTAGTTCTGCCGTTAGTGCTTATACGGCCGCTTCTGCAGTAAACGCAACCACTGCATTGACCGCTTCCTACGCGACCAGTTTCACAGTAGGAGGCACTTTGACTGCGCAGACTTTGGTGGTACAAACGATTACTAGTTCGGTTAGCTTTATTACGGGTAGCACTAGATTCGGTAGTTTGTTGACTAATACGCATCAGTTTACTGGTAGTATGTTTGTGACTGGTAGTAGCACATTTTCAAATACTGTAACTGCATTAAACGCTATTATTAACAATGGAATAAATAGTACTGATGGTATAAAGATAGTAGGTGCTTTATCAAGTTCTGCATTTACATCAGGATTAGAATTTATAAGAACAACTGTAACGGGCGGTTCAAAAATTCAACCCTTAAGAGATATTGCTATTGGTGGGGTTGGTTTTAATTTTCTTGTTACTGCTAATAATACTGCGGAAGTCAATGCTACTTATACTTCAGCTTTACAAATACTTAACACAGGTGCTGTGGGTATTGGAACAGCGTCTCCTGCTTATCAACTTCAAGTTTTAAATACTATCGGATTAAGAGCTAATAGTGTAGATTTCCAAGCCATTAAAGGTACGGGATTTGGATATAGTCCAGGCAGTTATAAAGTTGTATTGTTAGGATCTTCTGCTTCAGCAGATTTTACAACAGTATCTATTGGATACGATCCATCAGGAAATTCTAACAGTTCGTTTAATGGTAGTGGTGTAGAGGTGCTATTTAGAAGAGGCGTTCAATTTGTAACTCCTAATTCTGCAAATAATGCATATTATCTTTCAAATTTAGTATTATACGATGGTAATGTGGGAGTCGGAACAATAACACCGGGATCTAAATTACACTTATATGATGGTAGTAATCCTCTGTCTTTAAAAATACAAAGAACAACAGTTCCAGTCTATTTGAGTGATGTTCAAACAGCTGGAACAACAGCTGGATCAGCTTGGTCTCATAATGTAGAAAATACGTCTAATGGATCTGTTTCTTGGGGAAGTTTTGCTAATGTGGCATACGCAGGATCTGCTATAATGTTGAACGCAAATACTTCAAATTCTTTTATAACTTTACATACCGCCGCATCTGTTAATACGAATCCTAGTGAAAGAGTTAGAATTACTGGAGGCGGTATAGTTTGCGTAGCAGGTACGTCTCAATTAGGATCTTCTACTTTATCAATATTTGGTTCTATAGCAGCAAGAAATAGTGGTGTTGATGCTACTTTCGCTGAAGCATTTACTGCGTATTATAGTGCTAATGATACAGAATCTAATGCTATATCAACTGCTGTTTCATCAGCCGCTGGTCAATCTGGATTTAGATTCGATGTTTCTAATGGTGCTGGTTCTGCAGCTAGAACAGCATCAATGTACATTTATAGAACTAGTGTGTCTATTGTAGGTTCATTATCAAAGGGCTCAGGTACATTTAAAATTGATCATCCATTAGAATCTAAAAAAGATACTCACCACTTAGTACACTCATTTATTGAAGGACCTAGAGTAGATCTTATTTATAGAGGTAAAGCTACTCTAGTAGATGGCGCAGCAACGATTAATATAGACGAATCAGCTGGTATGACTGAAGGCACTTTTGCAGCATTAAATAGAGATGTACAATGTTTTACTACAAACGAATCAGGTTGGGATTTAGTTAAAGGAAAAGTTGAAGGAAATATTTTAACTATCATTAGCAACAACTCTAATTCAACAGACGAGATTAGTTGGATGGTAATTGGAGAAAGACAAGACAAACATATTAAAGATACCGATTGGACTGACGAAAACGGAAAACCAATCTTGGAACCTTTAAAAACAATATAGAACAATGCAAATACAAAACGCACTACTAACAGGATCAACAACAGTATACGGACCAATAACGTTCGTATCAGGAAGCATAATAGGAAGCTCTAGCTACGCGCAGACCAGTTCTTACGCGGATACTTTTACGGTAGCTGGCAGTTTAACGGCTCAAACCTTAGTAGTGCAAACGATCACTAGCTCGGTCAGTTTTATTACCGGTAGTACTAGGTTCGGTAGTTTGTTGACCAATACACACACTTTTACTGGTAGTATGTTTGTGACTGGTAGCGCTATCAACTTAAGCAATAGTAAAATAATCATTGGAGATGATGGCACTTACGGAGGTAACATTAGCACGGTAGGATTTGGAGGCACATCGAATGGCTTTAATAGAATAGCTGCAGCAAATAACACGTCAGATGGACTATATCTTATTGCCGCAACAGGTCGAGGCATATATTTTAGACCTGCTGGGAAAAGTACTCAAGACTTAAGTGTATTTCCTAACGGTAATACAGCTCTTGGAGTTAACTTCCTTTTACCCACCGCAACACTACACATATCAGGATCAGGCAGCGGTTCTTTAATGCAAATCTCTTCTACAGTATCTTCCAGCATATTCTTTGTTTCAGGATCAGGAAATGTTGGAATTGGAACTGCAACCCCTAATAACTTAACCGATATAGTAGGTTCTACTGCTGGAGATGGAGGCGCATTTAACGGTACAGGCGCAATATTAAGAGTTAAACAAAATGCAACATGGGGTGGCAATCAACCATGGGCTTTGTATGTTGAAGGCTATTCATATTTGAACGGTTTTAGAATTAATGCTAGCGATGGAGTTAGAGCTTTATACAAAACAGCAGCAGGCGGTACATTAGGTTTCGCTACTACGGGTAATGATCCTATTACATTTACTCAATTAGACGCTACAGAAAGAATGCGTATTGCAGCAGGCGGTAACGTCGGTATAGGTTTAACTGACCCGTCTGCATTACTACACATCTCAGGTTCAGGCAGCGGTTCTTTAATGAGAATCTCTTCTCATGTATCTTCTAGTATATTCTTCGTTTCAGGATCGGGAAATGTAGGAATTGGAACGACTAGTCCTCAATCAATACTACACGCAGTAAAAAGTAATTCAACTGCTCCAACTTCAGGAACTACTCCTTCAGGTTATGCTTTATCTTATGGTGTTGGGGATGGTAATAATGGTGGTATATGGTTTTCTACTGATTTTGGAGGCGACCAAGGAATAGCGGGTATTGCGGGAACAAGAGTAAGTGGTTATCAAACTGATTTAAGATTTTATACAAACGACACAAACTCGGCAAGAGCATTTACCGAACGAATGAGAATCACAAGCGGTGGTAATGTTGGAATCGCAACAACTACCATTCCAAATAATTTAGGAGTTGCTTTACAAATGGGTTCAACTGTAAATTTTATGAGTTATGTAGGAAATGCATATTTTTTAAATAACTGGTATTATGATTCAAGTGGTAATGCTAAATACATAACATCAAATTTTGCAAGCGGTATAACACAAAATGGAAGCGGCGAACTTAGATTTTTTACAAATGCAAGTGGAACAGCTAATGCAACCTTTACACCAACAGAAAGATTAATGATTACAAATGGTGGAAATGTTGGAATCGGAACGATTAGTCCACAACAAAAATTACATGTTGAAGGTAGCGCGGCTATAGGAACAACTGGTACAGAAGATATATTAATATTAGGTAGAGCTTTAAGTGGTGGAGTATCTTTCCAACAAGCTGCTTCATTAAAATTAGGTAGATATCAAAATGCTGGTGGAGCCTACGAATCTTATACTAGATTAGATATTGCATTAAGAGATAATAGTGCTGCTAATAATTACAATACTAACACTACTGTAATGACTCTTAATAATGCTGGAAATGTTTTAATAGGAAAAACTGCTGCTAGTGTAGCTAATGTGGGATGCGAGCTTAACGGAAACGGAACAGCTACATTTGCTTTTGCTATAACTAGTAATGAAGCCGTTATATACAATAATACAACAACTGGAACTACTTATCAAATTGACTTCAGAACCAACTCAGTTGAAAGAGGTAGTATTAGCGTCACAGATTCTGCAGTTGCTTTCAACACTACTTCTGATTATAGAATAAAAGAAGATTTTAAACAGTTTAATGGTTTAGAAAAATTAGCAAATATAAAAGTTTACGATTTTAAATTTAAAGATTTAGAAGAAAGAATGGACGGTGTTATAGCTCACGAATTACAAGAGGTGCTACCTTACGCCGTTATTGGAGTAAAAGACGGAGAAAAATTACAAGGCGTAGATTATTCAAAACTAGTACCAGTATTAATAAAATCAATACAAGAACTCTCAACAAAACTAGAAGAAGCCACCACAAGAATAAAAACACTAGAATCAAGATAATATTTATATTTGGACTAGTTTAAAAATACATAAATGCCAATAGAATTTCAAAATAGAACCGGGACTGGAGGAATGCAATTCTCTAATCTAAGCGGAAACGGAAGGTTCGATATGTTTGTGCCACCTCCTAGCGCTACCCCATCTCCTTCTATTACTCCAAGCATTAGTATTACTCCATCGGTTACTCCAAGTGTTTCTATAACTCCAACTAGAACGCCTAGTATTAGTGTAACTCCATCTATTAGTGTAACTCCAAGCATTTCTATTACTCCATCGGTTACATTCACACCGACAGTTACAACGACTGCCTCAGTTACTCCGAGCGTATCAGTGAGCAGAACTCCAAGTGTATCAGTTACACCAAGCGTCTCTATATCGGCTACGCCTAGTGTCTCTATTACGCCTTCGGTATCAATTACACCATCAGTTACATTTACTCCGACCGTAACTCCATCAATTTCGGTTACTCCATCTATATCTATTACGCCTTCAGTTACCACGTCGGTGACTCCAAGTGTATCTGTAACTCCAAGTGTATCAGTGACTCCATCAGTAACATTTACGCCTACAGTAACTAGAACTGCTTCTATTACACCGAGTATTTCCGTGACTCCATCAGTAACATTTACGCCTACAGTAACTAGAACTGCTTCTATTACACCGAGTATTTCCGTGACTCCATCAGTGACCTTTACACCAACAGTGACAATGACTGCTTCGGTAACTCCATCGATATCTAGAACTCCAAGTGTATCAGTTACTCCAAGCGTATCAGTTACCCCATCAGTAACATTCACGCCGACAGTTACAGCAAGCGTTTCTGTTACTCCAAGTGTATCTAGAACTCCAAGCGCATCTGTTACTCCATCGATATCAGTAACACCAGCAGTTACTCCTACGAGTACTCCTGCTGTAACGCCAACTAGAACTCCAAGCATATCTGTAACTCCTGCGGTAACTCCTAGTGGAACTCCTGCTGTGACGCCTACTAGAACTCCAAGCGCATCAGTTACACCACCAGTCACACCTAGCGTTACACCAGCAAGTACTCCACCAGTAACACCAACACCGACACCAACAGCTACTCCACCAGTAACACCGACGAGCACTCCAAGCGAAACTCCGCCTGCACAAGGATTTGCTATTGACGTTTATGGTAGAGGAGCTTCGACATCTGCAGCATGTAATGCTTCTGGAGTACCAACTGTTTATGTGGCTCTTGCACAATACCAAAGCGATTATAACTCTGGTGGATTTGCTTCTATATTAGGAGTAACGTTGTATGAAAACATATACTTAAGTAGCACTGTAGCAGACGCTTATGCATCTGATACTTACGCATTTAATGTACACTCGCTTAGCGCCGGAACAGTAGGAAGTTTCGTAGTTGGATGTTAAACAATTTAATACTTAAAAGATTTTTTAGTAAATTCTTATATATTTATATACAACAAACAAAAATTAAAAACTTATGTTATTCGGAATCATTATCGTATTAGTAGCAGTAGCAGTCGCTATTCTATTAAACAAAGCAAAGATCACTAAATTAGTAAATCAAGTTGAAGAGGCTGTAGCGCCTGCAATCGAAGAGGTTAAAGAGGTGGTAGAAAAAGCCGCTGAAGTAGCTCCTAAGAATGAAGTAGTAAAACAAGCTAAAGAAGCCACTAAGCAAGTAACAACTAAGAAGTCTGCAAATAAAACAGCTCCTAAGAAGTCAGCAACAAAAAAATCTAAATAGTATATGCAAAAAACAGCGTTAAAGCTTTACGAGTTTTATAACCTAGAAGCAGAACTTAACGGAGTTACGAATCAGCAAACTGGAGAATCTATTTCCAAAGGTTTACTTTCAGAAAAGATCAAGTTAACAACAAAGTATTGGATAAACGATCTTACCAAAAAAGTAGCCGCAGAGAAAGACGCCTGCGAAGCTATCAAAACCGAGTTAATCAAAAAACACGGAACTCCTGACGAAGAAGGAAATGTTACAATTCCAATGTACATTAATATCGTAAAGGACGAAGAAGGTAAAATTGTATCGGCAGAAAACAATCCTACTTTCGCAGAGTTTCAAAAAGAATTCAACGCCTTATTAAGCGAAGAAAGAGAATTAGAACACAAAGAGTTCAAGTTAGAAGAGTTCGAAGAAGTGACCTCAGAAGGCGCATACACGACTTTCTTTAAACTTATCAAAATAGAAGAATAACGAATATTCATAAAAAGAGAATGGCTCACCTAAAAAGTGGGCCGTTTTTCTTACATATTTATAGTAAATCTAGTTATGGAACAAAAGCTTACTCCACAAGAGTTACAACAAA
>Ga0247723_1000288_pt1 | contig 33884 bp, 51 predicted proteins | sample MSEWelMarce5H_FC_FD_189079 | JGI IMG/M metagenome (GOLD analysis project Ga0247723, IMG submission 189079) | Subsurface sediment microbial communities from gas well in West Virginia, United States - MSEEL Well Study Marcellus 5H_FC | ecosystem: Environmental > Terrestrial > Deep subsurface >... | reverse complement strand
CCTAACTTCAATTATAGCTAAAAGTACTATAATTATTGCGAATGGTAAAAGTATCATTTTAATTGTTTTATAATATATACAAGATGCCCACCGATGTAAGCTACTGCAAACAAAGGTAAGCAAATTGCAAAGAAGTATAATATTTTTATTACTTTAAAGATACGGCTACTGAGGTTGTGCTACTTTTAGCAGGGGGGTAAACTTTTGTAACCTCGCCAGTAACTCCGTTTATAATATCAAGTCCTTGATGCGGTACTTTTTTAAGGAACTCTTCCATATCCTTTTTGGCTTTAGCTGCGCTATTGTACTCGTTCAATATCTCATCGTATGCAGGACTTTCGCATTTGCTAAAGTCATACTTAACACCAACCTCACGAATGTTGAACTTAGCGCTCATATATTCAAAGTCCTTGCCATTAAGTACGGCTGCTTGTAATACCGCATCTTTGTAGTCCTTGTTTGCCTTTAGGGTTTCAAGCATATCCTCTAAGGCTTTAACTTGTAGATGTGTTTTTAACGGGTCAAGTTCCCCTGCGTTTAAGCGTTCAATTAATTGGTGCGTAAACTCCACCCGTTGCTCTTTTGTTGTTTCAAAGATTTGTTGTAATTTCATAGGTTATTTGTTTTGGTTAAGTAAGTTTAGATGTTTCAGCAGCACACCACTCAAGTAATACTGAAACTATTTTAAGTTTTTCTTCTTGTGGTAAAAACCTAAAAGAATCTTTTATATTTATTATGTCTGTAATTTCACCATCAACAGTAGCAAAAATGCTAGTATCTGGAAAAAATTCTTGTTGATTAATCAATTCTTGATTAAAACTTTTTGTTGTTTCGTTCATAGGTTATTTGTTTTGGTTTGTTGCTATTTTATAAAAAATATCAAATTCAGCTTCCATTCCACTTTTAAAGTCTTTTATTCTTTGTTCTTTTTCTTTATCTAAAAAATAAGTACCATCAATTCTTATAGGATAAATTTGTTCATCAAATTGTTTTTGTAAATTTTCTAATAATTCTTGCATTGCGGTCTTCATATTGTTTCTGGTTTGTAGTTATCAATATCAAAGAAGCCTATTTCTGATTTGTCTTCTGGTCTTCTTAATCTACGCTTAGAAGGTTCATAACCCTTCTCGTTGCAGTAAGTAAGTATCTCTAAGTAAGTTGCATCAATGTTATTCATCATAATGCTAATCGGCTCACTTGCGTAATATTTGTCTATGTATTCTTTTGCGCTTTGTGTCATTGTGTTTAATTAAATAGTCAGTTAATGCTGCCATTACAAAACCTGTTGCAATTAGCAGAAGGCAAATAGTGTAAATCATTTTGAGTAGATGTCTTGTAATTGACCAATAAGGTAACAAGCTACTAAAAATACGGCTAATAATTGTGCGGTTTCTTTTTTCATTGTGTTTGTATTTGTGGTTAATTGATATATCAAATCTACAGCCTTTTAACATTCAACAATCAAATGGGTAAACTTTTTTTTTAAAATTGTGATGAGCGGTAAATATCAAGGATAAGCGGTAAATTATAGGAAGGCATACCTACCCGTGCCACGTTTAAGGCTAAAGTTCTGCCAAGCCAAAGCCAAAGCCATTACGGCGTCATCGTGAAAGCCTGAAGGTGCTGAGTACTTAACCCCCGTTGCCGTGTATTGATACTCAAATACTTCTAACTCCTGGCTAATTATCCCTTCAGGGTAGCCTATTTTCCCTTGATGTATAGCAGCCTGTAAGCCTTCCATTAACTGCTGCTTACTTGAACTTGTAAACTTTAAGCCTTGTATCATTACCCCTTCTCTTTGTAGGTCTTCGAGTATCGGGTCTCCAACCCCCGTAGAATCGACAAGGATAGGGCATTTAGGCAGCCTAAGGATAGTTTGCTTGGTATTATGCCAATCCATTTGGAAGCGGTCAAAATAAGCCACATTCCCGTCTTCGTCTAATCCTACGATAACTGTCCAATCGACCGACTTGGCTAAGTCAATTCCATAAGCGACTACGGGCATTGTTGTTACTGGGTGTAAGCATTTGCGAATGTGTTGGCTACCAAATGGGTTTGCTGCGTTTTCAGCAGGGTTTGCCATATACTCTTGCTCAAACACAACCTCAGGAAGCTGCTTCCTTGCATCGTCTATCTCGTTCGGGTCTATGTAAGGGTTATCGTATGTAGTAAACTTAAAGCTTTGCCAATCGGGTTCAGCTTTGCTAAACAAACTAAAGAAGTAGTTTTTACCTTTAGGGGTGCTTAAGAATATAGCCTTACCCTTATAGTCAGTTAAGGTAGGTCTTATTGAGTTAAGCCACCCGTCTTCTAAGTTAGGTATAAACGAAGCCTCGTCTACTATTACCAGGTTAAACTTTCGCCCTCTTAAGTTATCCAAGCGTTCCCCCGTAAAGAACTCAACCTTGCCACCATTCGGGAAGCTGATATTTAAGTCCGATTTGTTATTAGGGAACGGAAGGCTATTGCAAAGCTTCTCAAAGAATACCTTTGCTAATTTATAGGTAGGGGTTATGTAAGCAACCTGACCGCCTTTTATTGCGGTTGTAATACATTTAATCTGGCTTAACTCCGATTTCCCGAACCTTCGCCCACACATAACAACAATGTACCTGGCTTCGCAGTCAAGTATTTTCTTTTGGTTTATATGTCCGTTCGGTAATTCTATCCGCATTAAAGAATTGTCTTGCCGTCTACAAATACTATCTCTATTTTGTTATCGCTTTGAATATCTACTAATTCTTTTGGCTTACCATAAACACGGGTAAGCAAAGTTTCTAAACTATAAAGGCTTCCCTTCTCTAAGCTTTTACGCATAGCTGCTGCAATCGTCTTTTCAAGTATCGTTGCCTTTGGGTTGTCCCATACTGTTTTAAGTTCCTCTAAGTCCATTGACATCATAGCCTGTATGGTATCGTTTATCTCAGCAAGTTTATATCCTTGCTCTTTAAGTAGGCTTACATACTTTCGAGGTCTGCCATTTGGGTTCAATGTTTCCCCCTTCTGCATTTTGTATGGCTCTATATTTTGTGGATTAGGCATCGCTGTAATTTCGCTGTTTTTAAATTGGTTCTCCGTTCTTTTTAATAACTAATGTTGGGTCAAGTTTACGCATCCTGTCTACAATTACTTGGCAATATTTAGGGTCAAGTTCCATTAAAAATGTCTTTATTCCTTTTTGTTCTCCTGTTACCATTGTAACTCCTGAACCGCCAAAAAAGTCAGCAACACTATTTATATTGTCTTTTGTTTTGTCAATGCACCATTCAACTAATGAAACAGGCTTTTGGGTAGGGTGTACTCTATTTGTTTTTTCAGATGCTTGTGTAAACTGTCTAACTACACTTCTAATATTTGTCCAAGCTAATTCACAATCAGTTTGGTCGCTGCCTCCGTTATTCTTATCCCATACAAGCCAACATTCGCTATCTGGTAAACAAGACGAATAATAGTTTGCACCCCACCATATATGATGCGACTTTGGATATAAAGAATAAATTAGGTTAAAGCTATCTCTTGCAATATCTGTATTATCGTCTCCTAATATATCAGTCCCGTATCTTTCTTTTAATACACCGCTTTTGCTAACTGCATTCATTCCATATGGAGGGTCTGTATGTATTAAATCAGGCTCATTGTTATTCATTAAAATATTTATATGGTCTGGGTCAATACTGCTGCCACAAAGCAATCGGTGTTCCCCTATCTCAAATAAATCTCCTAATACTATATCCGTTTCAATCCCTCCGTCTGGAACTGCAAAATCGTCTTCCTCTGCTTCTATAACTTCTGCATCAAAGCCGGGTATGTCTAAACCCCAATCTTGTAGCTGCTCTGCGTCCCAGTTGTTAGCAAGGTCGTCCCAATCCCATTCGCCATAACCTACATTGTCTTTAACTATAAATTCCTTTTGTTGCTGCTCGGTTAATTCACTTGCCTTAATGATTGGTATCTCTTTAAGTCCTGCTTCTTTACAAGCCTTTAATCTCATATTGCCACCAAGTACAACCATATCGTCATTAACAACAATAGGTCTAAGGTTAAGCATTTGCGGGAACTCGTTAATTGACTTTACAAGCTTTGCAAACTTATCGTCTTTAATTATTCTGGGGTTGTTAGGGTTTGCTTTTACTGTGTTGATTGGTACGTTTTGTATCATAGTATGCCGTTTATTATATCGTTGGCTTCGTCTAAAGCATCTTCTTGGTCGAGGTATGTATCTACGTCTGCTATATGTTTGTTAATTAGGGTTTCTGCCATAGCATAGGTATAATGTCCTATCGTGGTCATATCGTCTCCGTCTTTGCCAGTTTTACATACTGCAAGGAAGTATACTTTGTGTGTAATAAGTAACCATATAGCTCTTAACTTTCTCATCTTCCTTGACCTCTATAAGCTTTTTCTCTTGGCGTATGCTTGTTAAATGACTTCTTTGCAGAGCCTCTCTTCCTTTTCCCGAATGAAATTTTGTTCTTATTCTCGTTACCTTTTGCCATTTGGTATATTCTTTAAATGTATTTCAAATATTTCTTCTTTAGTCCATCTATTCTTAAAGTCATAATCGTAATGGCACTCTCTACACATAGCACATAAATTAGTTATATGGTCTTGCAGTTGTTTTCTTTTACTGCCGAATTTTGACCTTGCAACTATGTGTGCTATATCTACTGCCACTTTGCCACACACTTCGCAAAAAATGGTATCTGACGAATCAAAGCCCATTCCTTGCAAATAATTAAGTGTGTGTTTCTGCATAGCTTCCCATTAAATTTCTTCGTGATTATTAATTAATTGATTAAAAAATTTAACTATGCAAATTATTTTCCGTCTATTTCTTTTAGTTTATTAATTGCCCATTCAATCCCACTCGTACCGCCCCACGCATCAAACATTAAACCGCCACAACCTTCGCTATAAGGCACATCTTTATTTTGTTGGTGTCTTTTAAAGGAAGCCATACGAGCAATCGTATCTCTACTAATCGGTTCACGATTTGCCAACTGTCTTGCCCTTGCCTTGCCAGTTGCTTCTCCGCACGAACCCCAACCATTTTTCTCAGCCCATTCTATTGCCCTCTTTGCATTGTTAGTTGCTGACTCCGGATAGTCGGTGTAACTTTCAGCAAATTTACCACCTGCAAGGATAGCTTTCCAAACCTTCATAGCTTTTTCCTCGGTATCGTACACGCAACCGCCTTGTCCTATCTTAAATTTTCCGTTAGTGCATTTTATTACTGGCATAGTTTACTATAAATATACTTTCGGTCTAAATTTATCTCGTCAAAGTTATACTTCTTTTTGCAGAACTCAAATAACTTCTGTCCGCTTTCCTTTCGCATATCCGCATCACTTACTAAATCTCTTATATGCTTATACCAATCCTTTTGGCTTTTAACGTAGTGAACGGGCATATCAAGGTAAGGATTAACGTGGCTAACAATGGCAGGGTTCTTTTTAGCAGCCGTTTCTAATACCTTTAAATTTGACTTCATAGCGTTGAACTTGTTATCTACAAGTGGGATAACTGAAATATCTGAGTCCGTGTAAGAACCCATATATTCCGTAACCTTTGCATAGTTATAGATTGTAGGGTTAAGCTTTAGTCCGCAAGTAAAGGCGTCAATCATTTTATCCCATATCGGTTTCTCCCCGTCATTGTAACCTGCTATTACAGTTCTTATATTCATACCTTGTAACCTTTTAAAAGGCTGCCTAAGTATTTCTAAATCTCTTTCGTGCGTTCCGCTACCTGACCAAAACAACCTGACCTTGTAATCTTCAGTCTTGTTATCCTGGAACTGCTCTTGCCCATAAGGTAATGCGTTTGGTAATATGTGTACGTTCTTATTATATTGGCTTATTTCACTTGCCAACCTTTCGTGTGTGCAAGTGCATAGGTCTGCTATTTCTAAGTAATCGGTAATCTTTTTGCCTATGTTATCAAATTTGTATTTGTAAAATAACAAATGGCTTTCGCTTAGTTCCCAGTAATCGTCATTGTCTACTACTAATTTAAAGCCGTACTTAGTGCGCCAAGTGTCCATTTTCTTTGCATCTATTTCATTCAGCATTCTATTCATAAGAACAATATCCCAACCTTGCTCAAGTAGTTCGTCATTTAATACGTCTGTAATAAGTGCGTACTCTTTTTCTAAGTGTACTATCGGCATCATAATTCGGTGCAGTCCTACACCTGAGTTGGCAGAAGTTATACAAAGTATTCTCATTATGCTTTAAGTATTTGTGTTATTGGTATTAAAAAGCCTTTTGATGTATTATTGTCGCCACCATTTTTCATATACATATTGTTTTTAAAATAGTATCTTAGTTTTTCTTTTAATTTTATAACATCAAATATTAATGCAAAGTTTAATTCATTAATTTTATAAATCCAATAGTTAGCATCAGTTGTAGCAATACCAGATGGCTTACCCCTTGACTCGTATTCTATAAATATATTTCCTGTTATATGAGCCATTGTATCACTTTTAACTTCAACTTTTGTGCCTTCAGAAAATATATTTTTAACCCAATCTTCTGCAAGTTCTCCAAAGTTTAAATCGTGTGTGAAACTTGAAGAGTATTTCATTTTTGATTTTTTATTAAAATTCGCATCTTATATTCTTTTGGTTGTGATAGATGTCTTGGTATTTTTCCCAGACACTTTGCGCCCGTGCCAAGCTTTCGTCTTTCATTCGTCTATATTCCGTGCCGTTACCGAAATCGTGTCCTATATGTTCTGAGCGCATATCTGGAAGGTAATAGTTGGTAAAACCTGTAATAGTTGCTCGTTCTCCGTAATCTGCATCTTGCATTCCGTATGGGTCATACTCCGTATTATAACCACCTATTGTGTCTATAAGTTCACGAGTAATAAAGTTATCGCCAAATGGTGTGTGCGTTTTATGTACCCCGTCTACAATGGGTGGTAATGCTTCTACACAATGTATACCAATAATGCCTGTTTTTTCTATTCGTTGTGCAAATAATACAAACCTTGCTAACCAATTCTCAGGAAGTAAAATGTCATTAGCTAATAAACAAACCGCATCATAGTTTTGGGTTATGCGTAACCCTGCATTTACTCCGGCTGCTATGCCTCGTTTTTCTTTTGATAAGTCATAACCGGCAAAAGGGTAGTTAAAGTTTTCGTGCGTGTCGCTGCCATTGTCTATTAAGAAGCAGTCCGCATTATAACCAGAGTTAAAAAAGTTTTGGTTAATTACACGCTGCGTTAAATCGTGTCTATTTTGTGCAAGTAATAAAATAGCTACTTTCATTATCTTATGTTTGAGCCGATTTCCCTTGCCGGTACTCCTGCATATTTAGTATTTGGTTTTGCATCTCCTTTTAAGAAGGCACTTGCTCCTACCATACAATTTTCGCCTACGTTTGCAAACTGATGTAATACTGCGTTAAGTCCTATATTAGCACCTTTGTCTACAATAGAATGCCCACCTATTTTTGCTCCGCAACTTATTGTTACATTATCTAAGATTGTGCAATCGTGTCCGATGTGTGCGTGTTTCATTATAAAACAATTATTGCCAATAAATGTATCTATTTCGGTACCTGCATCTATTGTTACAAGTCCTGTAATAACATTGTTGTCGCCAATGTAAACTTTGCCTTTTTCTTTATTCCAGAACTTTTTATGCTCTGCTTTGTCTCCGATAATACAATAAGCACCAATATAGTTGCCGTCTCCGATAATTACGTTATCGCCAATGATAGCGGTGGGGTGAATAAAGTTAGCCATTCTTTTTTTTATTTTTGGGTTTAGGTTGTTCTTCGTACCAAGTATACAAGCGTTTAATCATATCGAAGATACAATTACCGCACCATACTGTTAAGATAAAATCTGCACTCATATACTTACGATAAATATGCTCGTACATTTTTAAGATGTCTAAGTCGATATTTCGCACATAGCCGTTTTGAACTGTATGCCAATTACCTACGTTATCATCTAAAAATTTTCTGTGTTCTATTTCCATAAGTTCCACATTATTTTTGAAAGTAAAGGTGCTAAAACTCCCGGAATAAATACAAACGCAATAACGTCGGTACATATTGCAGGTAGTAAATATAAAGCCAAACCTGTCCAAGCTGCTAAACAACTCGTGCAACTAAAAGGCTTAAAATCTAAATACCATTTTCTATGGAATTGGTGTATCTCTACAAAGAATATTGCAAAGCATATCGCTGCTATAATTATCATTTGCGTAATTGTTTTTTAAGTTCTCGTTTAGTTAGTTTTAGTTCCCTATGTATTGACATATAAGGAATACCTGTTACCCTGCTTAGTTCTTTAGCGTTGCAGTTGTGCTTAATTGCATACACTCTTAAAAGTTCCGCTTTGTACCAGTGCATCTTAGATAATTCATCTTCTACTTTGTTAAGTAAATCTTCGTCTCTATCGTGTACTATTAATTCTACTTCTAAAGGCTTTCGGTATGTCCTATAAAATTGGCTTGTATTACTCTGCATCATATTAATCATAGTTCTAACCAAGTAGAACTTTAATACGTTCCGGGTGCGCATATCAATTAATCGCTCCTCGTCCATTTCGCATAGCACCTTAAATATTTCGCTTCTTAAATCGTCTCGTAAATCTTCAGGCTGCATTTTATCTATTGCTTCCTTAAGTTCTCGGCTCTCCCAAAGTTCTAATATGATGCTATTCTTGTTCATATTCTTTTAAGGTTAGTTTGCCGTTCTCTTCGGTTGCTATGTAACAAAAACAATTTGCCGTTTTTGCTAAGTTTAAAAATGCTATTTGGTAACTGCTAAGTTTATCTCCTATTGCTTTTGTTTCGCAATAAACCGCTACACCGCTTTGAGTATGAAAGCCTACAACATCTGGAACTCCCTTTAAACCTATGAAGGTGCGACCTCTTACCGCTAAATTATTATTGCGCCATACAAAGCACCCGTTTTTGTTTAGGGTTTTGATTGCTTCTTTGGTTAATTCGTTTGCGGTCATAAAGCAAAACTATATTAAGAAAATGAAACTTTGCCAATTTTTATTTGTTCCTCAAAAAATAAAGCTACGGCAACTGCTCGAGCCTGGTTCTTTAACCAACTTTCAGTCCATTCGTCCCTGTACTGCTTTGCACTTATGATGTCCATTTTATTAGCCTTGTAGGTAATAATCTCCATAAGTTTCTTTTTAGCAAGTGCGCCATCTTCTTTTGTCCATACCTTGATGCCTGTACTATTAAGCTTTGTAAATACGGATAAAGGGTTAAACAACCTGTCAAAAGTTCTATTTTCCAGAACCTTGTATTCCTGGTAACTGTAATCAATTATCTCTAAATCGGTTAAGTGTGGTATTGCTTCAACTCGTTCTTGTGGCATCATTTTTCTTACTTCGTTTGCTTTTTTCTTGTACCTATCCATAACCTGACTAAAGTATGCAGGGCTGAAGTTCTGGTAGTGGTCTATAAAGTCATTGGCTACCATTTGCTTAAACGCTACTTTAACTTCGTTTATTGTAAAGTTCCCGTACTCAGTTCTTATCCAATCTTCAAGGATTGCCAACTTAACATCTCCAGGATTGTTAATACCTACAAGCTGCATAAGGTAAATAAGGTTCTGCTTAAATATGGTAGAGTTTATGTTCCTCATTCGTTCCCCTGAAAAGGCGGTCATAATCTCCTGCTCCATAGGAAGTAGAGTGGATATAGTTGTAGTTTTTAAGGTTTTCGAGTTCGTTTTTATCAAGCTTTCGTTGATTGTTTGTAGTTCCTTTTGCATATTGTTTAGAGTTTATTAACCAAGTATTTGCTGCGTGTGTCCAACTTTTCATAGGGTTTTTACCTACTTTCCACCCGTTGCTTGTATAGTAATTTACAAACTTTTCAGCTTCAATCTTAGCTAAATCTAAACTAATTTTATTAGCCATATATTCAAAAGCTTGTTCAAAACTACATTTACTTTTATTAGTATTAATATCTTTATTTATATTTTCATTTACATTTTCCATATGGGAGTCCATATGAGGTTGCATATGCGTTTCATATGGTGGTTCATATGAGGGTTTGTCTTTAGGTTTCATATTGTTTCGCCTTGACTCAGTAAAGGTTTTACGCTTTTCTTTTTCAACATCAAGCCTGACATTGTACCATAAACCTTCCTCATCTTGTATAAACTTGCATTTCACTTGCTCCCACAAGTGACCAACCGTATGTTGTATCATATGAGTGTTCATATGCCCTCGGTTAAATTGAAGCATAAGCAAGTCCATATATGCTCCCTTTTCTTCAAATGTCATTCCCATAGTGCCACTTACATAGTCACCGGGATAAAATAAAAACGCTGGGTCTTTTGCCATAAAAAAAATAAACCCCGATAGCTGCGAACTACCAGGGTTATTATTATTTAACCACTAAACACATAGGCGGTTCGCAGTTCGTCTATGTGTCTTTTTGCAAATATAAACTAATTTTCGGTAATTTCAATCTTTTGGCAAATTCTTTTTAATTTGTCCTTAAACCAATCTTCCGTGTCAATTAGGTTATTTGCTTGTTTGATATTGTGAATTGCGGTAGTATGGTCTTTAGTGCCGGTGTATGCGCTTATCTCTTTTAGGTTCAATTTAGTGTACCTTCTGAGTAAGTAAGCAGCAGCCTTGCGACCAAAGGTAGTTCGTAAACTCCTATCCCTTCTTGATATATCGCATTCAAATACCTCTTCAACTAATTTAACGATGCTTCTCGCACCTATATCCGCACCTAAAGGCTCGTTGTCTTCTATGCCTAACAACCCTAACTGCGACATCATTTCGTGCAATTTAACGTGGGTGTTACGTTGGGCATAATAAAGCTCCTTCAGTTGTCTTATTGAAACATCTCTATTTTTAGTTAGCATAATTAAAACGGCAATCCTTCCGTATCTTCTTTAGGTTTGAAATCATTTACATAAATCTTGTAATCTGGTTGCTTATCCTCTGTCTTGTAAGCATTAACCCACATTGAATATTTAACATCATTAATTGTGAAATTAATTACTTCTCCTTTAGTGGTTTGCTTTTTCCAACCGCCAGTACTCCATTTTTTTTGTTCCATTTTTTACTTTTTTATTAGTGAATATTTACTTACAAATTTAGGTTGTTTCTTATTACCTACGTTAATTAATTCCGTTCGTACTTTGTAGCCTTTGCGTTTTAATTCAAACACTACGGCTGCTAATCTTAGGCTATTGTACTTCGTTAAAGCCTGGATTGGTGTCAATGTTTTGCCCGAAAGCAAGTGGTTCAAGATTTGTTGTTTCTGTGTCATTGTTATTGATTGGGGTTAAAAATACTGGTTTGTCTAAAAGGTTTTGATATTTTTCTATAAATAATAATAGGTCTGCATAAGCATCTTCGTTATACCAAGCGTAGTGGTAAACTTCTGCCAGAAGCATCTGCCTTTCAAATGGTAATAGTTCACGCATTAGCTTTCGTTTTGGTTATAGGTTTCGTTGTAGTAATCTGCTGCCTGTCTTGCTTGTTGATTGCTATCTGAATATATATAATCATAGGCATCTGACCACCCTTCTAAATGCGCATATATTATCTGCTCTTTTTCTTTTATTGGATATTTTTTAGCTATTCCAATAGCATAATCAAATGCTGCTACCATATCTAAATTACCTTCCTTAGATACTTTATACGAGTAACTTTTCATTTCTTCTATTAATTGCTCTACTGCGGTTTTCATATTAGCTTTTTTTAATTGTTTCTTTAATCTTGTTAAATTCCTCTAAACTCTTGATAGCTTTGATTTTCTCTATAGCTTTATACTTCTGCTCCTGAGTAAACTTTGTCTTATCAAGTGCTTCAATTAAGAACGCCTTTTGCCCTTCGCTTACTTCGTCTTTATGCTCATTAGTAGCATCTGCATCTTTGGTATCGTCTATGGCAAAAAGTCCGTTAAGTGCGTACTTCCTGGCGTAGCTACTTGCTGCTCCGGTAATTTGTGAAGCGTCCATTCCTTTTTTGTTTTCCTCTTCACGCGCTAATCCAGTACAAGTTATGTTATCCTCTCCGTTATTTAGACAAGCCGTAGCCTTTACATAAACTCGTCCGCCTACTTCTATTACCTCGTCGCTTAACATTAAAGCATAGCCGTACTTATGGCAGATAGGTTTTGCAGCTTCGATAATATCTTCTGCACTTCTGTACTTGTATTTAGCAAAAGCATTAAATTGGTTCTTAGGTGCTTTTAGTTCCTGTTGTATTTTTATTAGGCTCATAATTAATTTTTAAAAGTTAATACAATTTTTACTTTATCTTTTCTACATTGAAACCAATTATCTTCTTTGAAATAATCGAACTCATATCCTAATATCTTTAAATCATTCATTAAAGAAGCAGAAACGTGTCCTTGTAATTGTACCTCGTAAGATAAAACTGTAATGCAATAAAATCTGTTTAAATCTATGCCTAAGTTTAATAACTTTTCTATTTGATTATCCATTATTTGATTATCCATTGTTATTTGTTTTGAGTGTCTATTGAATAGTGTTCTAAAATTTCGATAATAGGTTCTTGTCTTTTCTTTAGGCTTAAAAAATACTCGTAAGCCTGAGAATATTCTAAGTACATACTTGCACTATCGTATTTGTTATCTACTAAAGTGTAGTAGAATATTGTGCCGTCTGGCTTAGTTTCTTTTAAAAATTCAATCTTCATATAATTCGTTTTTTAAAAGTTCAAGTTCTGCATTGTTTTCAACCCAACGAGTGAAGGTGTAATCATCATCTTCGTAATCGTAGTTTTTAGGCAGTAATTTTGGGTCATACGGGTTTTGTGTACTGCTCCCGTCTTGCAGTAAGATAGTGCCAAATCTCTCGAATTGGAACTTCTGGTAGGTGGTTAAATGTGTCATTTTGTGTTTTGTTTCAACAAAGATAACACTTTACACAATACAAAGTGCAAAACTTTAAAATTATTTTTGCAATAATGTTGCAAATAATGTGGCTTATATAGGATAAAAGCACATCAAATTGTGCAGTTTATTACCAATTATGTACGCCAGAACGTACAAAGTCGGAAGTAAAATGCAGCCAAAAGTAGTAGTTTTACTACCTTTATTTTACTTTAAAGGTCTAAAGTATAATAAGTTGCACTTTAGAGCAACTTTTGAAAGTAAAGTTTATCAGAACCCCCGTATGAATACTCCGGTAGGTATAGCCTAAACCCGCAATCAATAAGGTTATTAGCCGAAGGGAAATTGTCTAAGGTAGTGTAAGTAATAGCTATATGGCAAAAAGTAGATGCAGCCTTTAACCTGGTCTTAATCATTCGTCTTTGTATGCCCTGCCCTCTATGTGATTTCTTAACCCACGCTCTATTAAATATGCAAATGCCTTTGGAATAAATAGAGCCGCAATAAGCAACTATTTCCCCTTCGTCAAGCATAACCCACCACTCCCGATTGAACTGGAACTCGTCAGCGCAACCCTTAAAGTTTGGGTTGGTGTAATCTAATTCCCTAAGTTGCTCGTAGGTTTCTCGGTCTAATATATTGCCGAAGCTAAATATCTTTTTGAGGCGCATTGTGTATCTGTTCAAGTTTAGTGAGGTAAAGGATTGCATCTTGTAATTCTTGCTTCAAATGTGTTATCCATTCGCCTGTAGATAAATCTTCCCTGTCCATTGTGCAGTTGTACTTCTTTTTACCTACTTGCTCACGGCTGCGCATATCTTCAATTACTAAGCTAAGAATTTTACTATCCATTTATTTGTCGGTTTTGCTATGCATTTTAAAACAAGTTTTACACTTGTAAGATATTTTCTTTACTCCGGTTGCGGTTGTTCTACGAAGTGAAATAATTAAATCATCGCTACCACATTCAGGGCAAGAGCCTCTGTCTTGTCCGAAGATAACTCCGTAATGTGTTTTAGGTTCTATGTGGTTTTTAAGTGCGTTAAAAACTTGCTCTAATAAAACTACGTCCTTCTGGCAGTACTTAATCATTTTAGCCATAGCCACTTTGTCCTTATGCAGAACAATGTCTTTCCATAAACTATATTCGGTTTTGATTTTAGTGCCAATACCTAAATAGTCAGCTATGTAGTTAAGCTTGTTGCTATTAAATCTAAACTTTTGTCTTGCTACTTTTAGCGTGTCAATAGTAACATAAGAAGGGAACATCTCAATTTTATGAAATAGGCACCTGGTTCTTATCCACGCTAAGTCGAACTTGTCTCCATTGTGTCCTACTAATTCCGAAGCCGTGTTTGCAACTTCGATAAACTTTTGCAACATCTTTTTGTCGCATTGTTTACTATCCCATTGTAAATTGTAAACTTCTTTTTCGTCTTCCCACTTATAGCAGATGCAAATAATAGCACGTTCTTGAATTATGCTATCTGGTGTGATGTTTAACTTGTAACCTGCACTCCAGAAAAAGCCAACGTTGGGCGAGGTTTCCACGTCGAAATAGAGGCGTTTGCGTTTTGATTTTAGCATTATTTATTTTTTGCTGAATTTATCTATTGTGGTGTAACCCATAGCAAAAAGCGTAAGATACAAGACGGCATCGACCAACTTATCGCTTGGGTTAATTTTTAAGATTATGTTTAAGAACAAGGATATAAAAAGACAAACGCTGCCAAGCATAGCCACTACTCTTTTATGGCTTATACTGTTGCTTTCGTCCGATAATAAATTAACTAATATAGTTCTAAAGTTGCTCATATAGTTTAGCCTCAGCCTCTCTTCGCCTCACTAACCCTTTAAGCACCACACCATTTGCTCGTGTCCATTTTTTAAATTCAGCAGGAATAGACGGGTCTTTAGGGTTCGCATTTACCTTCTTTAGTAAAGTGCTTCTCTTTAAGTTGCCCGTACCTACATTAAAAGTAAACGAAACTAATGCAGCAAAATTGTTCTCCGTTACATTTGATTTTACAAGTGCATCTGTCATTCTCGCAAAATCGTCAATGATTGTATCAAATAATTCGTTCGCCCTTTCCTGAGTAATTACGTCGCCTTCCTTTACTTTGGTTCCGTCTTCGTAAAATGTCGAACCAAATCCAATTGTAAAAACCCCAGCCGGACACTTATAAGCTTTAAGCTTACAACCTTCAAAATGTTTTATTAAATCTTTTCCTGCTTGATTTATTTTCATATTACTCGTATTTCCAAATATAGCCGTATGCTTTTTTTGACTTACCAGATGCGCAATTTACAATGCTACTATGTGAAACATTTAGTTCTTTTGCAGCTTGTAAAACAAAATCATACTTTTTTATAAATATACCATCTAAAGAAAATTGCAATAAAGGTTTTCTTTTTGTAGACACTTTACCAATATTTGCTAAAGAAAGCTTTTGTTTTGTTTCAGGTTTTCTTGGTACACCAATCCTTGATGCATTTAACTTATCTTGATGCTCTTTAGTTCTTGTTGGCATTTTACAACCAATCCTACCTAACCTCAAATTTTCTATATGTTCTTTAGATAATTTTCTGCCTTTTTGAGCATCACTAATCTTTTTAGCAGTTTCTTTAGTTACTATATGTCCTTTAGCACCTTCTCCACCTAAAGTTAAATTAGATAAAATTCCCGTTCCATCAACTATTCTGCCATACAATTCAATAAACTCAACCTCTTTAATTTTTGCTTCGTCATAAGTAATACCATCAAAAAGTATTTCTATTTCATAACCCGTCTTACTAACGATTTTTTTCCACAAATTATTGCGTCTACTTTTTTCTCCTGCCCTATGATATTTTTCATCTGAGCCTATTCCTATGTAGAAAGGTTCATTTTTGTCAAGCCTAATATGTCTATAAACGTATGCCATTAATTTTTAATTCCTGCTTTATTTACTTCCATAGCTTATTCCAATATGCTAAAATTAATATAATGGCTATTATTAGACCGATTAGAGCCTTCCAAAAGTTATTCTGAGTACTTACCTTATTTTTATCTGCAATCGAAATTTGAGCCGTTTCTGTGCGATTAAAGGCTATTGTATCTTTTTTGATAAGGCTATTGTCGGTTTCCTTCTCTTTTGTCTGGTATATCCATTTAGTTACGATTTTGGGAATAACTACAAAGCTATCCTTTGCTATTCGTATTGTGTCATAGATAGTAACCTCTTTAGTAAATATCTGCTCCTTTTCTATAATCTTGGTTACGCTATCATAAAAAGTCAAACGCACGGAGTCAATCTTAGTTGTCCCCGTGCTATCATATCTTTTTTCGAACTTCTTAACTGAAGCACAAGATGTAAGTAGTAAAGCTAAAAGTATTAATCTCATTTAAGTTTCTTAGTCATTTTCCAATAGTAACGGATAGCCATTGTACCTGAAACAATAGCCACCAAACTCGCCAACAATGTGAATAGTGGTTGAATATTTGTAATGCTAATTGTAGCACTAACTAAAGAAACGATTGTTGATTGGTCTGCTTGGTGGTTATTTGCCATTATAGTTCTTCTTCTTCTTGTTTGTTAAATTCTACGCCAGTTACCCAATCTTGTAAGAAAGTAAAATCTTGTAAACCAGATTGATTAACTACGTTAATTATTTGAAAATCAAATTCTTTATCATTTAAGGCTTCAATATCTTTAGTCAGCTTCTTGATGCCTTCCTTTGAGTAGCGATAATTTCCTTTCTCATCAAGTAGTAAGCAGTCCTTATCGTCAGTTTGCGCATTGTCTAAACGCAAGATTTCAACTTCTGCTTGATAACCTTCGTGATAGGATTTAACCTTCTCGTAGATTTTAAAAAGCTTCTTTTGTGTCTTTGTGTCCTGGTTGCCGATAACTGCGTTAAGGTTTGCTACTAATTGTAATAGGTCTTTGTTTTTCATACGTTGTTTTTTATTTGTAAAGATATATTAAGGATTTTGAAACGGCAAAGGCAAAGATATAACCTTAGGATTGATTTGATTTGCAATCTGGCTATCTAAGTTCTCGTTAAGCGATTCAGTGTCTAATCCATTTTCAAGCCAAGAACATACCATTTCATAAGTAACTTCTTCATAAGGTACGAAGTCCGCAGGGTTAGGAGACGGAACGCTTAACGTACCATAAACCTCTGCAAAGTATGTCTTCTCGTTTTCTACTTGCTCTGCTTGATATCTCCAATGTATTACGCAGATTACGTCTGTTAAACCTTCTGCATCTTTAGGGTAACTGTCTAAAGAACTAACTACCCATTTGTAAGTTGTTGCCATTTTTTATTTTTATTTTATTTATTATACAATCATTAATACTCCTGCGCTGCTATAAATGTCTCCGCTTGATAAACCTGCACTTGAACTTGGAACGTTTGATAAGTTTATTATACCGCTTGATTTTATGCGCATACGTTCGGTGTTGTTAGTACCAAAAACAGTTGGGTAATTATTATAGTTCCATATATAGCTTATATCTCCTGTATGCCCAACATAAAAACCATTTCCAGCACCTGTTCCTGTGTTTGCAGTTTGATAAATAGTTGCTGCATTTGAGCCGTATATTGTTAATCCAACATTTGATGCAACTGTATTTCCAATTACTACGTTCCCCCCACTTGTTATGCGCATACGTTCGGTAGCGTTTGGAGTAAAAAGTATAGGATGATTAGTATTAGTACCAATACCTAATCCAGTACTATTACAATCAATAGCAGCAGTAGTTGTTCCGCTACCATCTGATATTAATCTTATTGTTCTACCAACACTATCTGACCTTAATGTTAAAGCAGCGCCATTAATACTTGATGCATCAAAATATGCTTTTGTGCTTCCTGTATCAATAGGAGATGTTATTGTTGTAGAGCCATTTACCAAAAATCCCCCTGCCGTTACACTACTTGAGAATGTAGCTGCTCCGCTTGATGCTAAACCTAATACAGTAGTAGAGCCTATGATAAAATTTATTGCACTATAATCTTCGCCACCTTGTATTTTATATACTGTACCTGCATCGCCAAATCTTATTTGACCTTGTCTTGTTGAACCTGCCCCACCTGCTCCGCCAACTATTAATCCAATAGTAGAACTTGAACCAGATAAAAATCTTCCTACTCCCGTTACATCAAGCTTATATGAAGGACTTGTTGTACCCAATCCTAAATTCCCACTCGCATCTAACGTCATAGCTTGGGTAAAGGATATAGCGTTACCTGCCGTTCCTGAAGGAGCTTGAAACCATTGATGATTACCATTTACTTGTGCATAATTTGATGCAGTTGTTGAAGCAATATATCTCCAATTTGAACCATCATAATAAGCATTATTAAACATTGCAATATAACCTGAACCATCGTGCCAAAGTCCACCTCTTACTACTTGTAAAGCAGTTGAGCCACTCATCCACGCACTCGGTGTAACTCCTAATCCTAAATTGCCTGAAGCGTCAAGAGTAGCTCTTAATGTGTCATTCGTAAAGAATTGCATTTGGCTACTACTATTATATCCAATGTAACCACTTTGTGAATTAGTTGCACCATTGTATGCTAATTGTAAGTAAGTAGTTGTCCCACTTGCACCTTCTAATTTTAACACAGTACCTATTCCAGTGCCACCTAAAATGTCTAATGTTCTTGTAGGATTGTTTCTATTTATACCTACATTACTTCCATTATCAAATATTTGACTATTCCCTATTGTACTTGTACCTGTAAACTTAGGTAGGTAGTTAGTAGTACCTGTACCCGTTACTGGATTGGTTAAAGCGTTTTGCTTGTTGTTAAACGTAGTCCAATCTGTAGAAGATAAAAAGCCATTTGCAGAACCACTCGCTTGTGAAATAGAAATAGTATTGCTAATAAAAGACAAAGGACTTGATGCCGTTACTATCCTTGTATTATATGCCGTATCCCAATTATTCTGCTTAACTATTGTAGGTAAGCTATATCCTGTATCAAAAGCTAAAGCTAAAGTTCCACTTGAAGTAACAGGACTTCCTGAAACTGCAAAACCCGTAGGTACAGATAAGCCTACACTTGTTACAGTTCCACCCGTTAATTGACTTACTAAAGCTAAAGTTCCACTTGAAGCAGGTAAGCTGTAAGTTAATTGTGTAGCACTTGTAATAGTACTTGTATCTAAAATAAAGGAACGGCTTGTTGTGTTTTGGTCAATGTAAAATACAAAGCCTGTTGTACTTGCTGCACCTATTGTGCTATAACCAAGACCAGCAGCCGTAATGCCTGAACCTTGTTGAAAGTTAATTGTGTTGCCTACACCTGCAACTGCATTAATCTTTAAGCCACGCATTGAAACAAAGTTGCCATCGTCTTCCATTACGCTATTTCCTAAAACACTATTAGCAGTGAATTTAGGTATTGCATTAACATTACCGCTTCCGGTTACAGGCGTACCACCTAAGATAGTCGCTATGCTTTTATTTTTCCAAAGGCTTGTTGCACTTTCCCAAAATAAGCCGTCATTGTTTGTAGGTGTTTGAGCAGCTACGTTATGAAGCTCGTCTAATTCATATCCGTTCTGTATCTTAACCTCAATAATTCCTTGTGTCGGGTGTGAGCGTACAATGATACCTACATAAACTAAGTGATTAGGCGCATATTGTTTTGTGCTTGTATAAGCACCGGCAGTTGTAGAACTCAAATAAAGCTGAGTACCTTCTGTAAAAGCCTGGGTGTCTATATCGCTCAATCGACCTGCTACTACTACATATCCGTTGTTATTGTTTGTAATATCGTTTTGTACAATGCCGTAAGTTTGTGCGCTTGTACTATCGCCACTTGCTAAAGCCTTAGTAATCGTTGGTAAGTTACCTTGACCGCCATTGATATATACAACAGTTCCCTTTGTTAAAGTCGCACCCGTTTTATTATAAACCTCAGTAACTAAATTTTGTGCTTGGCTTATAATAGAAGGGAAGGTCGCTAAAGTTCCGTCTCCTCTTACATACTGAGTATTTGCACCTGCAAAGCCTATGTTAATAGTTCCGCTTGTAGTAATAGGACTGCCCGTAATTGTTAAAGCATCTCCGCTTTCCGTAATACCTACGCTTGTAACTGTACCCACCGCACCACTTGAACGCTGCCAGATAGTACCTGAATAAATCACATAATCGCCAACCGCAAAAGTAATCGGACCAGCGCCAAAGTTTACAGTTCCTGCTACGTTACAAATATAAACATCTCCCGTGTCGCCCGTTCCGTTTGCAAGTGTAGGTGTGTTAGTCGCTGCGTTCCAAGTTCCCTTGTATTCCATAATAGAACTTGGCAACTGAGTAATAGGAACTTTACCTTGACTATCCAAAGAAGCATAACCATTAGCGTTGCCCTTCTCACTTCTTAATTGATAAGTATCTAACAAAGCTTGTGAAGGGAATACCTCTACATAAGCCGAGCCACTCCACAAATAAAGTTTCTGCGTGTCTTTAGCGCAATAAATAACGTTAATATCTCCAACCGCAGGGAACGATGCAAGGTTAGTATAAAACGAAACTGCACCACTAAATATAGCCCCTAATTGTGCAAGTGTAATCTTCTTACTTACTCCACTATCCGGGTCTCCTATGATTGTTAAATCGGTACTAACTGGCGCTAACTCGGTAGCTAATTGGTTAATTTTTTTGCCTATCATTCTTAATAATTATATATAGATGGCACCGCGCATCTGTCATTTAAGTAAGGTAATTCCATTGTGATGTCAATCTTAACTCCGGCTAAGTAATCGGGGTCGCTTTCAGTAAAGTAAGTCAAAGGTGCAGTATCGCCAATATCCCAAATCGCTTTAGGATAACGTAACTGCGCTACTATGTCTTGACCTACTAAAGTCATATCCGATAAAACTTCGGTTTCGTTTGTCTCTTCCATTAACATTCTGTCCATAAAATAAAGGCTAAAATTATAAGTAATATTTTTAGCGTTTATTGTCGCACCTGTTAAAGTGTAGAACATAGCAGGGTAAGTAACCTCGCCATTAGACAAACGTTCCCACACATCTCCGAAATAAACAAAGTTAATTTGTTCGTGGTCGTTTCCGAGTGTTGTTATTTGCTTTGTTATTTGATTGAGTGTTAGGCTCATTCTTAATTTTTTCTAAATAAACACGAAGTTTATTTTGGTTTTTAATTGTTGTTACTTTACTCATAATTAGCAATCACTACAACCTTTGTTTCCTTGGTATAACTCTTCGAAGCTTTTACCTGCGCAGCAATCAAAATCGCCTAACCAAATGCTCGTTGTGTAAGCATCATTCTCAGGGTGTATTGCATCAATGCCACTTCCAGGGTTCAAGTACTCAGGATAAAGTGTAGAATATTCTTTTAAGTATTTAATCATTCTTTGCTTGTAGAACTCAGCACGGGTCTTATATCTATTAGCCACGTCAATCATATCTTGCATAGAAGGGTTCTCGGTATTCTCCCCACCTTTCCTTAACAATCCTTTGTTATAGAATTGATAAGATAAGCCCATTGGTAATTCACTAAGTACATAATGCACTAAAGTGTCAGCTATGTATTGGTCTAATAAAATTACCTCGTTAGCGTTTAAGTTGTTTGCCGTAATACCTGCTTGTAGTCGATTGTATAAAGCACTACCAAGCGCAGGTAAGATATACATATCCTGCGAAGTTTTAATCTCAGGCAATACAAGTTTCTCGTCTACGTTAGCGTGTAAGCCAGAGCGGTCTTTAATATTCTGTACGCTTATGAATAATGTGTTTAAACTCATCTTTATTTTCTTTTTACAATATTTGATACCCACCTGTGACGGCAACTTTCTGAAATTTTACCATTGTCATTCCACCAACCGCCTCGTCTATCCCATACAGAATAGCCAAGCCTTGCACTCATTTGCTCAATATCGCTACGAGTATAAAACTTATTAGCTTCTAATAAATATTTGCAAAATGGTCTACTTGTTGCAATTAAAGGATTATTTTCAGGCTCTCCGCTTCTATATAATTTAGGTATCCACTCGTAAGTGTAACGAATTAAAATTTGCGTTGTTTGTGGCTTAATAGCTTCAACAATTTTACCAATAGGCGCAGTTAATTCCCTTTCAATAATAACGTTACTATCAATCCCTTTGCCTTGCTTTACTTCGCTTGTCTTAATAAAGCCCTTTTCAATTAAGGTATCAATAACACGCTTAACCGCACCCACATCTTCTTTTAAAGTGTCAGCTATTACCTCAGGGGTAATTCTTTTATCCTTAACAATCAAGTCCAAGATGTTGCTTTGTAATTGTGTTACATCTGCAAACATTTCAAAGTCAGCATCGTCGCTAAATCTTGTCTTGCTTTTAAGAACCTCGTAGTTACTTCTGTCTTCTCCGAACTCAAAGAACACTTGAAAATCTTGTTCGCTAAATTCTAAATCTTCAGCACCTAACCAAGTAGCAACTTCCTCGTCGCTTAAAGCATAACCGCCTTTTAACATTGAACTTGCTTGTTCTCTTGTAATCTTACCCTTGTTAAAATCTCTAATGATGCGCTGCATATTTTGCCACTCGCGACCTTTCAATCCTTTAATATGCTCGTTCACGCTTAAAGGACTTGCTGCCATTGGTTGCTCACTTTCAATAGGCATTCCGTATTTAGTAGGGTCAATACCAAGCTTCTCTAATATCCACTCTTTTGGTGCTACTTCTTTAATAATGCTTTCGCTAAAATCAATACCGATTGGGTCGGTAGGTTGTAGCATTAATTCCTCGGTTACACCTGCATATTGTCCAAGCATATTAAATACACCTTCTAATTGCATTTGCTTGTAACGAATATAAGTGTTGTTAAAGATTTCGTAGCTATCGCGCATTTGTTGTCTGTTGCCTAATTGACCAGGAACGGCAATACCGAAAAGGTCAGGGCTTGTAATCTGGTGTCCGCTAAAAATGTTATTCTGTATTAACTCATCTACTCTTCCAAAATCTTCTTTAGTTAAATCACTCGCACCCAAATCGTCTACAATAGGCTTTCTTGTTGCATCATTTACAAAAGCAAGTAAATACTTTTTGCCGTCTGCACCCGTGTACATATTGTCGAACTGTCTGCTTACTGCACGTTTCTCGTCAGGGCTTGGCTCTCCGTTTGGTAAAGTAATAAGTTTACTGGCAGAAAACCCGGTCTGAGCATTACCTAAAACGTGCTTACTTACTTCTACATCACTTTCAATGTAGTTAAGCGCACCAAAATAACCCGGAAGGCTATAAACATTCATACCCGGTCTATATTCCTTTACATAAAGTATTTGAACACCTACAGGGTTTTTAGGATTAAACGCATTATAAACCTCAGCTTTTTCTTGATTGCGTGTAGCCTTCCAATCTTCTTTGTACCAAAACTGAGTGTTGTCTTTGTTGGTTCTAATCTTTGTATAATCACAATGCCATAACTCAGCGATTTGTTCGCCCATTACAGACCAAATAACTTGAATATAAGCACCGCCAAATAGTTCAATATCTAAAGCTACCTTTTTAGTAAGGTCATTTAAAGTTTCTTCTCTATTAACTTGCTTAACAATAGGCTGCTCTCCTGCCCAACCATTACCAACAATGTAGTTCACTTTGCCTCTTACGATAGCATTGTGCTTTGCTGACTTGTTAAAAAGGTCTAATAGGTATTGAGGATAGTCATTGTTTTGACCATACTGCATATACCCTTCGCCTTTTTTCTCTTTATATTCCGGTTGCTTTGCTTCCGCAAATGTCAATACTTGTATTTCCATTATTGTCTTATTGTGAATGTGCTTGTTGTTTCGTATTCTGTGAATGATATAGTTGTACCCTCGAGTTCCATTATGCCTGTTTCAAGCAAGTTTAAGCCCGTCGGGTTTGTGTTGGTAGTACTTGTTTGCTCGTAGATTGTGTAGGTGTATTGCCCGTTTAAAGCCGTATTAAAGAAGCTATTAACTACAATAGTGAACTCATTGTACCTATCCTTGTATGCGCTTATATCTGTATTGTTAAGCCTTACAAATTTGATGTCCGTATTTGTACTTCTATTCTCAAATATAAATAGATAGTTCGGGCTTGTTAAAAGCTGCTTCTCAGTCAAGGTAAGTATTATGTTTTGGGTTTGCCCCTTAATTAATCTTATCACAACTATAAATATAAACTATCACGATTGTTTGCAAAATAAAAAACCCCCGAACAATTAAGTCCGAGGGCATCTATATACAAAACCAAAACAACCTAAGAACCAGGAGTAGTTAAAGCTGCTGCAACTGTAGAGTTTACCTCTGGAGCCATAGCTGCTTCTGCACCTGTAAAAGTTAAAGTGTAACCACTTCTGTCACCTTCAGCCGTACCTGTACCAGAGTTACCTGCGGTAAGGTCTAAGCCTCTTGTTTTACCTAAATACCAGTATTTGCCATTGTTATCTTTGGCAACTGCTACTAAAGTGTTTTGAGCTAACAACAAGATTTCGTTTCTTGTGTTCGCTTGTAATTTGTTTAATACGATAGTTAATTCTGGAGCATAGAAGATAGTTCCGTTCTGTACGTTTGCATTGATATTCTCAACGATTTGAGAAGTACCTTTTACAAGTTCGTATTTAAAGAACTTTTTACCTGCTGCCTTAACAAGTGCGGTAATAACACCACTTGCCTCGGTTGTAGAGGTAACGTCTGCTGCTGCTGCAAAATAAACTTCGGTTATACCACCTAAACTGTCTTTACAATCTAAGGTATAATTTTGAGTTAAAGCGCAAGGCATATTTTAAAAATTAATTAGTTTAAAAAAGTGGGTAGGTATATTTCAACCTACCCGATAAATTATGCAAGGATAAATCTAACTGCTTCGTCAGGGAATGCAATATTTACACCCATCTTAAACTCAGATACGAAACGTACTTGGTCAGCTTCTTTAGCATAGAAAATTTCAAACTTCTCTTCTTCGTTAAGTAAATCTGTACCTAAGAACAAGTTGCTTAAACGCATAGCGTAAACTTTGTTTGTTCCGTTAAGACCTGCAACTGCTACAACTTTAATAGTAGTACCAGGAAGTACGAATTCGCTATCAGCTTTAACATCAATTTGGTAATTGAAAGAACCGCTATTTTTAAGAGCAATAGTGTAAGTACGGAATAAATCTTGACCACAGAAGATAGTCATATCGTCAGCAGCTACAACTTTAGCAGGGATTGCTTTGTAAACACCATCAAAGATAGAGATTACGTTAGCATCAGTAATAGAAGATAAAGGAGCGCCAGAGATAAAAGTAGAAGCGTTTGCAGCTACAACACCTGAAGCAGCACCGATTAACTTAACAAGACCATCGAACTTGTTTAAGTTTACGTTTACGCTTGTAGTGTCACCTTGCCATAAAGCAGTTTCTAATTGAGCAGCGATTGTCTTAGCTTTCTTCTCAGAATATTCTTGCTCGAAAGGTACTGAATCGTACATAGAGCCAGTAGGTAAAGCTTTTTGTAAATACTTAGCTTCAAGGTCTTTAGGACATAAAGCTTCGTTTACTTTAATTTTACCAGGAGTTACAGTTCTTTGAGTAAAGGTAGTAGAACCAGAAGCATTAAAGCCACAAGAAGCACCATCTTGGAAGATAGCGTCAGTTTCCATAATGTTGATTTTTTCGCTTGACTTTACGCCAACCATAACGTTACCTGCACTCTTAATAAGAGCAGCAGTTTTTGCACCCAATACAGATGAAGTTACAAGTAGAGCTTCGTTTTCTTTTGTATAGTTTGCTAATGCAGATACATCAAATCCCATTTTATTTTATTTTTATTTGTTTAATAAAGCGTTTCTAAATTTTTCAATTCTATCGTACTTCATATTATGAGTAGTTACGTTAGAACCAAAGTTGTTTCTTGGTTGCGCAATAGGTTCAGCGTTAGGTGTCTTTGTAAGTGCTTCTATTAATTCAGCTACTTGACTAAAGCCATTCTTAACTTTTGCCTCTAATTGCGCTACTTGTGTTTTAAGATTTTCGTTTTCAGAAACTAAAGCAGCGATTTCGTCTGCCATTTTCTCGTCCATCTTTTTACCCATTTCAGCAGGTGTTTCGTCAGCGATTTCCGCTTCTGCTTCTGGAGTTTCGATTGAAATAATTTTAGCGTTTTCGTCTAACTCGATTTGAGTTCCGTCTGCTAATTGGTGTTCGCCAGTTGGAGCAGGTGTTCCGTCAGCTAAAGTAACTTCGCCACCGATAGCTAATTCGCTAATCATAACCTTTGTTCCGTCCATAAGGCTATATTCCGCGAATGTAACAGGTACCTCTTCGATAGGTGCTTCAATAGGAGCCGGAGCCTCTACTTGTGGCATATCTTCGAATAAAGCCCTAATTTGCATAATTGCATCTTTTGCGTTCATCATTCTTTTTGTTTAAATATTAATAAAAGATTTTGTTTATCATTTAACCCGTTGCAATATTTCCTTTATTGCATTCATAAGTTCTTGTTCTTTGGTCGGCTTTGTCTTGTAAGTAAACAACCCTTCTACACTAAAGCCTTTAAATTTACCTTCCTTTACATCATTCCAAACGCCTTCGTTATCTACTTTAAAAGAACCAAACCAAGAGCCGTCCGGTGCATCTTCAAACCCTTTCATTGGTTGTATACCTCTGCTTTCGTCTGTAATAAAACTCTCAAACATTGTTACACCTTCTACTTGTTGGTCAGGAGAATGCATCAAGTTTACGTTTGATTGGTAGCCTCTTTTGAAAAACTTTTGAGCAATCTTGAATATAGTGTCTTTAGAAAAGACCACATAGTAATCGCCATAAGTAGCATCACTCCTAAAAATAGGCATATCAGCCAACATAAGAGGACCAGAAATAATACGCTTATCTTCGCTAACCACTTCAAAGCGTTGTTGATTTTTAAAGGCATTCCAATTCTTTTGAATAGCAGGTTTGTCTACGAGTGCCACATAATCGACCTCGGCATCGTCATTCATATCCTCGCTAATGTCTAATAAATAAACAGGTAAGTCCATATCTTTAAATATTAAGTGTTTTAAATTGTTATCATTTAACCAAACCTTGCTCGTTGCTGAATAGCTGCAATACGTTGTTGGCTGCTTGTTACATCGCTTTCCACTACATAGCTTCTAATAGCCTGATTACCTAAAGCGTTAATAGTTTCAGTATTAAGGCTCGTTGTTTGTGCTTGAGGTTGTGCAGGTGCTATTGGTGCTGCTGCCGAAACATTTGGAGTAGACATATTACCAACACCACCAGAACTTGATGCACCAGGAACTTTTGTTGCTATAATGTTTTTAACCGCACTAAAGCCAGTTGTTGCAGCAACAATAGTTGCAGGAATAGAAGCAGGGAATGGCAATTTTAAAGCTTGAGTAATACCCAAATAGGTATTAATTAATGCAGAAGATATTGCCAAAGCTTTACCGGCAGCCGTTTCTTTACCTACTATATCGCTTAATGCAGTTAAAGCAGCAGCACTTTGTTGTGCTAAAGCTATCTTTTGGTCTGCTTCTTTTTTTGCTATATCTACTCTTGCCTTTGCATTTGCTTCAACATTTGCGGTGTATTGGTCTTCAGTAATTAAACTATTAGCAAATTGTTCTTCTAATAAAGCATCTCTTTGGTCTAATAAATCTTTTTCTAATTGTAAATCAGTTTCATTTTTTGCAATCTTTTTATCAAGTGCAGCAAGGTCTTTTGCTGCTTGTTTCTTTTCGTCCTCTTGTGTTTTAGAAAACTTTTTCTGTAAATTAGCAAATTCTAAATCATCTTCTTTAGCTATTTGTGCTGCTGCTTCTTCAAGCATCTTTGCATCTGCGGCTGCTTGTTTATCCTTTTCAGCTTGTTTAATAGCATCTAAATCTGAATTAAGTTTAGTTCTTAAAGCAACTATTAATTGGTTTTTTGTCTCTTCTGTTATTTTAGTATTAGCTAAAATCTCTGCTTTTTCTTTATCAAATGCAATATTTAATTCTGCTCTTTTTCTATCATTTTCGTCTTTAAAAGTAGATAAGAATATTTCATTATTTAATTCGCTTAGTTTTAATAAAGCTTCTTTTTGTGCTTCTAACCTTTCCTTTGCAAGTTGCTCTTCTTGTTTCTTTTGGCTTTCCCCGTATTTATTTGCATTAGCTGTACCTCTTTGTGCTGCTTGTTTAGCTGCATCTTCTCTTGTTTTTTGTGCTGTTGCATCAATTACCTGCAAGTCATTTTGAAGGTCTTTGAATTTTTTAGCTTGTTCTCCGTATAAAATGCCCTTCTCGTTTGCAGCTTTTTTTAAATCGTTTAATTCATTCTTAATTTGATTTTTTCTAAGCTCATCTATTTTCTCCTGTTGCGCACCCTGCGCTTGAAGTAGTTTGATTTGTCTGTCAATCCCTTCATTAATTATCTTAGTACCGGCAGCTGCTTTTGTAAAGATTGCTTGTCTTTGTTGCTCTGCCCTTGAAGCTGCATTTGTTACGCCTATCAAGTCAGTAAAGGCATTGATTACATTACCAACAGTAGATGCAAATTTGCCAAGTCCTGGGATAGCATTAAGTATCGCAGTTTTTATTTTACCAAAGTTTTGTACTACTGCTATAAGTCCAATTACTAAAGCGCCAATTCCCGTTGCAAGTATCGCTCCACGCAATACCTTCATAGCAGTAGACGATGCCGTTGTTGCTACAGTTGCCGTATTAGTTGCAGCAGCCTGTGCCTTAGTTGCTACAGTTGAAGCTACAGTTGTTGCAACATCTGTCTTTTGTATTGCAGCTTTTTCGCCCATAACAAAATTATAGGCAGTTTGAAACGCAGTTGTGCTTTTAATAACCGCTCCTAATTGCTTAAAGCTATCAATACTTTCCCCAACAGATTGTAAGCCCTGAGATAAAGCCATAGCAGATTGCACCTTTAACAAAGTTTTTTCTACTGCTTCTGACTCAGCACCAAACAAACCTATTGCACCTTGCGCTGCTGCAAAACCACCGGCTACACCACTAAGCGAAGCGGTTAAGGCTTTAAACTTAGCATCTGGGTTAAAAGCATCTGTTAAAGCTTTTGCATCGCCTATCCTGTCTTTTAATTCTGAAGCTCTTTTTGCTGCTTCAATCGCTTGTTCTGAAGTAGCACCGAACTTATCGGATAACGCTTGTACGTCTTGCTGCGCTTCTTTTAATTGCTTTTTTAACGAGCCTATAGCTTGGTCTTGGTTACCACCTACCTTTATATCAAACGATAATTGATTTTCTGCCATTAGTATGATGTTTCTATTACTTTAAGAAATGATAGTTTAGTAGTGTTGTATTCCATAGGGTTAAAGTTTTCGACCTTGTTAAGCCTAAACAATACCCCGTCAATATAAACGTATTTACTAAAATCTAAATTAAAAATGTCTACTATATCAAGTAAACCAAAGCAAGTTAATAGCTTACTATCTTTGCTTGTTATCTCAGCAAGGTAAGGGCTATGAAATGCGTTGAATACATTAGTAGTCGGATAGCTATTAGGTCTAAATTGTATCTCTTTAGGCGCTCCAAAGTTAATATCGTTTGTAGGGTTAATTGGGTCGTCTAAATGCCCTGCATAACCATAGCTTGTATAAGTAGCTAAGTTTGTAGTAGTATTCATAATGTTCCAAGAACCTACGCCCGTTATCTTTTTGGTTTGCATAATTCTTATAATGCTATCCATTCTGTCCTCTGCGCTATTTGTGTTTGACTTCTTATAAATAGCCGGGAATACTTTGTCTTGTCCGGTAGCTTGGTATAAAGTAGATGCAGCAAATATAACTTCTAAAACATCTGTTTCTTTTACAAAGTCAAATTCGGTATCGTATATATAATCGCCATATCCTTCGCTATATTTTTTGCGATAGTTTTCTCCGTAGAAGTCATTGTCTGTTTTAAACTTGTAGTTATAGTAACGAGCGTTTACTTCACTCATTGGCTTAATACTTAAAGGTTTTGACCTGTCTATTTTATTTGTCCAATCTTCTGCCATAGCTGAAGTAGTAGGATAGAAGTCCACATACGGACTAATAACAAGTTCCTTATCGTTAAACTTATTCTCATAAACATAAAGATTAAACATCTTAACAATGCTCATAAAGAAATCACTTTGGAATATACCTTTAGGAATTGTATCGTTTATTGTTATTGTTTCTCCTAAGTTAATTTGAACTTGACTTGGTGTTGTCGTAGTTAGCTTAACCTCTCCTAAAATAATATTTAGAAAAATGCCGTTACCTAATATCTCGACCTGCATAGTGTTATTAGTAGCAAAGTTTACGCCGCTTACTAAAATATTGCAGTCCATAAAATTATTAATACTCGCATCAAAATCTTGTCTGCCTATTTGTGCGCCATCTTTTTTTAAGATAACAGAAAAAGCTGGTAGGCTTGGATTGTAATTAGTTACATCTCCACGCAAAGTTAATTGTATATCGGTTGTTATTATAGGCGTACCGGTATAAGTAAATAGTTGCTTTGTTATGTCAAGTGTAAAGCTACCTGCCGTTACCATTGTGAACTCTACAAACGTGTTAAGGTTTGTATTAATTAGTTGTATGTCAGCATTGGCATCTAAACTTGTATTGTTTAACGCAGTTATGTTTGTTTGATTATGCGGAATAATAAGCCTCTTAAATAAATCACTATCAAAGAACGGGCAATTAAAAGTATAATCAGTACCTTCAAATATCTTTTCTATGTACTGCTTAACATACAAAGCAGGTCTAAACGTTGTGTATTGAAAGTCCTTTTTAGCAACTCCGTATTGCCCTGTACTAACATTACCATAATCAATAAGAGGATAATAGTAACCAGAACCGCCGGGGTTATCCCAACTCGCACTAATATTAGCTACGCTATAAGTATGATTGTAAGCGCTAAAATCTAAATCATCTTGAGGATTAATATTACCTGTCAATCTTTTGTTACCTAATGTAGTAATAAAACCGCCAAGTTCCCCAAACACGCTGCATTGGTATTCAATAGTTTCTTTGTCTATTACTATCTCTAATATTCTTAAAGTGCCTTTAAATATCTGCACTTTATCAATAAAGATTTTGCAATTAGCTTGTTTACTTACATTAAAGTTATAACCTACGTTTGGTAAATTGTTATCCGTAAAGTTAGCGTTGTTAAGTTCGAAGATGTAACCAAATACAAAGTTATTAGTTGCCGTTCCTGGTATGCTTATTGTCTTACTAAAAGAAGTATTGCGACTACCGAACTCACTTACATCATCAATCGCATAAGTGAACTCCGTAGATATATCCTGCAATAAATCAATCTTTTGTTCCTCGATGTATATCTCTGTACTAATCATTATCTGAATTGGCTTGTTAAGTATTTGCCTACTTCTATTTCAATATCAAAGTTAAATAGTTTGTCTGCACTTTCTAACTTGTACTCGTAATTGCTCGTACTTATGGTAACAGGGAAATAAGCACCAAGTACTTCCATATAAACAATAGGAGACGATACAAGTTGAGCCAACCACGAATAATCTTGTTCGCTAACCCAATCAGAAGTAAGCCTATATTTATCTTTATGCTGAATAGCATAGTTGAAAGTTGTCTCGTTATATCTGTTATATCCATCTATATTTGTCATTTGCCCACCTACAAGCTGCCAGTCGCTTCGCCTGTATGATGCCCTTTGATACTCGCTCGACCTTCTATTTACTAAAGCGAATTTTTTAGTGTCCCAACCGCCTAATCTATTTAAGAACTCTAAGTTAAATTGTTGGTATTTAGGATAGCACTTATGTCTTAATTTAATTACCCTTGTTTGTGCGCCACCTCTTTTTAAATAGAAGTTGTAGCCGTATGTATTCTCATCTATAATCGTGCCACTTGCCCAATCGTTTATGTGTCCTGCTTGTAGGTTAAACATATTGAATTGACCGCCTAAAGTAATATTGCCCGATACTGTATTAGTAACCACGTCGCCATCGCCTAATACTTCAACCCAAGCTGAGTAACCGCCCGTTGCTATGCGTAGGAACGTAATGTAAAAGTTATCTCCATACTCAAGCGTTATGTTATCCGTATCACGCTCCGTTAAGAAATCGTCCGTAAAGTTTTCCAATAGTAAATTATCGTAATAGTCCGATAACACTAAAGGTGTATTGTTCTTTGTTAAGAATACATCGGCAAACAATGGCGGCACAAAGTTGTAAGCTGAGTAGCTGCCAGATGCTAAGTTTGTAGTAGTTACACCGCTAACCTCTTCGCCTATCCTTACTTGGTAATCTACTTTAATCTTATCGTTTGAAGCTACAAGTATTGAGTTTCCTGAAGGCTCGAAATAATTAGTTACAAAACTTCTTACCATTGGAGATGCGTTAAACACCCCATAGCTACCTTCTGCACTTGGCGCAGGGAATACCTTTGACCTAATTACTTGGCTTCCGTTAATGTATACATCATACACAAATTTAAAGTTTGTAGTTCCGCTATTAGTAGAACTTGAAACAAACCAAAGGTTATCGTGCATTGACGAATAAGGTGCAGGGCTACTTGTTATTGTTATTGCCATTCTTTACTTCGTTTACTATTTGTTTTATTTGTATTTGCACATCGCCACCAACTGCAAGGGCAACATCTGCTACAAAATCTTTATTGAATATTTGGGCTACTGCTCTGTCAAAGTAATATGTAGAGGTAATACCTTTTCTATGAATACTTCTGGCTATAACAAAAGCTAAGGATTTTTTGCTTTCAATCGCTTTAGCTTCTACTCCAAGCTTTGTGTATTTTTTAACTGCTACTGTTTTAAGTTTATTATAACTTAACCATTTTTCAACTGCACCAATATTGACATATTTATTTGCCTTATCAAATTTATAGGGTGTATTAGGGTCTGCCTTTTCGTTTGTTGTACCTAAAACCCCTTTATTGATAAACCTAAAGTACTTGTCTTGCTCACTACCCTTCTCATAACCTACGCTCAAAATGTAGCCAGTACCAAATTTAGTTAGTATAGGTTCTGCCGGGTTTGCTAACTTACCAGAACTTGTAATATTTTCTTTGTCTAATATTTCGGTAATTCTTGTATTAAAGGCTTGTCCATAGATAGCAAGTACCCTTTCCAATATAGGTAAGTCCTTTGGATTGACCTTGTCAAACTCTGTATCTCCTATGCTTTGTATAAAGCTTTGCTGAAGTTCCCTTATTTGTGCTTTTGCTATGCTCACGCTAATAAATATAAGGAAGGTCTAAAAATAACTAACCCCACCAAAAATGGCAGGACTTGGGGGCTATTTAAGTTTCCTATGTTGCTCTTTATCGTAATCGGCTTTAGCCTTCAGGTAACTAAGTGTGTTTAGGAACTGGATTGTTGAAAGTTCATAGCTTTGGTCAACTGTGATATTTTCGTGGTCGGCAACAGATTTGGCGCAATATTGCCATCCAAAGTGCTGCATAAAATTTGAACCGCCTCTTGCGCTGACTCCGGACTCATTCCCTTCGACATCATTTCCTGTATCAAATAAGCCTGAGAAACCTCTATCCAATTTCTGTATACTTGATAAAAAAAAACAACCGAATGATAAACGTGTACAAAGTTAGAGGCTTGTAGGTCGGCTGCATACTCGCTATGCTTTGCTGCATCATAGGTATCGTTTACCCATCTGCCATACCAAGTTTTACGCTGAGGCATAACCATTGAGGCTGCTAACTTATGTAAGTTGTTAATTAAGTCGGTGCTGAATACCTTGCTTTCGATATATCTGGCTGCTTTGATTTGCTGCACATCATAAACAAACCGGTAACGTTTTCCGTTTACTTCCGTATACTTAACCGGCTTACCTTCAATCTTATCGTCTAAAAAGCTAAGTGTTGCCCTTAGATTATTGAATTGCTGAATAGATAGGCTATCAACCTGGGTGTCGGTTAGATTGTAAATTATACCTACAAGCTTACTTTCTACATCTAAGTTAGTCCAATCCTTCTCAGGCTTAGTAACTATTGGATAGATTTGTTGGTACTGCCAAACTGTTAATTCGTTCCAAGTCATAATTTTTCTATTTCTTGTTTAACCTTTAATTTTCT
>Ga0247723_1000287_pt1 | contig 33902 bp, 44 predicted proteins | sample MSEWelMarce5H_FC_FD_189079 | JGI IMG/M metagenome (GOLD analysis project Ga0247723, IMG submission 189079) | Subsurface sediment microbial communities from gas well in West Virginia, United States - MSEEL Well Study Marcellus 5H_FC | ecosystem: Environmental > Terrestrial > Deep subsurface >... | reverse complement strand
AGAAATAACACTCCTGCAAATGAGCGCAACGCCGCTCAGCGTGCTCTCGCAAATCTCGAAGCCGAACGCAACAGGTTGCGGAATAACGAGCCAGCCTTGAAGCGTACACTGAATGCGCTCACCGGAAGGCGTTTGGCAAAACCCACGAACGCAGAACTAACTAACAAATTCAGACCTGAATTGATTTCATGGAGAAACAAAGCCTTGATGCGCCCGTCTGGTATTGGGACGCTTCAGATGCTCAAGCGGCGCCGGACCACCCCTATTTCTGAAGAAGAATTGGCCGCAGCTCGCAGAACTGCAAATCGTCGTGAAGAACATATTCGGTACCTTTTGGCTCAGCTCGAGAATGCTCGGGCGGCCACCGCTCGTAGTCCCAAGCGTCAAAGGAGGTAAGGACAGTCTTTCGGTTCGTGGCGGTCCATGAGAAAGTCGGCCGTGTCAATGAAGAGGCTCAGCTCCCAGATTGTGCCGATTGTCGGACACCACGGTTTGTACCCCCCTGGAACGAGACTCGAGTCATTCTCAGCCCCTTCGTCAAAGTGGATAGGGTGCCAGTTCGGCAGCCACCGGGCCGTTCCCAGGTTCTTGAGCGAGTCGTCGACGAATACATGCGTCTGCACCTTTGAAAAGTCCTGGTACGCAGCCGCCTCTGGCTTGAGCGGTGTGTCGAGAAGGTTCGACCCTGGGCAGACCAGTCCGACATCGTCACCGATGACCCGTGCGACCCTACGACACCACGACTCTGGTGCGTTTGAAAAGAGCGTCACGTCCCAGCCCTTTTTGGTAAAGTCGTGAATCTCCTTGGCTTCAGTCTGGAAATCAGGCGCGTAAATAACCTCAGCCAGGTGGTCCATGAGCCGGCTGTCATAAACCTTCTCATTGAAGTCGCTCGTGTCTATTCCGAATGAATGCGTCAGACCCCGGGCCGTGTGCCCGTGCGTCAAGTACAGGATACGGTTGACGTTCCGGGGGTCCTTGCAGTCCGGAAGCTTGTTCTGGACGTACCGGACGCAATTGTCTTTGACGTGCGCCAAAAGCAACTTGTCCCGGACGATGACGCCATCGATGTCGAGCAAGAGAGACTTGACTGCCATTTAGTCAAGAGACGGTTATTCTCTTTAAAGAGTTGAGTAGTGATGTGGGTAGTATGGCGCTCAATGTTATCAAGATTAGTCCTTCTGCATCTCTCCCAGTTCGCTCGTCCGCGGGCGCTGCTGGTTACGACCTATTCAGCATCGATAATTACGTTGTCCTACCAGGCCGCCGTGTCGTCGTATCGACCGGCATCACAGTTCAGCTCCCGCCGGGAACTTATGGACGTATTGCACCTCGCTCTGGACTGGCCGTGAAGCACGGGCTAGACACGCTGGCGGGCGTCATCGACCCGGATTACACCGGTGAGGTCAAGGTTGTCCTGCAGAATCTGGACGCCGTGCAGCCGTTCGTTATCCGGCCTGGTTACCGCATCGCTCAGCTCATTCTGGAAAAGTATGAGACGGCCGAGGTCATAGAGATTCCGGGCGAGTGCACGGGGCTCGTGACCGAGCGCGGCGCGGCTGGTTTCGGGTCGACTGGAATTTAAAAATACTGTACTATTAAAATGTTCGCCTGTTTCAGAAAGTCTTGCAAGACCAAGAGCGCTAGCCCGCGTCGCAAGACCCCAAGCCCGCGCAAGAGCCCTCCGCGCAAGGTGGTCGGTTTCACCAAGGCGTCGGGCGCTTACGTTTTCAAAGCCAAAAATGGAACGCTCGAGACTAACAATCACCGCCAGGTTAAATACGTTGTGAACAAAAAATACCCAGAGTTTACAGGTTACTATACACTGCCCGAGTTCAAAGCTCTCGCAGCCGCACCAAGCTGGAACTTCAAGATAAAAACCTAAACCCCTAAACTATCATGGAGAACGCGTTCCAGGCTGTAGCCTGGGACGGTCAAGATCAAGACGATCAATTTACCATTCGCATCTTTGGAAGATCTGCAGATGGTAAATCGGTTTCACTGGGCACTCCGTTCTGCCCGTACTTTTATGTCAAGCCCGGACCTCGTACGACGGCCCAGACTGTTCGGGCATTCATCAAAGAGAATGCGTGGCGCGGGCTCGTCTCTTGTGAGGTCAAGGACGGTCATGACTTGTGGGGATTCCAGAATGGCGCCCTCGCCAAGTTTGTCCGGTGTGAATTCAAGACTCATAGGGCGTTGCGTAGCTTGGCGTACGGTATCGACAACGCAAAGTGGTCCGAACTCTCTGGCTGTCGCGTCTATGAGGCAAATATTGACCCGGTACTACGTTTCATGCACTGTTCGGGTGTGAGCTCGACTGGCTGGGTCGACCCGGGCATTTGCGAGCCTGACGCAGCGACAGCCTGCGACGTGAATCTGTGGGCACCAAACTGGCGTTTCGTGACTCCTCTTGACCGGAGCGACATCGCGCCCCTTCGAATCATGTCGTTCGATATTGAGTGTTACTCGAGTACAGGCGCCTTCCCTGACCCTCGGAACCCTTCTGACGTCATCTTCCAGATTGGTATGACGACCAAAGCGTTTGGCCAAGAAGGCTTTTTGGACCGCAAGTGCCTCTGCCTGAAGGAGACCGCCGGACCGGACGTCGAGTGTTTCGAGTCTGAAGCGGCTCTCCTCGAGGCTTTCCAGACATACCTGCAGAAGATTGACCCGGACATTATCACCGGCTGGAACATCTTCGGCTTTGACCTCGAGTTTCTGCATATGCGCGCCGTGCGCACAGGCGCAAGCACGGTCTGGGGCCGTCTGAAGGACTGTCCGATTGAGGAGGTCACAGTCAAGAATCTGAGCTCGAGCGCTCTCGGTAACAACGAGCTCAAGATGACACCCATGAAGGGCCGGTACGTCTTTGACCTCTTTCAGGATGTGAAGCGCGAGCACAAGCTAGAGAGCTACAGCCTCAATAACGTCTCGAAGCACTTTCTGAAAGATCAGAAGAATGACATGCCGGTCAAAGAGATTTTCAGCCGGTACAAAGAGGGCGACCCGGCTCGGCTCGGTGAGGTGGCGGCGTACTGTATCAAGGATACGGAACTGCCTCACGCGCTCATGGAGAAGCTGTGCCAGATTCAGAACCAGGTTGAGATGGCCAAGGCGTGTTGGGTCCCTCTGAGCTTTCTGAGTGAGCGTGGTCAGCAAATCAAGGTGTTTAGTCAGATGGCGTACAAGGCCCGTCAGCTCAACTTCATCATCCCGACGTTCCGGAGGCCCCCCGTCGCGGCAGGTGGCGATGACGGCTATCAAGGCGCGACGGTCCTCGAGGCTCAGACGGGAGCTTACTACGGCCCCATCACTGCACTCGACTTTGCGAGCCTGTACCCGAGCATCATGTGCGCCGAGAATCTGTGCTACTCGACGCTCGTCCTCGATGAAAAGTACGACAACTTGCCGGGCGTCACCTACGGCCAGTTCGGACCGCACAGGTTTGCGCAGACCGCCGGAAATGGTGAACCCATTTCCTCCCTTCTCCCCACCATCCTCATGGATCTCAAAGCGTTTCGCAAAAAAGCCAAGAAGCTCATGGCGGCTGCGGAAGGGACTCCTATGGAGGCGGTTTACAACGGTCAGCAATTGGCCTACAAAATTAGTATGAACTCGATTTACGGATTTACCGGCGCTTCGAAAGGCATGCTTCCATGTGTCGCCATCGCGTCCACGGTTACTATGCGCGGCCGGCAGATGATCGAAGAGACGAAGAACTACGTCGAGGCCAACTTTCCAGGTGCAAAGGTGCGCTACGGCGACACCGACTCGGTGATGGTAGAGTTTGACGTTGAGGGTCGGAAGGGTCAGGATGCCATAGACTACTCGTGGAAGCTCGGTGAAGCGGCTGCCACGGCCTGCACGAAGCTCTTCAAGGCGCCGAACGACCTCGAACTCGAAAAAGTGTACTGTCCGTACTTTCTGTACTCGAAGAAACGCTACGCTGCCAAGATGTACGAGGGAAAGACCAGTCCCGATGGGACTGTGAAGGTGACATTCAAAAAGATTGACGTCAAGGGTCTGCAGGTGGTCAGACGCGACAGCTGTCCTTTCGTCCGTGAAACTCTCAAGGGTCTCTTGGGTCAGATTCTCGAGTCGAGCGACCCCGTTCCGGTCATCGAGACGGCTCGCGCCGCAGCCAGGGACCTCATGCAGGGTAAGGTGCCCATCGAGAAACTCCTGATGAGCAAGCAGCTCGCCAGTGAGTACAAGGTGCCGATGCCTCATGTGGCTGTCCGGGACAAGATTCGGGCACGAGCACCAGGTTCGGAGCCTCAACAGGGTGACCGTGTGGCGTTTGTGATCGTGACGGGACCTGGTCGGATGTATGAAAAGGCGGAAGATCCCGCCTGGGTACGGGAGAAGAGTGTACCACTCGACTATCAGTACTACTTCACCAACCAGTTCAAAAAGCCGGTACAGGACCTCCTCGAGCCGCTCGTCAGTCCTGAACTGATTTTCGACAAGAAATTCATGGCCAAGACTGAGAGTACGACGGAGGTGGCGGCGCGGAAAGCTTTTCTGGCGATGTTCGGTGCCAAGGTCAATAAACAATAACGCCTAGGTAGTAGTATGGAGAAGCAGATCCTTGACTTGATCGAGGATGAGGTGACCCGCCGTGTGCAGCTACGCATGGCGACTGCTCTCGAGGTGATATCGGAGCTGTACGAAATCCCCATGGCCAGGCTCATCAAGGACACCGTCAGCCTCGACACGACCGTCTGCAAGGGCATCCTCAAGTCTGGCAGGCGCTGTCTCAAGACGCCCTTCGCGAATGGGTTCTGTAAGTTTCACCGGAAGCAGGGCCCTGAAGAACCGGCACCTCCGGCCGAGCCGGAAGAAGGTCCAGCACCTTGGGACTCTTAGAGAAATAGGACGCACTTAATTTAATGTCGAAATCAGAAGTTCTCTTGTCGAGCCTTGAACGATTTTTCGACGTGCCCGAAAACAGGGCTCAGCTTCATGAAATTCTGGGGGGACGGAGTAGCCGCCCCGGAATTTCACTTCGTAAATTGGAGTGGTTCGTGACCAACTACTCCAAGAATCAGCACGTGACGTACACGGCCCCGAACGGCAAGATGTTCACGGTCCATGTCGCGTACAAGTCGAGTCTGGATGGCTACTCGAAGAAGCTCTTTGACCCTTTTTGTCGGACGGCCCGCATCGAGTTTCAGGGTTTGACGACGACCGTCGCCCAGCTCAACTTCATCAAGTGGTGCATCACCAACGGCATCATCGGGTACCTCATCAAGCAAATGGCAACCGCGCAAAGCCATCCCGAAAGTCCAGAACCGTGTATCCATAGTAGAACAGGTACAGATTGTATCCCTGTGTAATCTGGGACGTGTAAGCAGGATTGAAGTTTAGGGTCAGTGTACTCGTCTGTGAATTTAACTTTGAAAAGTCTAAAAATCCACCCTGATTGTACTCCTTGGGCGTCAACCCGAAGGAGTACATGTAAATGTTGCGCGAAGGCGCCGACAAGGCGTGCTCCAAAGGCTGTTTAAAGGAGTAGTACAGGGACCCCTGGAACGTACTCAGAATGTCAATGTTATTGAGCGTAATCTTTGCGTTATCAATCACATCGATGTAGTTGTTCGGGATGTTGTTCGATGACTGGAAGGCGAGCGCCACACCCGTCTGAATGTAATCTGTCGTGTACCCGTAATTGTACCGGGTGTCATAGTACAGACCGCTCGGTGCTCCTGTCGGGTCTCTGATTGACTCGTAATTTTTGTTCCGAAAGAACCAGAACAGACTCTGTACCGGGAAATTGGCTGTGAGCTGGAGCTGAGGCGCGCCACCCGAAAACTCGAGTGTAGACTCCTTTTTGACCTTGGGCACTATGTACCTGAGTTGGGTGTTCTGATAGTACAGTTTCTCCTTGTTATCCAAAAGAATCTCCTCTGTGATGAGTCGAGGGTTGGTCATGTCAAAGTTGGTCGTGGCGTTGGACCACCAGTACACGGGATGAAACGTGAATCTGACGTACAATTTCTGATTCCACATGGCACACAGAGGGAAGTGGGGTTTGCGAATGCGCTCACGGTCAGTGTTCGCGTGTGAGTGGCGCCGACAGAAAAAGAACTCGAGCGGGCAGACGACGTCGATGTTAGTCCCTGTGGTCGACAAAGACACGTTAGAATTCAGGCCGCCGACCACGCTAAACATACCCTTTTGCTCATCGGCATCGAGGAACACCTGGTCACGGATGATGAACCAGTCGTCATAGAGCGTCTCGATGACCGTCTCATTCACCAGCAGGTCAACCTGCTTTATGAGGGCCCGACCTATGTTCTCATTGATGGAGTAGCCCGTACCCTGTCGAGGAATTGTGCATTTGAAATACATATTCGACAAGAGATGCCCCATGGTGGTCGGCAGAAGTTCTATCTGGATTGTCTGGTTCTGGTAAGTGGGACTAGCAGGAGGGAAGGGTATAACACGTTGATACATTACAAAGTTTGTGTGCTGTTTGAATTCTGGATTCCATTTCGATTTACCATAGTCCCTATTCGACATGAACTCGTCTTGGGGTCCGGTGGCTGCCAGAGAGACGACCGAGCCGGTACTGAACCCGCGGTTCTTCACCTCGATCATATTCACGGGGGCGGTTGGTTGATCACCTATGTCGGTGTTCAGGTCGCGCATGTACTTGGTGCGCTTCCCTCCAAAGACTGCCGGGTTGATCTCGACTGGAGGCATGTCTCGCAAATTTGAAGTGGAAATTGTACCCGGCTCGAATATGCTGACAAACTTGGGCTCGACGACCATGGCCGCACCTCCTTTGACGTAAATGCGCCGGCCCGTGTTCGGTACCGGCTTGCGGTCCAGAGGCTCGAAGACCGCAGTGTTCGACGCGTCAGAATTGGTGAATGCGTTCGCTTGAACATTAATTTCCGTAATTTTAGACGGTCCAATGGTTGGCAGACCAACCAGGTACCACCCGACAGCCGTGCCATCTGGAGGTGGCGCGCTAAAGAAAAATGTGGGCCGGCCAGAGTCAACCACGTAGTACCCGTAGATGGACCCGGACCTCTGCTGACTCGGAAACTGGTCTTGGCCGGGAGGATAAAGGAAGGCGCCTTGGGCGTGTGTCGTGCCTTCTACGTACTGATTTGTGTCCGTCTGGAATGTGAATTTCCAGTTGTACGGCTCGCTTGTCAGTCCCGTGGTGTCCACAACCCCCGAGCCCAATTCGGCCCGGGCCGACACGCGCAAGTTACCCACTATACCCGGGAGGCCTACGATGCTCCACCCTTTATCGACCGAGAACCCTGGCCAGGTGGTCGTGGCGTAGAAGGTGAGCTCCGTGGGTCCTGTCGGCTTGTAAAATCCAGAGACTGACGTGGTCTTGGCAGACTCTTCGACCAGCGCCACCTTGGAAGGTGCCGGGGCGGCGGCAGGAGGCGCCATCGGCGTGACCGCCTGACCGTCTGTATTTGGGGCTGGCGCCGCCACGTCCCGCCGGTCTCCGAAAATTGCCGACAGCACCTTATTCTGAATTTTCTGTTCAAATTCGATGATGTGATATTTGTTCATGGCGTCCCATATGGTATCCATCTACTGTAATTCAGTGATATTATTAATCCACAGTTGGGTCACACTCGTCGCCTTGAGTGCTGCGCGCTCAGATTGCCGTTTGGTGACCAGAGCCGTGAGCTTATTCACCTCCTCCTTGGTGTACTGGTACGTCTTGATATCGAGCAGCTTGGGCCACAGGTCCTCGGCGTATTTTTCACGCTTGAGCTGTGTATGGATATTCTCCAATGGCACGTTGAACACCGAGAGCTTGGGAGTCACCGCCACGTCCCGGATGAACCTGGCCTTCTCTGACAGCCACCCAATTTCAGAATCGAATTGCTTGAGGAGCCACGCCTTGCGCTTCTTGTACACCTCGAGCCGCATACCGATGTAGTCGACCAGAATCTCCTCCGGACTCTCGTATTTCTTGACCGCCCCGTTAGGGCCGATGAGGTACATGTTGGAGGTGTGAATCGTCTTGGTCAGGCCTAGCTCCTTGGTGGCAGCCTCGAGTGTGAAGGTGGGACCCCAGATGTGAAAGTCAGGAGCCGTCTCAGTCGAATGGTTTTCAAACTTCTGGATTGTGCCCTTTTCGACCAGGTCATCCAGATGCTCCTTGAAATCCTGGATCCACTTTCCGGGAGGTAGCTCAGTCACGTGGAGCCGAGACCCCTCGCCGTGCACCACACCTTCGAGCACCCATGTATGGTCCTTGGTCTTGGTCACCTTACCCTTGAACCCCTTGAAGTGCGGGACCATGGGCACCATCGCCACCTGCTTCAGAGCACACATGATGTTGTGCTTCACGATTTCGATGTCGTACGGAGGTACATAGCAACTGAAGCCGGTACCGATACCCTCCGCACCGTTCACCAGAATCATGGGCACAATGGGCACGTAGCAGACCGGCTCAACCTGCTGTCCATCATCCATGACGTATTCTAGGACAGAATTGTCAGCAGGATCGAAAATCTTGCGGGTCAGAGGAGCCAGACGAGTGAAGATGTAACGGGCGCTGGCTGCATCCTTGCCACCTGCCAGACGCGTGCCAAACTGCCCGCTCGGCTCCAAAAGGTTCAGATTATTGGCACCGACGAAATTCTGAGCCAAATTCACAATGGTGCCTTGCAGGCTCGCCTCGCCATGATGATATGCCGTCTGCTCAGCCACGTAGCCTCCGAGCTGCGCCACCTTCATGTCGCTCGTCAGGTTTTTCTTGAGACACGCGTAGATCACCTTGCGCTGAGAGGGTTTCAGACCGTCCGCCACGTGTGGAATCGAGCGCTTGATGTCCTCGGCGCTAAAGTTGGCCAGGTCACGATGAACAAAGTCGGTGACCGAGATGGCCTTGACGTGACCGTACGGCACGCCAGCTGGTGGGGAGGCCATGTGCGCTGTGAGCCACCCCTTGCGGTCATCAGCCTGAGCCTTTGAGAATGCCAAAGTCATCGACTCGTTCATGTGAGGATCAGCCCCGAAGGCGACCGTGAGCCGCTCGATCTGCTTGAAATACTCCTTGGCTTCTGTGCTCGTCGAAGTGCCCAGACCCTTGTAGTACTTCACCGGACCGCTTGCGGTCCGTGGGCCGGAGGCCCCTCCAGAGATGGCTTCGCCAACGGCAGTCGCTTGCGACTGCCGGTATTCCTCTTCCGTAAAATACCACACCTTGCCCGCCTTGATGACTGGGGTGACCATCGACACCACAAACCCCAGACGGATCAATCCTGGCCAGTACACGTGGAACATATTTAGGACCAGGCCCTTGATGTGGCTCCCGTCCAGGTCTGCATCGGTCATGATCATCAATCGGCCGTAGCGCAATTCTCTCAACGAATTGTAGACCTTGCCATGCTGGAGCCCGAGGATCTTCTTGAGGTTGGAAAACTCCTCGTTGTCGGTCACCTGTTTTACAGACGCGTCCCGTACATTGCGCGGCTTGCCCCGGAGTGGAAACACGCCATACGCATTGCGGCCTACAACGCTCAGCCCGGCAATGGCCAGCGCTTTCGCCGAGTCGCCCTCCGTGATGATAAGTGTGCAATCGTGACTCCGGTGCGTGCCCGCCCAGTTGGCGTCATCGAGCTTCGGAATTCCAGTAACGCGAGATTTCTTGGACCCGTCAGTCTTCTTGAGCTCCTTTTCGACCAGAGAGAGACCCTTCGAGACCAGGTCATCGAGGACACCCGTAGCGAGCACGTCTTTGATGAATTTTGGTTTCAAATCAATGGCATCCTGAATCTTTGAAGTGCATTCCGCCTTGGTCTGACTGCTGAAGGTTGGGTTGACGACCACTGCCCGTACAAACACAAAGAGGGACGCCTTGATCTGAGCCGGCTTGAGCGTCGCACACCGCTTGTCCGCGACTATCGCGTCACAGAGCGCCTTGACAACCTTGTCGACGTGGCTTCCACCCTTGGTGGTGGCGATGCCGTTGACCCATGAGCACTGCTGGAAGCCTCCACTGGTCGAGTGACCGACCACCACCTCGAGAGAAGTCCCTTCGGTGTGCATCTTGGCGATCGGCACGTCACCCAAGTGCATCTGAGCGTACTCTTCAAGGTTTTTGACCTCGATCAATTTCTGATTGAAATAGACCCGGGCCTTTGAACACCACATGGCGGCGTCCCATGTACGCTTCTCCACGAGCTTCAGAAAGTCACCCGTACCACCGAAGCGCTTCCATTCAGGTTCGAACCCGACCATGACGTAAACGGGGCCGGACTCGGTCGTGATTTCAGGGTCACCCACCTTGCTCATGTTGTTGGTCCAAGTCTGCTCATAGACTTTCTTGCCGTCACTAATTTTGATCCTAAATAGGGAGCTGAAGACATTGGCCAACTTGGCACCGTACCCGTTGCGCCCACCCGTCACACGCTGCTCCTCGTCGTTGTAATTGGAGCTGGTCAGAAGGTGCCCAAAGATGAGCTCGGGGATCCAAAGTGGCTTGCCGTCCGCTCCCTTCTCGGTCGCGTGCTTCTTGATCGGCACGCACACTCCTGTATTTTGAACTGAAATTACTCCACCCTTTTGAATTTCAACCTTGATTTCAGTCACCTTCTTGGGGTGGAGCGAGTACTGGTCGATCGCGTTGACCAGAACCTCGTCGAAGATCTTCACCAACCCAGGTGAAACAGATACAGTATCATGTCCAAATACGCCGGTCCCAGACCTGACCCAATGGGCCGCGGACTCGGGGGCGAGAGACCCCACATAGGTGTCGGGTCGCTTGAGAATATGCTCAACGTGACTGAGCCGTTCATACTGTTGCATCTGACTATACCGAGGTCGGACCCTTTATTTTCTCACTTGATGTCAGGACAAGATGCAGGTCGATACGCTCTTGATTATAGTTGTGCTTCTGATGATGACGTCAGTCGTCGTGGCCCTCGCAGTACTCATTTTTTCAGGGCCCTTGGAACCCGCCCCAATTTTGGCCCCGAATTTTGAGTGCTTCGTTATCAACATGACCAAGAACCGTGACCGCATGATCAATTTTGACAAGCAATACAACCGCTCTGATCTGGCTGCCCGTCCGTACACCCGTTTCGAGGCTATCAACGGTGCGGCGATGGGTGAAAAGATGCGCGAGTTTGTCACTCCCAAAGTTTGGATGGGGATGAATTACCTTCAGAAAATGAAGACGCGTCTCGGGGATGGACAGCTCACCCCAGGTATGATTGGCTGTTACTTGAGCCACTACGCAATTTACAAACAAATTGTAGAGGACAAGTTGCCGTACGCCATCATCTTTGAGGATGACGCGACGATCCATCCACGAATTTACTCCCGAAAAGTACAGTCAATAGTCGAGCCGGATGGAACGTACCCACTTGATTGGGACATTATCCTACTCGGCCATTGGTGCAAGAAGTGCGTACCGGTCACAAATGACTATACGAACGTCCAGTACTTTTGGGGTCTGCACGGCTATATGGTGAGTCAGCAAGGTGCCCAGAAACTCATCAACCTGCGTGAAGATGAAATTAGCATGCAAATTGACCACTACATGAGCTATCTGGCGCAGAAGGGCCAGCTCAAGATTCTGGCCATCCACCCGTCCTATGTCGTCCCGGGCAACTTCGGGACTGACCTCCAGATGCAGGTGGCAACTATGACTAAATTTTAAGGCCCAAATACGTGGTCATAGAACCCACCGAATTGCAGGAGCAGGTGAGCCACGAAGAACAGCACAAAGTTCCCACCCGTGGCGAGACCTATACCGGCCCAGTCCTCCTCGTGATTCCAGGCAACCGCACCCTCCCCGATGGCTGCGAGAGCCGCGAAGACGAGACCCTCCTTCACGAGCACGCCAAATCCCTGTGGATGCCCGTGCTGCGCAGCAATCGCCAATATTACCATGACAAATATGAAACCGAATGCCAGGTAGGACACGGGTTTCGAAAGGGTCTTCTTCTGGGCCGCTTCACCCTGAGACAGGTTCTCATCACCCATGGTGGCCGCATTGAACCCGCTCAGCTCTCTGAAGACGTTATAGGCGAAGAATAGTAAAAATGTGAAAAAGGCAATGTTCGGTATGAGGTTGTCGTGACCTCGCACGTGAGCCACGTAGGACAGGGCTGCGGCTGACGTGGCCCCCACGAGGAACGAGTCCCAGAGGAACTTGCGTGGATGTTCCGAGACGTACTCTTTGTGCCCGTTTATGAAGGCGAGAACCAAGAGTGCGGTGAGCAAGGCAAACTTGCCGTATTTTATGACGTTATAGAAAACGGTCGACGAGCCCGGCGACTCCATTACTTCTTGCGCAGAAGATAATACCCGAGAGCCGCGATGACGATGGACCACCCTGCTACGTGGTCGACACGGTCCATCACGGCAATCTTTTCGGGAGGCAGTTCATTGAACGCCTCTTTGTAGCCTTGCGGCTTGAAGGGCAGCCAGATAAGGCGACCGAACGGCACCGCCGTGGGTTGGAGCTTGTTCTGACAGTCGTAGCTCCAGTCGTACCACGCCAAGGCGATGTACGGGAACCACAAAAGGAACACGAGGACCCAGAGGCTCTTGGGTGGCAGGTACCAATAGCCACCCGCCAATACTGCGCTGAAAATCACACACTTTATATTAAACTCGAACGGTTTCCCAGGGAAAATGCCACCGGCCATCACTTACCTTTTCTGAACAAAAAAAGGATGAGACCGAACAGGACCACGAGCATAACCCAGAATTTCAGATCAAAAAGGGGCTCACCGCACCCAGACGTCCAAAAGTCAAGTGCGTCCTCGACGGTCATCTGGGGTTTGTCTGTATGGGCATTGACTATGTTGTGAGCCCGGACAGACCACGTGAAAATGTCCGACCGGGTGCCGTCGGTCGGGAAGGGGAGCTGCTCGAGAACCTCGGCAAAATGCACGCGGCACATGGGACACGGGAGCGTCCCGAGGTAGCTGTCGACGAGAGCCTTCACAGCACCGACGTCGTCTGAATAAAGACAGGCCAGGTGAAGGGTCCCCCAAAAGTAAGGGCCGAATTTCTTAGGACAAATACCCATCTCTACTAAAATATCCGAAAATAATAATGGATTCGCACCTCATCGCGGCGCTGATCCGGAGCCTTGAGCAAGAGCCGGCTCTGTCTGCTGTGGACCTGGTGCGTCGGACCAAAATCATCGTCAAGACGTGTAGCGACAAAAACACGAATGAACGAATTTTAATCACAAAAATCCTCATGATAATTTCGATGGGTCGTGGTGACATGTATGATGTCGTGCCGTCCGAAATTATGCACGGTGTTAGGGCTTTGATAGATGGGGGCCTGGTTGGTCAAGTTGCTGACGAAATCAAGGTCAGGACACCCTGGTGCGACTGCTTCTGCTAAAAACCTCCACGGAGCCGAAGCACGAGGTGCAAGGTCGACTCTTTCTGGATGTTGTAGTCGGCCATGGTCCGGTCGTCCTCGAGCTGCTTGCCTGCGAAAATGAGCCGCTGCTGATCGGGCGGGATGCCTTCTTTGTCTTGAATTTTAGCCTTCACATTGGCGATTGAGTCACTTGATTCAACCTCGAGTGTGATAGTCTTGCCGGTCAGAGTCTTCACGAAGATCTGCATTGGTTAATATGCGTTCATAATTTTTAAGCCTAGTCACAACAAAATATTGATAAAGTTATATGCCTTCGTATATTAGACGAGTCGTCGCTGGAGAATACAAACCCTCTAAATATTCGAGTTACACGTCGTATAGACGGTCCCCAAACTCACCTCAGCGTAGTCCATCGCCGCCCAGGCGCGTTTGGACCCAGAACGAGTGGAACAATGAGCTCGCGAGACGTGAAGAGGTGCGCGTCGCAAACAATTGGATCAGGGCAGAACACGCCGCGGCTAAACAGATGCTGAAGGTGCGTGTTGAAAAGGAGAGACTTGAGAGGGAAGCTAAACGCATTGCAAATGCCGCCAAAAAACTGCAAGAACGGAATAATCGTCTGGCTGCTGCCGCGGCAGCAAACTTGAATAACGCAAAAAACCTGAATAAAGTTTTCAAGAACAACAAGACGATACTCGGCCGCTTGAGGGCCCGTCTGCGCCGTTGAAAAAAAAACGTGTTCTGTCCAGGTTAGGGTCTCGAACCACCACACCCATTCCACCCAAAACAACCATGGACCTCCAGAAGCTCCGCCCTACCTACAGCCAGTGGCGCGCACCCCTCTCCTCGGCGGCGGAAGGGAGAGCTCGGGCCGCCTCGGCACCCCCTGCTTCAACCGCAAAGCACCTCTCGCACCCTCCCAAGGGTAAAGGGGGTCCCCTCTGGCAGCAGTTTTACAACGACGCGGTGGCAAAAAACCACCCCTACCCTGAAAAGCTGGCTGACACCCTTCTGCGCTCGCGCGAACACGCCCAAGAAATAGAGGCAAAAAAGCACACCGTCAAGGAGTACACAGGGGTGCCGAAAATGCAGGAGACGGTCGCGGTCAACAAGGGGAAGGTGAAGGCACCTAAAGCAGTACTGCACGACGCGCTCCGCTGCAAGGCGCTGACCCTCGAGGGCCGTCGCTGCACCTTCAAGTCCACCTGCGGCGAGTTCTGCAAGAAGCACAGCGTGGAAAAAATGTAATCAAACCTTCTTCAAATAAAAAGGATCTTCTATAATAGTCCATGTCCATAGGTAGAATCTATAAAATATCCAACAACTTCAACACTCAGGCTTATATAGGACAGACATGGGGACCCCTAATCAAGAGGTTCAAAGAACACTCGAGAAGTACTGGGGCTCCTAGACTTCACAATTCCATTACCAAGCATGGATCATCTAATTTCAAAATAGAATTGCTTTGGGAGGATGAATGTACACAAGCGGAACTCGATGCCAAAGAGTCACGTGGAGATACACCTCTCAAATAAATTCTTGATGTATTTCAATGGAAATGGAATGGAACTACGTCTGGGCCGCCCTGGCTATCAACTTTCTTATCGTCTGGCTCGTCCCGCGCGTGATAAAGAAACCCACAGGCATCCAGGTGATAGATGATACAGTCCTGTACCTGAATTCGACCAAGAGCTTTCTGCTCGCTAGTTCCATAGTCGTCGCTCTGGTCGTGTACGGCGCGCACTACTGGGTCGACTCCCAGTCGGGCGGCGGTGACGGTCCCAAATCTCCCAGTCCCGATTTTTAATCTGAAATTAGAGTAATATGAATCAGCCCCCCGTACCTGCACCCCTCAAGGCGGCTGTCGGTAACGTCATCACGGGCACGAACGCCCTGGCGACTTCGAACACGGGCAACAAGAACCTTGCGGCCGGTCAGAACCTTGCCGCCAACCTGAATCGCGTCAACGTCGCCAACACCAAGGCGGCTAACGCCTTCAACGCGGGTGTCAAGAACATCAACAAGACGCTCAACACCACCAACCTGAACCAGAAGCTCAAGAACAACCTAGTGACGGCCCAGAAGCACTTCACCTCGGCCGCAATTAACGCCGCTGCGAACCAGCCCATCAAGGCGGCGAACCACGCTCGTCGTGGCATCGGCGCGCTCAAGAATTACATTGGTGCCAACCAGGCCAACATGTAACCTGGTCCATGAGCTCACGCGTGTGCGCATGGTCCCACGTCGTCACCTTCTTCTGAAAGCAGTCCTGGAGGTGGGCCTGCAAGACCTCCGAGTCTGGGTGACCCCAGTTGTGCTCTTTTTTGAACAAAAAATCGTCAAAGCCAATAGGGCCAGTAGTGCATGGCACGACCCATGGTGTCTTGACGTATTCCTTCAGGCCACCAAAGTCTGTAATAACGACGGGCTTGTTCCGTAGCGCCGCCTCAACGGCCCCCATTCCGACACCCTCGGAGTGTGAGCAATTGACATAGCAATGACCCTGGTCGTGCACCTTTTCGAGATCCTCAGGACTCAGCAGACCGTTGATGATGGTGACACCCGGGACCCGCCAGTCCACCGGAGCCACACACGTCGCCTTGAGGACAAGGTGGGCCGCATCCCTGAACTCACAGCGGAGGTACGCCTCGATGAGCTTCTTGATATTCTTACGCGGGTCTAGGATGTTCCCTACCGAGTAGAACACGTAGGGGGTGGTGGGTGCCGGCGCCCGTGGAACCTTGGTCGCTGACCAGTGACGCAAGAGGGACCACTTGGTCGTTGGGAATTGCTTCTCAAGAATTTGCCTTGAAAATTCACTCGGCACGTGAATCTCTGGGTACCTGCTCAGAATCCCGTAGCACTCGTTGACCGGCTCGGTTTCACACACGGTCATCATAGTCCAGTCGGTACAGAAGGGTTTGTAGTACCGGTCAAAGAGATCGAGCTGGTCCTGGATCGGAAGGACGAAGGCGAACCCACGGTCATAGACGGCCCGCTTGGGGCGCTGGCCGAGCTGACAGTACTCGGAGTCCGGGACGAGCTCGGTGTACTGCTTGGTCACCTGGCCAATACCGGCCAGAAGTTGGGGACCCACAAAGAGCCACATTGGTATTTAGGCGAACCACGCCCTTAAGAGGGCCACTCTGAACTCGAGTGAATTTGAAAACACAATTCTTAGGAGGACCTCTCGGCCGAGTCTGTCCAGAGGGGTCACGAAGGGTGTCAGCCATGACGCGAGCCAAATGGCATCTCTCATCACTCTAACCGGTCTTCAGATTTTTCTTTTCTCTGGAAGTAGCAGGACCAGATGGCTGCGTACGTACTGGCTATGACGGCCGCCGAGCTCTTTGGAAACAGTCACCTCAAGTGGTACACTGAGAACGGTTCAGGACACCACTTGGGTTTAGGGATTTTGGCATGGGCAACTGTCCTCTTTTTTCTGGTGAAGAGTCTGGCGACCAAGTCGATGATGTGGACGTGCATCATGTGGGAGGCGGCCATCGTCATCGGCGGCGCCCTCGTGGCTTATTTTGTTTTTGGAGAGAAATTAGAACACTGGATTCAATGGCTGGGTGTTCTACTGGCGTTGGGTGCGGCCATCTGCATCAACTGGAATTGTGGAGATAAATAAGTAATTGAATTCTGGACGAGGAATAATCACGTCATATCCAATTTCCTTCATAAAATTGGAAATCTCCTCCTTTGCGTCATCGAACATTTCTACATAGATGGCGGGTCGCCACGTCTCGAGGATGCGCCGAGCACCCTTGAGGACCTCGATTTCATGATGCTCAACATCGAGCTTGATGAAACTGGGCACTCCCGAATACACGTCATCCAGTTTTTTGACCGTCGCCTTGCGAGGGGCGGTGTCGTGACTGGCGTTTTTGTGAATGGACGCTCCTCCATAATTGCAAAAAGGTCCGTCGTGACGCGGAACGTACATCTCGAGCTCCGACTCCGTCGAAGAAAGACCGTACGGATGGACCGTCACGGGATGCGCCAAGACGTTCTGCTTGACATTTTTGGTGATGACCTCGTGGAAAAGAGGCTCGAAGCTGTGGACCGGTCCATAATCGGAGAACATAAGGGCATTCCACCCTATATTACCGCCTATATCGAGAATATCAGTTCCGGGTTTATACACGCGTGGGATGTCGTGACGCATCCAGCCATCCCACTCCTGACCTCGCCGCAGCGCCCCACCGATATACTGGTCGTCACGTATGACGCTCACAGTGAACTTCCCTACTGGGACTTCGTCGGTCACGAACATTGTATAATAAAGGTCAGACCCCTTTATTATACAAGATGGACTCATTCCACAAGCACATCCTAACACGACTTGATAATTTAGAAGCGGAATTGAGCGAGCTCCGAACAGTGACGTGGCCGGTCTGTCAGGGCATCATCGATGAAAAGACGGGACCGCTCGACAACATACCACAGAAGCGGCGTTTTTTTAGATTTATACACTTGGACGATATACGCAATCTGCTACGAACCAAGGCGCGCTTCATGGGAATCTCCCCAAGTTTAGTCGTCGCAGAACTTCAACAGGTGCTGGTAGAGGTGCCTCGGGTGGACGCATGACGAGTGGCGTCTCACCGTCTGTATGAAGGCCCTTTTCGATGAGCTGGGTGAATGCGTTCGCGTCAACCTGGAACTTGCGTGGGTCTTTCCAGTGTGCAAACGTCAGATGCTTCATGGCGACCTGGGCACCATCACCGAAGCTCGAGAGGTGCCAGCCGGCAAACTGAAAGCAGGGGAACTTCCACCGATTATCCCGGAGATGGTTGGGGCCGACCCGACGAAACAGTTCGGCGTTCGTAATGACGGTGCCGAACCATGGTTCGCCCGTAAAGAGATATTCGAACGAGTACACGTACATCCACATATGGACCGCCGTGATGATGTGTGGAAGCTTCTCGAACGGCACCTTGGTCATGTCTGGAATTTCATCAACGTCAGAGACCATGACGATCGCTTCGTTAGGGACGTCGGTCAGACCTCGCAGGATGCACTCGCGCTGGTATTTTTCACGCGACCATGGGTTCTCATCCTTGGGTGATTCGGCAGCCGAAACTATCACGTGTGTAATTTTGTGAGACCATTTAGCGTAGCGTTCTTTATTTTTCTGAAAGAAAAGCTCCTTTGGCCCACCGGCGTGATTCACCTCCGACTCGACCAGGACGAACCGGTCGACCCAGGGTTCGAGAACCTCTAGGCGGAGTTCTAGAATATCGAGTTCATTGTAGAACATAAAAGAATCGACAATCATATATGTAGTTAAAAGTGGTCATCTTTTAAGTACATAAATGGATTTGACGATAGTGACGAGTCACTGGAAGGAGAACCTAGAGTGGCTCAAAAAGTCCAAGTTTCCCGTCGTTCTCATAGATAAGGAAGGTGCCGACCCCACATGCTTCGAGCCCCAGTCGACCGTTCCCAACAGGGGCTACGAAACTTTGGCCTATTTCAAGTATATAATAGAAAACTACGAGAACCTTCCTGGTCACGTGGCGTTTATCCACGGACACGAGACATCGTGGCACCATATGCATGACAGGCCCCTCATGGAGGTCATCGAAGGTGCTAATATCCAAAAGTATGAATATATACCACTGAACAACTTTTTCCGTTATTACCATTTCTATGACGAGGCTCCTAATTTGGAGTCGGCGCCCAGTGGCATGAAACTCAAAACGTTATGGTACCGTCTCGGTTTTTCACCAATTCCAGACGGGTGCATGTTCTTATTGGCGCCTTCGTCACAATATATAGTCTCGAAGAAGCGGATACTTGCTATTCCAAAGAACGTATGGCAGACTTGGTACCAAGTCATACTTAACTGCTCCAAAGATGACGAACTTATATTGACGGTATTTTTCGATTTTGTCCAGCAGGTAATTTTTGATGGAAATCTCATGGTCAATATTCAACCTGACTGGTTTTCTTTCAAGTACGAACCCAAGTTTTGGCACCTTATGCCTGAATTTTGCAATCCAAAGCCTTCTTGAGTGTAATATACTTTTGTATATGCTCGGACCCTCGTGGGTCGTTTGACGCCGCTTGGGTGTAGGCCTCTTGGAGCGCGAGCCGGATTCCAGGATCTTTGATGCCTGCAAAGTGAATACAGAAATCACCCGGTAACCAGTGGACCTTGGGATCCATACGATAGTCGTACGCATTCATTATATTTATGAACGGGTGCGGAACCACTTGGGCCTTGCCACGGTACTTGGCCCCCGTGAGCAGGTCCGTCATGGCCGTCTGCTCATGGAACAGAGTCCGGGCCATATCCTCGCGTTTCCACGCATCCGCTAGAAACTCGAGGGCTAGTGGACAGTTGCGTATGATGAACACACCTGCGTTGAGGCCCTGAAAGTCACGTCCGATGAGCAAGAACTTGGCCGGATCGTCCATTAATTCAATAAAGTCTTCTATTTTACGATCATGATTAGTTATGAGTACGTCCCCGTCTATCCACATTATATAGTCGTAGTCGGGTAGGTATTTTTGAAGAAGAGGAATCTTTGACCACGTCGCGTCGCGCTCGGGGGCGAATACGGACTCGTCGGTGATGCGCGGGTACCCATGGTGACGCGCGTGCTCCTCTTGACTCTGAATGCAATACTTGATGGTATCCTTGTATCCATCCCCCAGAGCCAAAGAGCACACGGCAAACTTCATACTACTGTAGTATCTTGACATCCCTTTTAAGAGCAAATTCTTTTAGCAAATTCACAACATTGTCTACGTCCTCGAGAGTCATTCCGTGATGGGCTCCAAGCAGGAAACCGTCGCTCATGATGGCATCGGAATTCTCGAAAGTCTTGAGGTACTTCTCACGGTAAGCTGGGTGGCGCGTGATGTTGCCCGCAAAGCATACGCGCGTCTGTACACCGTTATTTTCTAGGAACGTGAGGAGATCGAGACGATCTCCTTTTTGGCACATGAGCGGCAACGCCAGCCAGTTGGGCCGGAACGAGTCATCGGGTAGTGTGTAGTAGGTCAAAGGCTTCAGCAACTCCATGTAACGTTCAAATATGGCCCGGCGCCGTGCGAGAAGATCGTCAAGTTTGGCCCACTGTGCGAGACCAAATGCGGCGTTCATTTCACACGCCTTGAGGTGGTAGCCTACAGCGCCGTACAGAAACTTCCAGTCATATGGGATCCCGTCAACACTGTAATTGAAGCGCTCACTTGGCTCCTCTGCATTGTCACCGATCCGACCCCAATCACGAAACATGGTGGCGCGCTTGAGGTGCTCATTCGTGTTGAACATGACCATCCCGCCAACCCCACCGGCCGTGATGACGTGGCTGGCGTAAAAGCTCGTTGTGGCAATATCCGTCCATTCCGTGGTCGTGATAGTGTCAGCCGAATCTTCAAACAAAATTAGGTCAGGAAAAGCTTCACGGATAGCCTTCCAATCTGGATTGTTACCTATCAGATTCGGCAAGAGCAGCACCTTGGTACGGTCAGACAGCACTGCCCGTATGTTCTCGACGCTCGGAACGTATCTCCCTCCACTCTGCACGTCGCAGAATACGGGGGTCGCACCGACCTGGATTATAGGCGCTACGGTCGTCGCAAACCCACATGCGGGGGTCACCACCTCATCCCCTGGCTTCAGATCTAGGGCGCAGAGACCTAGGAGAATGGCGCTCGACCCCGAGTTTACGAAGAGCCCATGCTTCTTGCCGAATCGACTGGCCACCTTCTGCTCGAACTCCGTCGTCCGAGGGCCGAAACCCGCAAGCCACCCGGCCCGCAAACACTCAGTCACTGCCTGAATTTCCTCTTCACCGTAAGCCTCGAATTGATTCGGCGCATACCATACTTTCTTAGACATGCGTAATATACATAAGAATAAACCTTTTATGTATGTTAATGAAGATCATCGTGACGGGTGGTCTCGGATTCATAGGATCGAATTTCATAAAGCATATTCTATCTACAACTACTCATGATATTGTCAACGTCGACAAATGCGATTATATGGCCCGTGAACACAACGTTCCTGCACACCCCCGCTATACCTATATCCGTGGCGACATTACCGAAAAATATCATATGACGCATATTTTTCAAGAATTTCGCCCGGACGTGGTGATACACTTTGCGGCCCAGTCGTGTGTTACGAAGAGTTTTGAATTTGCATTCCAATATACAAAGGACAATGTGCTCGGAACACACGTGCTTCTGGAATCCGCGAAGAACTACGGCCAACTCGAGAAGTTTATTCACATAAGTACTGACGAGGTCTATGGTGAGGTGGACCTGAGCACCACTTCGAATGAACTCTCCGCTATGAATCCTAGTAACCCTTATTCGGCGAGCAAGGCTGCTGCAGAGTTATATGTAATGGCTTATAGGAACGCATATAAACTCCCGTGTATAATTACACGTGGAAATAACGTCTTTGGACCACAACAGTACCCAGAAAAAGTCGTCCCCCTTTTTATTTCCCAAATACTCGGAGACATTCCAGTGACGATCCATGGAGACGGCTCGACCCGGCGCAATTTTATTCACGTCGACGATGTGTCTCGGGCTGTAGAGATGATCCTTGAAAAGGGTGAGATTGGACGAACATATAATATCGGTAGCCGCCATGAGTACTCGGTCGTCGAAATATACGAGAAAATTCGCGACGTAATTGGAAAGGGTACCGCCGAGTTCATCATAGACCCCCGACCCTTCAATGATTCCCGGTACTGTATAGACAGTTCTGAGCTCCGTAAGATTGGTTGGTCCGAAAATCTCGATTTTGACGCGAAATTGCGTGAGACGATTGAATGGTACAAGGACAACATGACCTGGTTCAAGTAAAGATTCTGGACTTCAAGACGTTATATGTTCAACGATAACCGAGGCGTCCTGCATAGTCTGAAAAATCTACCGTTTCTTCCAAAGGAAATTCTCGTGTCGGAAAACGCCAAGAATGTACTTCGGGGTCTCCACATGAGCCCGTACGCTAAATTCATCTATCTCGTACGTGGTCGGATTCACGACTTTTATTGTCTAGATGGGAAGGTGACCGAGACGATCATGAACGCTGGAGACTCGCTTTTGATTCCTGCCAACTCTGCCCATGGGTTCTTTTCCATCGAGAATTCAGAACTCGTGTATATGCTCGAGGACGAGTTCGACCCGGTCAAAGACAGGAATGTGTACTGGAAAACTCCAGAGTTCAATATTCCAAACTTTGAACATGTAATCCTGTCAACGAAAGACCATAACGCCAAGTACTACGGGACTTATGAATATCTGGTCCTCGGAGCATCTGGATTCCTCGGGAGTCAGTGCGTCAAATACCTTAGGGACGCCGGTAAAACCGTGTTAGAGTCCTCGGTGCGCCTCGAAAACCCAAATGAAATTCGCGACCAAATTTACAAGTCCGGGGCTAAATACGTCATATGTGCGGCTGGTATTTCTGGTCGACCAACTATAGACTGGTGTGAAACTCACGAAGAGGAGACGTATAAGACGAACTATCTAGACGTCCTCAACCTTATGGAAATATGTAAAAATGTTCACTTGACTATTTTTGGGTCTGGGGCTGTATATTCAGGAGCCAAGCCACGTTATACCGAGGACGACCCACCCGATTTCGATACCAAGGTTTATTCCAAGTATCGTATGCAACTTGAACGCAACCTCAAGCCCAATGTGTTGTACCTGCGTATAATGTATCCTTGTACGTTTGATGGCCACCCCAAATGCTTTTACCAGAAGATGCTTGGCAGAAAGGGTAACATCCATGACGCGAGTGTGTCAATCACGTCCGTGCCCCATCTGTTCCCATTGCTACCCAAACTCATGAATCACACGGGCATCTTCAACTTTGTTCTTAAAGGTTCAATCAGTCTCAGACGCCTTGTGGGTGAGACGGCACCGGTAGATGCGCATGGAGAGATGAGAGGAAATTACGAGCTGGTGGCTGACAAGCTAGCGATGTACATAAACGTTCCCACCGTTGATTCTATTAATGAAAACGACTGTATGCGTAATCGGACAGATGCGCATGGCTGAAGTCACTTGGGATAGATTCAAAAAGTACGTTCTTGACCAACTAGGTGCCGACCTCGTCCTCTGCATCCACACGGACGATTCAACGGATAGAAATAACCCTTACTTCAAAAATGCAAAAAAGGTATTCGAGTACAGAGAAACGACTGGGTGTTGGGCAAAGGCCTTTGACATGATGAACCCCAAGTGGCGCCACCTGACTTGCGTACCTGGTGACTGGATAGGTCCTGTAAAAGAACCCATTGAACGCAAGGGTTCTGGTGGTATACTCATTTTCCTTCGATGGTTTTTGCACCAAAATATGCAAGACTTTGGTGATCGTCTCGTAATAACGCGTTCCGACTATTTCTGGACCGCCCCCCACCCTTCACTTGACAATGAACATATATGGCTCTTGAACGGCGAGTTTCACGGGGGTTTATCAGACCGGCATTCAGTTATTCCTGCAAAATACGTCAAGGAAGTACTGACCATTGGATACATGGAAAATCACGAAGTCACTGGGAATAATATGATTAATCTTTTGAACCATAGACTTCGTGAAGGATGGGGTCACTTCATGTACAACGTAGAGAGTTTTACTTTTTTGAGGTTTATAGAACTCGATTTATTGAACAAGGTTGGGCTTTTCCCCATGACCATGTTCATAGTGAATGACACGGCAGATTATATTCACCCAGAATACAAAGTACGTGTAAAATATCCGAATGAAATTGAATCGTCGCGTGATTTTGTAACGTGGCCTTTTTTAATAGAACACACGTATATTCATGGAGGGCAGTTTGTAGGGCGCTCACTTCAGACTTAACATGTAGAGCGTCGAACGAATCAGCGCAGTAATTTCATCCTGAATATTCTTCAGGTACGTGTCACCCCGGGGCAACTTGATCGACCGCACCTTGGCAAGTAAGTACTTGAAGTACAGCCGGGCCTTGCGTGGGTCCTTGGCGACCCGCTTATTCACTGTTATCTTCTTGAGCCGACCGTACTTTCCCATGTACGCCTCGGCCCACGAATCCAACAAAGGGACTATGCCTTCGTAGTACGCCTGGAGCGCCTTGTGCTCCGCGAATGAAGGGGTCGTCAAGTGGAACGCATGGGCCTGAGTCCGCGAGTTCATGAGGAGGCCGACATATCGATTTGCCATTGAAATTATCCAACAAAAAATTGTGGGACTACAAGTAGTACTAAATGGTCTTTTCAGAGACTATTTTACCGACGGGTAAAATCCTGTTCAAAGGCTTTGAGCGCTTGGGGTGTTCCGTGATGCTCAGGGATACGCGTGCATTTTACCTCACAGATAACCCACAGCTTGCGAAAGATTACGGCAAGGTGTGCAAGTATCGCGTCAAGAAGACCCTTCGGCTCTTTGACCTTTCACACAAGAATATCGAGCGGCTCATAAAGAGCAAGTATCCCACGCTGACCGAAGATACCAGACACCTCTTGAGGATAGCGCTCGGTACAGGGACGACGGTCGGTGCTCAGGCCCAAGCAGCCAAGCTCCTTTTTGGAGTCAAAAATGCAGGCAAGCTCCCCAAGCCGTCCAACAAACGGCGAGGTCAGCGCCTCAGCTACACAGAGCTCAACAAGCTGGTCTTTGGTAATTTGTCTCGAGAATTCCTTGGACCAGAAGGCTATGACGGCTACTACGCCGCCAAGAAAAAGTCCATATTCCACTCGGGTACATTTCATTCCGAAATTATGCTCAACAACGCGTACCAGTGCATCGAGCGCATAGTCGGCAAGGACACACGGATGCCAGTCGTGACCCACCGTTCCTTCAAGTGGGCCATCCCGCGCATCTTCATCGACTTTTGCAAGGGCACGACCCGCCTGACCCGTCCGTACGGTGGTGGCCTCGTGCCCTTCTGTACCGGCGGTATGGCTGTCCGTCTGTACATGCAGACCCGGAAGCAGAAGCTGGCGCCTTTCATCCGGCGCACGTCCGACTTTGACTTTACGTTCGCCGTGCCTCGGAAACTCCGGTCAGAAGCCCAAGTCTCGTCGTACGTCTTCAGTATGCGCAAGATTATGACTGGTCACCTGTCCGCTTTCGTGCGTTACCTGAACCGCAACTTCAAGGGTGTGAACGCCCGTCTCAAGGTGACCGACTTCACACGGTCTCCGTACGACAATCCACGTATGCAAGTCCCGGGCACTGGCCGTCGGGTCTATCAAGTGATAACCTATCAGGTGGTTACTGGTCGGAACGAAGTCATAGACCTGGTTGACACGGCTCTGGCCGTCTATCCCGGTGCGAGTCGCCAGATGCTCCACCTCCCTTTTTCGTACAAAATGGGCATCCCTATTCAGCGTCTCCGATACCAGCTCAAGGACTCCCTGGCACTCCTTTCGGGCTCTTTCATCCACAAGGGTCTAATTTCTCAGAGAAATCCCATCAAGGGTAAGGTGAAGGAGAAGGGTATGAAGAATACGGAGCGGGTCGCCGGTCTCCTCAAAATTGTAGGGTCCCGTAAAAAGTATTACAAGAACCTGACCAACGTGGCACGCAAGGCGGTCCCTCTCCTCGAGAATGTCCACCGGAAGAATATCAAGGCGGCGGTGAAGAACGGCCGGAATGTGAATAAGGCTCTCCGAAAAATAAAGTAGGCACTTGGTAGGAATGTACATTCTGGCAGTGGTGGCCTTGGTGGTCCTCTTGGCAATTTGGTTTTGGAATTTGCCATGGAGAAAGGCCAGAGGGTTCACAGACAAGACGGCCACATGGGACCCTCCCGTCGAGGTGGGCCAGATTATCACACCCGACGAGTGCAAGGCGATTATAGATTTCGCCGAGCCCAAGTTTGCGCGGAGTACACTCGTGGCGGCGGACTCGGTCGATGACACGCGGACGAGTGAGACTGCATGGCTCCCAAGAGACCATGATTTGTCTCGCAAAATTCTGGCCAAAGCTCGTGAGCTGACTGGAATGCCTTTTGAAAATTGTGAAGACATTCAGGTCGTCCGATACAAGCCCGGGACGTACTACAAGCCCCATCACGACTCGTGTTGTGAGGATAATGAGCACTGTATTAATTTTGAAAATGAAGGGGGTCAGCGCGTAGGCACTTTACTCGTGTACCTGAACGATGACTATGAAGAAGGCTGGACTGCATTTCCAGATGCGAATTTGAAGCTCAGAGCACCGCCCGGAGGGGGTGTTTTCTTCAGACCCCTCGGCCGGGATGACTGGCGATGCCACCCTTCGGCCCTCCATGGGGGTATGCCTGTCAAAAATGGTACGAAATACCTATGCAACGTATGGGTCCGCGAGGGCACCTTTCGATGAAAAAACGTGTCTTGTCCGAGTTAGGGTCCAGCCAGCCCCAAGTCAAGTCACCCAAAGCCAAAGCCACTCTCTCACACAAAATCGTGTGTTGTGCGAGCCAGCCTTTCCAAAACCAACCTCAAAACCAACCAAAAACACACATGGCTTCCTCCACCTTCGCCCTTGCTATCGACGCCCTGGTTGCTGAGCGCGACCGCCAGTTTGTCCTGCGGGTCGCTCAGGACTACAACCTGAACTTCGAGGAGCTTAACACCAAGTACCTCGAGACGGCCGCTATGGCTATCAAGGTGCCTCGCAAGTACACCAAGCGCGAGCCCAAGTCGGTGACTGTCCTCGAGGTGACCGAGGGCACCGTACCGGCAAAGGCCCCCAAGGCTCCCAAGGAGCCCAAGGTCAAGCAGTGCTGCACTGCAGCCACCTCCAAGAAGGAGCCCTGCAAGTTCAGTGCTCTGAAGGGTGAGGTGTTCTGCAAGCGCCACCTCAAGCAGTCTCTGGGCGAGGCGGCTGTGGATGTGGCCAAGGCCCCGAAGGTGCCCAAGGCGCCCAAGAAGGGCCCTGAGCCGGTCCACACCCACCTGATGGACGCTGAGATTCACGACGGCTGCGAGCTGTGCGAGTCGCACGGCAACCCGCTGGCCACCGAGCCGCAAAAGTTCGAGGTGGTCACAAAGAAGGTGGTCGAAGTATTCAAGACGCCGGCCACCGGCCCTATCAAGGTGCCGAGCGTGGACGACCGCCTGGCTGCGATGCTGGCCGTGGCTGACGAGTCGGAGATGGAGGAGGAGGACGAGGACGAGCTTGAGCCGGAGGAGCTGGACGCCGAGCTTGAGCCGGAGGACGGTGACCTTGGTGAGGAGGACTTTGAGGACGAAGACGACGACTAGGCGAAGCGCTCGCGCAGTACGGCAACCTCATGCTTCAAATAGGCGAACCCAGTACTGTGTAATTTAAACAGGGTTACCAACCACAACACTATTAGCACCGTCCATAGGAAGAAATTCTCGTCCCAGCGCGTATTAAACTTGTAGACAGGCCCAACCACCTTGCCAAAAAACGTCTCGTCATCACACTCCTTACCCGTCGCCAACTTCTCCAATTCCGTCAGTGCACATACTGACTGATTTGTGGCCCAGTGCATCATGATAAAAGGCACCACCAGCACGTGCATAGACTGCAAATATGCATCACCAAAGAATGGTGTGCCAAGAATGAAAACGACCAATAGGAAGTGAAGTGCTTTGATTATTAATTCTACAGGGGTCATTACGTCTACTAGTCGCGAAGAAAATCGTGTCCTGTGCGGGTCACAGTGTCTCGGCACGTCTCTAAGTTCACCCAAACACAAGTATGTACAAGCGCCCTATCACCCGTCCTCGCGCTCGCCGCGGCGTGTGCGGTCCGCCCAAGCGCATCCCTACAGGGACGCCGGGGGTGCTCGGTGACATTGCCACAAAGATGCACCGGGGTACCGACCACCTCCAGCCACGTCCGACCGTTTGGAGGCCTTCGTACGACTATGAATTCGTGGCGCTCCACGAGGCTGATCCAGAGGCCTACCTCGCTCGGGTCGCCGCCTTTTTCGAACAGTACCCGCGGCCCGAGTCCGGCGCGCGCGAGACTGGCCCGCCACTCGACCTCGAGCCCATTGTAGAGCTCTTTGAGAAGCACAAAGAGCACCGGCCACCGATCAAGGAGCACGTCGCTGCGCTGCGCCAAGCTGGCTACGTCGAAAGCAAAATCGAAAAGGTTATTGCTCGAGACGCGTACATGGCTGCGACGGTAGTTGAGCGTCAGGAGGCCCTTGACGCCATTTTCGCCCGTTGGCCCTCCATCAACAAACCTACACCCAAGCCGCGTGCTGCCAAGCCCATCAAGGCGGTTAAAAAGAAAATGACTTGAATTTGTAATGAAATGGGCTGATATGACCGATGACGACCCTCCCGAGATGCCCGTGACCAAACACGGCATCAAAGTCACCTATGTCCCCCCGCACCTGCGCCCCACCCCACATAAAAGCTCCACGCCAGTACATAGTAAGGACCAGCAATGCCGACCTGCGAAGTCTGTTGCGAAAGATTGAACAAGTCAGACCACAAGGCGGTGACTTGCCCGTACTGCCCATTTCAGGCGTGCACTGCATGCTCCGAGCGCTACCTATGTGACACCATCCAAGACGCCCACTGTATGGCGTGCAAGAAGGGATGGGACCGTGAGATTCTCCACGCCAATTTCACAAACAAATTCGTGACTCGGACTTACAAGCACCGTCGTGAAGAACTCCTGTTTGACCGAGAGCGGAGCCTCATGCCGGCTACTCAGCCATATGTAGAGCTCGAAGTCAGGATTCGAAAAATCAACAAGCAAATTGTCGACTGTAAAATTGAGATTGACAATTCAGTCCGAAAAATCAATCGCATATCCTTCACCGCCAATTCTCACACCGACATTGACGGCCGGATCGAACACATGGCTAGTGTGTACGAAGAGCACAAGGTGACGAACCGTCTCCGGCTCGACGTTCAGTTTTTGGAGTGGCAGCGCGACTATCTGATGAGTCGCATGTACGGTGAGCTGACAGTTCAGAGACGGCAGTTTGTCCGGGCGTGCCCTTACACGGACTGCAAGGGGTTCCTGAGTACAGCCTGGAAGTGCGGTCTGTGCGACATGTGGACCTGTCCCGACTGTCACGAGGGTCGTGGGGCTGACCGTGAAGCCGAACACACGTGCAACCCAGACAGTCTCGAGACGGCCAAGATGCTCGAGCGCGACTCGCGCAACTGTCCCAAGTGCGCCGCGATGATTTTCAAGATTGACGGATGCGACCAGATGTTCTGTACGCAGTGCCACACAGCTTTCAGTTGGCGCCGAGGTACCATCGAGACGGGCACTATCCACAACCCTCACTACTACGACTATATGCGTCGTCACGGGGGTGGCTTACCTCGAGCTCCAGGTGACGTGCCGTGTGGTGGTCTGCCAGGATGGCACGAACTGGCTGTGAAATTCAAGCTCCGACAATCGCCCTGGTACAACTTGGTATCTGCAGCTCACCGTTCCATCGGTCACGTGAACCACGTCATGATTCCTAGATATACCGCAGATGTCCAAGCGAACAACCGCGACTTGCGCATCAAGTACATGATTGGAGATTTGCCTGACGACGAATTCAAAAAGAAAATTCAGCAGCGGGACAAGGCTCGGCAGCGCAAGGCGGACATCCGTCAGGTGTGTGAGATGGTGGCAGCGGTCCTGACCGACTTGTTCCAGGCGTTCGACCGGACCGGTGACCTTCAGACGTTCATCGATTCTGTAAATGAATTCAGAGGTCATGTGAATCTGACGCTCAGTAAGGTTTCGAGTCGGTGGACTAATTGTGCGACGCCAACTTTCAATGCAAATTTTGAGTTTGTATAGTAGGAATGGACCTGGCGACACTTCGCGAGCCTAAAATTCTAGGCATGTCTATTTTCGACTGGATAACTTCACTTCTGGGTGCTTACGTCATAGGTCGGTGGTTCCACTTCCAGACCCGTCAGCAGTGGGTCAGTTGGATCCTCCTCTGGATTCTGCTCGGCGTTTTTGTGCATAGAATTTTCGGAATAAATACGATGCTCGGATATTATCTGGGTTTGAACCCCAGGCCGCTCCGATAAAAACGTGTGATGTGCTAGTCAGGCCTCTCAGCCAGACAGTCAAGGCCACCCAACAAACACAATGGCCGCCATCACCTATGCCTATGAAGCCTTCTACTGCGGTCACGCGACCCCTACCCAGCTCTACTATGTGGACATGGCCGACAAGGCTCTTGCCGAGGTTGACCGCATCCGTGACTTGACGGCCTTGGGTCACCGCCACAAGTTGCGGGAGTTGGCCATCAAACTGGCCCGCAGCTACATGGCTGACGGTGACGACGAAGACCTGGATGAGGCCATCATCAGCTCTTACCGTCCGGACACTGCGGAAAATTGCGCCGCCTTGTTCGCACTGGTGGAGCGGCTCGCGACCCCTCCAGAGTAAATTCTGGACTAGAATTAATGAGCGCCTTGGTGGCCAAGCTTCGGCGGCGAGTCAAAGCTGCGCGTGTAAATAAAGTACCTTCTATCCTTCGAAACGTCGCTCGTCCTCCCCCTACCACCCCCGCCAAGTGGCGCAAGGCTGTCACGCGCCTCGTCGAGGCTTTCCCGAAGCGCTTCAGATTCTATCACCCCATAGTCTGCGGCAAGGGTCGCATCGTCAGTCGGCCCGTGATGCGTGGTCGTACGGAAGTTTACACGTGTCCTAACGGTACCAAGCAGGAATTCAAGCGGTTTATGCGTCCCGCAGATTTCTTCAAGTACCGTTACGGCCGTGGTGGTGAGTTTGCACAGGGCCTCATGGCCGTCCTCAAGTTCTTGGGGTATAGGGCTCGGATGGTTCTGGGGTTCTGGGGAGGTCGTGCGGATGTAATTTTCGTAGAAATTTGGAACCCATGGTCAAAGCGCTGGATCCCTCTGGACCCGGCAGCGCCTCATGGCTACGGACACAAGTTCCCCAAGGCGCACATGAAGGTGTGGGCTCTGGAGAAGGCGACGTCCAAGCCTGTGAATCGGTCGCGCAATTACGTTTGTAAAAAGGGGTGCCTTCCGACCTTCGATGAGAGCCGCCGGCGGCGCCAACGCCCACGCTCCTAAGAGCCATACAGGCCAGGCCCAGTTGGCATGGATGGGCACCACGTACTTTTTGACGGGATCTATAGCCACGACGATACCAGCCGCATGAAGGAACATATGGAACACAGTATGGAGCCACTTCTTTTTGGTAGGAAATTGGAGAAAGTACGAGACGAAAGCCAGTGCGAAGAACAGTTGAGCGAGAGGTTTGTGTGCCGAGAAATGAAATGCCCCAATGCCGTTCAGTATCATACGCCCGGTCTCTCCAACAGGCAAGAGACCTCCGACCACTATAGACCAAGAGGACTGAGGAGTCCCCAACGTCAGGACCGCTTGACTGACCCATTGGGACCGCAAGTCATACTTGAGCAATTTGGGATCATTATTGCTAAAGTGATAAAACATACTGCACATGCAGCACCATCCCCACGCGAGCACTTCAATTCTGTACATGAAATCGTCACTCTGCCATGCCAGGTAGTGAGTCCATGCGAAACCAGGGATCATGGACAGGCCATCCACCACGTCCCAGTCCATATACACTTTACACATCTGGTATTATTTATCTGAATATAGTACCAGCTATGTCCCCGTCAAAGGCACTGAAAAGCGTTATAGAGTACCTGTCGGTGCCGGTGAACATGAAGGCGCGTGCGAGTCACAGCCCCAACAGGAATAACAACAAGAATAGCAACAACACGGGTTACAGGGAAATTTGGTATCACAAGGGTTACTACCGCAAGGTGATAAAGAAGAATGGAAAGTGGGTCGCCCACCCGACCAACAAGAAATGGTACGTCAAAACGGGTCCCAAAAAGTTCCATGCTCCGGAATACATCAACCACTGAATTTTGTAAAAAAAACTCTGAATAGTATGTCACCTCCGCGCCACACCCTCGTCTACATCCCCCAGAATAGTGGCATAACCCGGAAAAACCTTCAGAACCTTAACGCCATCCTGAAACGCCTGGAGAGCGCCAACGACCCATATGAGCATAACATGTACAGTGGGTACCTCGCTGAGACATACAATAAAATTAAGCAGGCCGGTGGCCACGCCACGCGCAACAACGCCATACGTGTAACGGCCCGTCCTCTGGAACTTTACAGGGCACTGGCACTCAAGCATCCAGAGAACGTCCTGCATTGGAGACGCGGCAACGCAGGGTGGAGCAAGTTTCAGGAGGCGGCCGGCAAGTTCAAGGCTCTGGGCAAGGTGCGCGCCATGCGCAGGAGCGGCAACAACGCCAGCCCTAGTAGGCGTCTCGTAGGGGCACATAACTTGAACGCCATTGCGACTTTTATGCGGCCATACATGCTCAGCACGGCATCCCCTGTGAGGGTGTCGCGTGCAAATTACAAAGAACGGGAACAAAAACCGGCCAGAAATGCGGCGGCGAAAGCAGCTGCGAATGCCCGCCGTCAGCATAACGCTCAACGCGCCCGTAACGCGGCTGCGCGCGAGGCGGCTCGGCGTCAAGCCGCGCCGACCACTCGTTCGGGACGCAAGTCGATCGCGCCCAAGCCCCTGTCCCCAAAGCGGAGACGCCGTTTGTAAAACATGTCCTGTCCGGGTCAAGCCAAACCGGAACCTCGATAAAGACCCCACAAACAAAGCAAAGCACATACCATGGCTACCCACCAGATGACTACTCGCAGCATGGCCCGTGAGGTTCTGGCTTATCCGTTCACCCTCCACCCCAATGCTCTTCGCAAGCTTGGGGTGGCAGTCCCGGAGTCCGAGCCGGTACATGTGCCTAGCCGTCCAGACTGGTTCCCTGAGTGGGAGTCCACGGACTACAGTCCGAGTTCCCCGCGGCGCGAGTGAGTGTAACATGAAGAAGCCTTAATTTTCATGAGGAATTGCCCCTCCACCGACCTTTTCCCAATTTCATTTTCAAATTGCCCCTCCCCGACCTTCCCCCAATTTCAGAATGGAATTGGTCCCGGTCATGGATTTCCATGCATGCATGATGTGAGCAATTTTGGATTGAAATTGAGGGGAGCCGTACTCTGGTCGGGTCCCATGGGGTCCACACGAATTTGAAAACAGAATTGCCCCTCCACCGGGTCATCCCAATTTTCATGAGGAATTGCCCCTCCACCGACCTTTCCCAATTTCAGAACAGAATTCATGCCCGCATGATGTGAGCAATTTTGATCTGAAATTGAGGGGACCCGTACACGCGGGGCTTCGCCCCTGCACCCCACCCGCCGGCCAAATAGGCCCTATTCACTATTTAAATTTACTAGGGCCCCTAGTAATTGTCCGCCCTATATGACCTCTCCCGCGGCCATCGACTTCATAAACCCCAGGCCAACTTTTTTCTCAGATGAATTATGAGAAGATAAAGACAACTACGCCCCAAAATGAAACACCCGTGTTTTACGTAAGGAATCGGAAGCACGGAACCCGTTTCCCCCCTCATAAAATACCCCCTGGTTTCTAAAAAACAATCAGGCTTTGCCTGACGACGGCTTTGCCGTCGACTCGTAGAGTTTGTTTTTTAGAAACCAGGGGGTATTTTATGAGGGGGGAAACGGGTTCCGTGCTTCCGATTCCTTACGTAAAACAC
>Ga0247723_1000286_pt1 | contig 33923 bp, 55 predicted proteins | sample MSEWelMarce5H_FC_FD_189079 | JGI IMG/M metagenome (GOLD analysis project Ga0247723, IMG submission 189079) | Subsurface sediment microbial communities from gas well in West Virginia, United States - MSEEL Well Study Marcellus 5H_FC | ecosystem: Environmental > Terrestrial > Deep subsurface >... | reverse complement strand
GAAGGTTTCAAAGTGGTGCTAGTTCACGCCAATACGCCTGGCGTTTATGAGTTGCTTGAGCATGAAAAGGCTCGACCAGTTCATTTGATGGGCGGGTTTACAACTGTTGGCATCTTGTCGTTGATATTGGCTAAGTTGCAGGGGTTTCAGCGTATCTTTATGTTTGGCATGGATTCAAGCTACCGAAATGGCGAACACCATGCATACAAACAAGAAAGTAATGACGCAGAACGTGTAATTGACGCTATGATTAACGATGTGACGTACAAGTGTGCGCCGTGGATGGCACAACAGGTGACAGATTTTCAGAATGTCGTAGCAGGCTTTGGTGATGTTACGATTGAAGTATGTGGCGATGGACTTTTGCACGAAATGGCAAAAGCGATGAGTAACTAAACTTTAAGGATTATCATGGCATTTCCATCAAGAATTATGGGCGCAGGCAATTCATCGTTAACTGCACAAGTAATCTGTGGCGAAGGCGCTGTCGGCCTAGTCGCACTTGGCACAACCGCAGCAGACGCTTTGCAGCTAAACGTGTCAAACAACACGATTACGACTTCAGCAGCATCGACTGGCGTTAAGTTACCACCATGCGAAGTTGGTGCAGAAATGATTATTCGTAATGATTCGGGTCAGACAATTACCGTCTATCCTTTCAATACAAGTACTACAATGAACGCAGCTGCGTCAAGTGTTACGCTTGCAACGGCTAAAACGATGTTGGTAAAAGCAACTTCCGCAACTACATGGGTAACATTAACAGGGGCTTAAATTGGCTTTAGACAGCGATATTCACAGCGCAGACAACCATTTGCACGTTGAATTTTACGTTTACGACAAAGAACCGTATAAAGAAAAGCCGTTTGTTAGAATTACAGTACCAGGCGATAAGACAAACATTGTTGACCAACCCGTTCGGGAAGATCACAAAAGACGTTTTCCACGCCAATGGTTGCACTTTCAGATGCAAAACAATAACGCAGAAGTTATTGGTGTGCCTCTGAGCCAATGGGTAAAAGACGATCCTGAAAACTTTAACGATATGCAGATGGCAGAATTGCAAATCTTTAAGTTTCAGACCGTTGAGCAAGTTGCTACCGCTACCGACAACCAATTGCAGCGTGTTGGCATGGGTGCGGCAGGCTTGCGAGAGTTGGCAAGGCGTTATTTGCAAGTTAAAAACCAATCTTCAAGCCAGACTGAGATTGAAAACACTAAGCAGGAACTTGCTCTAGTAAAAGAGCAAATGGCGGCTTTGATGGCTCAGTTGCAGGAAAAGAAGGTTGGGAGGCCAAAAAAAGAGGAATAAATGTCATCAACGATGCTACAGCTAGTCACCCAAGTTACCAATGAATTGGGTGTATCAACGCCAACTACTGTGGCATCGAATACGAACCAAGATGTAATTCAAATCTTGGCGTTGATGAACGCTGCCGGCTATGAGTTCTTGCGAAAGCATGACTGGCGAGAACTAACCAAGCAGCACACATTTACCACCGTTTTTAGCGTAACGACTGGCGATGTGGTTGAAAACACATACACAATTACCGGCATCCCATCGACAGCTGGGCTTGATACAACGTATCAGGTTGTGGGTAACGGTATCTCAAATGCTGCTTATATTGAATCGGTTGACTCGGCTACGCAAGTAACGATCAACTTACCCGCTACAGGAACGTATGTAGGCACTTCAATTACTTTTGAAAAGGTCAAGTACGATCTACCCACAGATTACGAATCAACCGTACCACGCACCCATTGGGACAAATCTAAACATTGGGAAATGCTTGGGCCTGAAAGCCCACAGCAATGGGAATGGTTGCTCTCAGGTTTCATTGCTACTGGCCCACGGATTCGTTGGCGTTTGTTGGGTAAATACTTTCAGATTTGGCCTGGCGTTTCGACTAACGAGTTGTTAGGCTACGAATATCGGTCAAAAGGTTGGGCATTATCGTCAACTGGTGTTGTAAAAAATTCATTTACTGCCGATACCGACACTTGCATTTACCCTGATCGACTGATGGTGTTGGCTACAAAACTCAAGTATTTCGAGGCTAAAGGCTTTGATACCACGGCGATGTATCGCAACTATATTGAGGAGTTTGAGATTGTTCGGGCGCAAGATACCTCGGCGGCTAACTTGTCGTTTGCACCACGCCCAGGCACAGTCTTGATCGGTTACGACAACATTCCTGACACCGGCTACGGGACAAACTAATGGCAAGCCGACTTGTTCAAGGTACGGCGGCTCGTGTTCAATCGTTGCCTGCCCCTATCGGTGGTTGGAACGTGCGGGACAGTATCGCAAACATGGATACGCTCGATGCCGTTCAATTAACCAATTTGTTCCCCACAGTCAATAATGTGGTTTTGCGTGGTGGATATACAAAATATTCCACCGGCATCACGGGTCAAGTTCAGACTTTGATGGGCTATTCAAGCGGTGCAACTGACGAATTGTTTGCTATTGCAGGAACGTCGATTTACGACTGTACTGCTGGCGGTGCAGTTGGCGCAGCGGTCAAGACGGGATTGAGTAACGCAAAGTGGGAATACACCAACGTCACAACCCCTGCCGGCGGCTACTTATATTTGGTCAATGGCGTAGATGCGCCATTACTGTATAACGGGTCAACTTGGACAAATCCAACCATTACTGGCGTAACGGCAAGCAGTTTAAGCAACATTGCCATTTTTAAAAACCAAGTTTGGTTTACGCAAAATGCAAGTTTAAAAGCATGGTATTTGCCGACTTTGAGTATTTCAGGCGCAGCTGCTGCAATTGACATGAGTTCGGTTGCCCAACTTGGTGGATTCTTGGTTGCCGTGGGAACGTGGACAATTGATGCAGGCTACGGCGTAGACGATAACTTAGTGTTTATAACGTCCAATGGCGAGGTTATTGTTTGGGCGGGTACTGATCCCTCAGACGCTACGAAATGGGCGCTAGTGGGCGTTTGGAGGGTTGGCAAACCCGTTGGTAAGCGATGCTTACTAAAGTACGGCGGCGATATGCTGATGCTGACTTATAACGGTCTGTATCCACTTGCCGCAAGCCTGCAATCATCTAGACTTGATCCCCGTGTTGCGCTGTCGGACAAAATTCAAGGCGCATTTACTACTGCAACTCAACAATATGGCGGTAATTTTGGGTGGGACATTATTTTTGACCCACAACATAATGCTTTGACGGTCAATGTGCCGGTTGCTGAAGGCCAACAACAGCAATATGTGATGAATAACATCACGAAAGCCTGGTGCAACTTTACAGGCCAAGCTGCTAATTGTTGGGCAATCTTTGACAACGAGCCGTACTGGGGCGGTAATGGGTTTGTTGCCCATGCGTGGGATGACAATTATGCTGATGACGTTAGCGACATTAATGGTTATGCGTTGCAAGCGTTTAATTATTTTGATGCCCGTGGGTACAAAAAGTATTTCACAAGAGCCAGACCGTCAATCTTTACAAACGGAACACCGTCAATATTCATTGGTTTAAACATGGATTTTGACTTGGCAGACACAACTGCGGCGCTAAGTTTTAGCCCACAAGTATCTGCCAAATGGGACGTTGCGTTGTGGGATGTTGGCTACTGGGCTACAGATACGGTCATCACAAACAATTGGCAAGGCGTAACTGGTATTGGATATTGCGCCGCAACACAGTTTAAATCTGCCTCGCAAGGAACGACAATTCTATGGGCATCGACGGACATTGTTTACCAACAAGGTTGGGGTGGCATATAACCCAAGGCGCTGAAATAGGCCATTGGGTAGCAGAGCGAGTACAGGGTAAATATTTTGCAGATGGTTCGCAAGCAATTGGGTTAGAGCGTGACGGTCAGATTATTGCAGGCGTGATTTACGAGAACTGGAATCAAGCCTCAATTGTGTGCCACATAGCAATTGAAGGACGTATGACAAAAGGGTATTTAAAAGCGATATTTGACTACCCTTTTAAATTTTGTAAGGTAAAAAAGATTATTGTGCCGGTGAGCAGTACCCATGCAAAAAGCCTAAAATTAGTCACTAAGATGGGTTTTAGCGAAGAAGCAAGGGTTAAGGATGCAGCACCGGATGGCGATATTATATTTTTGACATTGGCAAAAGAAAATTGCCGATTTCTAGGGGTAGAAAATGGGTAAGTCAGCATCAGCACCACCAACACCAGACTACGTTGGCGCAGCCAAACAACAAGGTATTGATAACCTTGCGGCGGCTAAACAATCTAACATCATGTCTAACCCAAATATGTATACGCCATTTGGGAATCAAACTGTTTCTTACTCAAATCCAACATTTGACCAAGGTGCATATGATGCGGCGTTGGCTAAATACAACGCAAGCAATTTAGACCGTAATGCATTTATGCGGCAAGGCAATCCGGAAGGCGATACAACAACGGGTGCAACATACTTTGACCAAGCCGGTTACGATGCTGCACAAGCAAAACGAGGCGCAGCGCCAACCCGTGAAGGATACATGACCGGCGGCGGCATTCCGACTGTTACTCAAACCCTTACCCCACAAGCGCAACAAACTTTAGACTCGCAGCAACGTGTACAAACTGCTTTGGCAAACCTTGGTGAAGTCGGAATTGCCAATGCTTATGACACGCTTTCAAGACCGTTTGTTCCAACTACGACAAAAATTGAACACGATTTTGGTGGTTATGGTGCTGTGCCATTATCTGAAAACTTTACTTCTAAATCTGAAGTTCCGTTGCAGTATTCGCTTGATACAAGCAACCTTGCAAGGATGCCAATTAATGCGGGAACAACTGCACAAGATTTAATTCTGCAACGCCTAAACCCAACAATTGAGGCTGGCGATACATCTTTTAAACAAGCGTTGGCAAACCAAGGTTTAGCGCCTGGCACTCAAGCCTACGATGCGGCATTTCGTAATCGTTCGCAACAGATTAACGACTTGTACAACCAAGCGGCACTCCAAGGTATCAATTTGGACATGGCGGCACGGCAACAAGGATTGAACGAGCAGCAAACACTAGGTTCGTTTGCTAATCAAGCGCAACTAGCAGGCGCAGGGCTGTACAACACGGCAATGCAAGACAATTATGGTCGAGGCATGACCACCCAAGGCACTCAGTACAGCCAAGGTCTTAATAAAGCTCAGTTTCAAAACACCGCACAGCAACAACAACTGGCGCAAGACATGGCATTACGGGCGCAACCAATTAATGAAGTTATTGGGCTTTTGGGTGGATCGCAGATTCAATTACCCCAGTTCCAAGGCTATCAAGGTACGAGCGTTGCACCAGCGCCAACTTTTGCGGGTACGCAAGCGCAGGGTCAAGCTGATATGTCACGTTACGGTATTCAGCAATCAGGTAATAACGCAACCACGCAGGGATTGTTTAGCGCATTAGGTACAGCAGCAATGCTTGCACCTAAATTTTCAGATAGGCGATTAAAATCAAATATCGTTCAAGTTGGCACTCACCCACTTGGAATTGGTATTTATGAATACGACATTTTTGGTAAACGTGAGCTTGGCGTGATGGCAGACGAAGTTGCCAAGGTAATGCCAGAGGCAATCGTGCCGCATGAAAGCGGTTATATGATGGTTAATTACGGGAAACTATAATGTTAAACCAATATATCAACATGACTCCGCAACAGAAAATGGCTCAAATGTTGCAACAACAAGCCCAACCAACCCAGTTGCAAGGTGATATGCAACAGCAAATGCCACAGGCTCAGAACCCGTTTGGCGGCGCACAAGATGCCATGAAAATGTATCAGCAAGCTAGCCAACAAAGTCAGATGCAAGATTATCAAGATTACATGGCTCGATTGAAACTTGGTCAAGCGCAGACTGGCGGTATGTTTGATCGTGGTAACGCTGTCGGGCCAGATGTAACTGCTAACAATTACACGGGGTAAGTCATGGCAACTCTTTTCCCTAATGTACCGACTGCTCAAACTTATCGTGCGCCAGGGCCATATGATGAGGATTACCGTTCAATTGCTCGACGTGAGCAAATGGCGCAAATTTTGCAACAGCAAGCATTGCAACCTATCGAAGTTGGCTCATACCAAGGTATTCAAGCGCCCATTTCTCCGTTGTCTGGTATTGCTAAAGTTTTGCAAGGTTATTTTGCAGGGCAGCAAATGGACGAAGTGGACAAAGCTCGTCAAGATTTAATGCTTAAAGCAACTAATCAAGAGTTGGCTTTGAGCAACTTGCCACCAATGGCAGGGCCACAAAAATTAGCTAAAGTATTAGAGCAACAACCAATTGCAAATACTAATTACGGCGAAGGTATGCCACCGCCAGCACAACCGGCAGAGCCTGTTGCACAAGCCATGCCCATCAGTATGCCTAGTATGGCTCAAGCGCCTATTCAAGCAGGGCAGCAAGTTGCACCACAAGCAGGGCAAATGCCTATGTTAAATAGCGACCCACGCATTAACGCAATGCTAGTGCGAAACATGGGTCAACAAGAATATTTAAAAGCGTTGGTTAAACAACTTGAGCCAACGTCTGAAATGAAAAATATTGCAGCCGTTTACGGTAGAGATAGTCCTGAATTTAAAAACGCAATGATGAACGTTGCGGCAAAGTCTGGTTATATTGCGTCAGAAAATTTAGCACCTGGCGCAATTGCATTGAATCCAATAACCAAACAATTTGTGGCAAGCGCACCAAAAGAAGGGGTTCAAGCCTACCCTATTGGCAATGGTCAATTTGGCGCAATGGAACAGCCTGGTTACAGAAGCGCTGCTGCAAATATCGCTGGTGAAGAAGCCTTGCAAAAAGGTTTGGCAACAATGGCAACAACGCCACAAGCAACTTTAAATGAACAAGGGCAACAAGTTACGGGTGGCACTCAGTTTAGTAATATTTACGGCACACCTACACCAACCTTTTCAGGTACTCAGCCTGCCCCAGCAAATGTTACGCCTAAAGTTTTAGCGCCTAGTCCTGTTATGCAAGCCGCTGATATTGGATTAAATGAAGATTGGCGTAAAAACGTAGCAGCACCAGTTTTCTTGCAAGGTCAAACAGCACAAAAAACGCTTGATAGCGTGGCTGTATTGCGTAACACCGATCTTCAAACTGGATTTGGTGCAGAAACTAAAGCGAACATTGCCAATATGCTTGCCGCTGCTGGTGTAAAAGACGCTGAAAAGTTTGCAACAAATGCTCAAATCTTTCAAAAAGAAGGATCAAAAGCGTTGCTTGATCGTTTGGCATCACAGAAAGGGCCGCAAACAGAACGTGACGCTCTCACAGGTCGTGAAACGTTTGTTACGCTTTCAGATACACCACAAGCTAAAGACTTTACGCTTGATCTTGCACAAGCTATGGCATTACAAGATCAACGCAAATCAGGGTATTTCCAAAAAGCGTCAAATATGCCTGAAGTCCACAAAGGCAAACTTGGATCAATCAGCACCGAATGGTCAAAAATTGAAGGTTCAATATTTGATATGCCGATTGGTAGATCAGCTGATGGCAAACCTATTACGATGCGTCAAAAGTACGGGATTAAATAATGGCTAACCCAGAAGATTTTGCCTCGCAATATGCACCTTTGGCAACAAGGGTTGGCGATCAATTGGGCGTAAGCCCTGATCTTCTGTTAAGTCAATGGGGATTGGAAACAGGTTGGGGTAAGTCGGTAATCCCTGGCACTAACAATCTCGGCAACATTATGGATTTCTCTGGTGGGGGTGTAGCTGCTGTTGATAACTACACAGGTCGCACCGACAAGTATCGAGCGTTTGAAACTCCAGAAGCGTTCGGTGAGCATTTTGTTGATTTAATTAGACGTAGATACCCAAGCGTTGTTGGTTCAGGAAGTGATCCAGTTAAGTTTGCAACGGCCTTAAAACAAGGTGGTTATGCAGAACATCCTGAATACGTTAATTCTCTTATTGATACGGCGCAAAGTTTTAGAAACCGTCCAAAAGCTATGGGGTTTTTAGCCGGCGCTACAAATTCAGATGCGAACCCACCTACCATGAGCAACAATCCTTTTGCATCACTAAACGAAGAATTTAGACTTGGTGTGCCTGAACCTACGCAACAAGCAAATCCGTTTGATACTTTAAACACAGAATTTGCTTTGCCAGCATCTGAGCCATATGTTGCACCACCAACGCCAAAACAGCCAACAACTGGCGAAAGCGTTATGGGTTCAATTAAAGAGTTACCACGTCAAATTGGATTAACAACTCGTTATGGCATGGAAGGATTAGGTGATGTTGGCTCAATGTTGCTTGCGCCGTTTCAAGTTCCAATGAACGCTGCATCTCAAGCCTTAGGCGGGCCACCTGTTGCATCATTGCGTCAAATGGCAACAGCAGGCGCAAATGCTATTGGTTTGCCAGAGCCACAAGGGAAACTTGAAAATGTAGTTGGCGATGTAACTAGAGGAATGACCGGCGCAGCAACTGGCGCACGTTTAGCAGGTTTATTGACGCAAGGCATGACTGCTTTAGCGCCAACAAGATTAGCGGGATTAACTGCGCCTGAATTAGCTGCTGCACCTGCCGCAGTTTCACCAACAGTTACGCAAAAAGTTATTGAACAATTGGCTCAAGCGCCAGTTATGCAAACTATTGCAGGTGGTACAGCATCTGGTGCGGGAAGTACAACAAAAGCATTTGGTGGTGGCCCTGCTGCTGAGTTTGGCGCAACGGTTGCTGGCGCATTAGCGCCTGGCGGTGCAAGTGCAGCAGCGGGTAAAACTTACAAACTTGGTCAATCTGCAATTCAACCTTTATATGAAGGCGGCAGAAATCAAATTCTTGCTAATGTTTTAAGAAACGTTATTCCTGAAGATAGAGTTGGCGATATTGTTGAAAAGTTAACCGCAGCTAAATCTTTAGTGCCAGGGTCAATGCCTACTGCGGCAGAAGTTGCTGAAAGTGGTGGTATTGGCGCACTTCAACGGTCTGCTGCTGCTGCATTTCCTGAACCTTATACACAAAGAGGTTTAGAGCAAAATGCAGCTAGAGTACAGGCATTGCGTGGCGTTGCAGGTGATGAAGCATCATTAGCAGCAGCAGAATTGGCTCGTAAAACAAAAACGCAACCGTTATACGAACAAGCTAAACAATCAACAGCTCAAGTTGACTCAACGAGAGTAGTTAATTTAATTGACAGATTGTCAGCTAAAAACTCAGGCAGACCGCAATTAGTTAAAGAGCTTAATCAAATTCGTGAAACATTGTTTGAACCTTATCCTGCACAACAACGAGGTGCTGATGCTTGGAAACAATTAGATGAAACATTAACAAAGAGAATGTCAGATGCAGATTCTGATGCGGTTAGAACTGCTAGAACTGTAATGGATCGAATCCGTAAAGGATCAATTGATGCTGAAGAAGGTTTAGCGCAATTAAAAGGATTATCAGGTACAAGCAAAACCGCAAACGAAGCAATTGATTATGCTAGAGCGCAATTGAAAACGCCTGATTATGTGTTGAGAGATAAGCCTCAAAACATTATTTCTTCAATTGGTGGCATCAAAGACATACTTGCAACAACAGAAAATCCGTTATTAAAACGTGAATTATTAACAGTTAAACGAGCTTTAGAAAATCAATTAAGTAAAGTTGAGCCATCTTTTAAAGCAGCAGAACAAAATTTTGCACAGCTTTCGCAACCAATTAATCAAATGCAAATTGGGCAAGAACTGCTCAATAAAATGCAACCCGCATTAGCTGATTATGGCGCTTTAGGATCAGAAACCGCTGCAAAATATGCCCAAGCATTGCGTAATGCTGATCAAACAGCAAAAACAGCAACTGGATTTAAAGGTGCAACATTAGAACGCACAATGACTCCAGAGCAAATGGGTACATTAAATTCTGTTGCTCAAGATTTAGCCAGAAAAACAAATGCTCAAAATTTAGGCCGTGGCCCTGGCTCTGATACTTTCCAAAAATTATCAATGGCAAATATGGCTCAACAAGTGGGTATGCCGATTGGTTTAGTGGAATCTGTTGGAAAAATACCTGCAATTGGTGGTTATTTAACTCGTATATATGGCGAGGCAGATACGTTAATGCAGCAAGCCTTGGCAAAAGCATTGTTAGACCCACAAGCAACGGCTAAACTGATTGCACAAGCAAACCCAGCAGATAGAAGTCGATTGATGGCTGACGCTTTGCGTGGAACTTTAACGCCATCGTCTTTTATGAACCAATAAGAGGTAATCAATGAGCTATAACGGCAGCGGTACATTTGTAATTAATTCAACTGGTCAACCAGTTGTTACAAACACAGTCATTTCGTCTACGGCGTTTAATGCGCTGACTGCTGATCTTGCAACTGGTTTAACAACGGCGCTGACTAAAGACGGTCAAACAACACCGACAGCCAACATTCCCATGGGAACATTTAAGCTCACAGGGCTTGGTGTTGGTTCTGCGGCAACTGACTCTGCAAACATTTCGCAAGTGCAAAGCTCGTTTGGTTCGTTTTTAACGGCAGCCGGCACAGACACAATTACAGCGTCGGTTAGCCCATCATTGACTGCGTATGCTGTTGGTCAAACGTTTAAGTTTATTGCGGCGGCGACAAACACAGGCGCAGTCACGATAAACATCAGTTCTCTTGGTGCTAAATCCATTCTTAAAAACGGGTCAACACCGTTATCTGCGGGTGAATTAGTTAGCGGTTCAATGTATCAAATTGTTTATGATGGCACTAATTTTCAACTTATCGGGGCTGGCGGCGTTACAGCTGGCAAAGCAATTGCTTTTTCAATCATTTTTGGACTATAAATCATGGCCGCACCTAATATTGTTAACGTTAGCGCAATTTATGGCAAAGTCGTAACTGCCGATCTAACCTCAACCTCTGCAATTTCAGTTTTAAGCAATGCTGCATCAAGTGGCAAAGTGTTTAAAGTTGATTCGCTTGTAGTGGCTAATATTGATACTGTTAATGCTGTAAACGTTACGGTTAATCACTACTCAGCTGCGGCGCTTGGTGGAACTGCTACACCTATTGCGTCAACTATTTCTATTCCTGCTAATTCAAGCCTAATTGTGATTGATAAAACAACCATGATTTATCTTGAAGAAAATATGTCAATTGGCGCAACTGCCGGCACATCAAGCAAATTGAAAGTCGTTTGCTCTTATGAGGACATTTCGTAATGGCTCTAGGCAATCAAGGACAAATTGGCAAATATCGTGCGCCAACAAGCGGGATGTTGCGTTTGAGTTCTTTGCAACAAGGTGGCCCTTATGCAGCTACATATATTGTTGTAGCGGGTGGAGGCGGTGGGGCTAGTGCGCCTGGTGCAGCAAACCCTCCTGGTGGTGGTGGTGCTGGTGGATTGCTTACTGGCGGTGTGCTGTTAAATCCAAATACTGTTTACACAGTAACGATTGGCGCAGGCGGTGCAGCGGGTGCTACTGGCGTTGGTGCTAATGGTTCAAACGGATCAAATTCTGTATTTGGTGCTATTACCGCAACTGGCGGTGGTGGTGGTGGTTATGGTGGTGCAGCGAACGCTGGTGGATCAGGTGGTGGTGGACACGCAGCAAGTGCAGTAGGTGCGGGAACTGCAAACCAAGGTAACGCAGGCGGTGCGGGTAATGTGTCAGGCGGTGGTGGTGGCGGCGGTGGTGCTGGGGCTGTTGGTGTTGCAGCACCAGGCGGGAATAACGGCGGTGCGGGTGGTCAAGGTGCATCATCGTTTATCACCGGCACTCTGACCTATTTAGGGGGTGGTGGTGGTGGTGGCGCTTACGGAACACCAACCGGCACAAGTGCTGGTGCGGGTGGTTTAGGTGGCGGTGGAACGGGCGGTCTTGCGGGTGTTTCAGGGCCAACAGCCGGCACAGCTAATACTGGTGGTGGTGGCGGTGCAGCATTTTCTCAAAACTTGCCCTCTAGTTTTTCTGCTGCGGCAGCGGGTGGTTCAGGTGTTTTTTTAGTTTCTGTGCCAACGGTTAATTACTCAGGCATCACAACCGGATCACCAACTGTTACCACTAATGGTTCAAACACAGTTATGAAATTTACGTCATCTGGGAGTTACACAGCATGAGTTATTTTGCAAAAGTACCAACGCTCACAGATGGCAAAGGTATTGTGGATGATGTTATTGCTGCGGGACAAGATGTAATTGATTCTGGGTTGTTTGGTGATCCTAATCTGTGGTGGCAAACCTCGTATAACACTTTTGGCAATGTTCATTATGGCCCTGATGGTGAGCCAGATGGCGGCGTACCACTTCGTGCAAACTATGCAGGCCTTGGTTACACGCTAGATACAACTGTTGTTCAAGATGGCGTAATTGGCGTGTTTTATGCGCCACAACCATATCCATCATGGATTTTAAATACACAAACGTATCTTTGGGAAGCGCCTGTTGCAATGCCAAATGACGGGAAACGGTATGATTGGGATGAGGCAAATCAATCGTGGGTAGAAATTAATTAACTTTATTGCAGGGGTGTTTCTTTTGCCATTGATATTGTTTTGCAGTCTTTGGCTTATCCCTTGGGCAATCTACGCACTTTTAAAAGGCTTTGATATTGATGCTTAAATCTTTCGCAATATGGTTTGTTAAGTCGGTTGGCCTGATTGGATTGACTATCTTAGCGTTTCCGCTTGCGCCATTTTTAGCGTTGTTTATTGTCCACGCAGAGGAATCTGAAACAACTGGGTTTCCCTCGTTGTACCCTGGTAAGTTGCGTGAGTTCCTTATTCCTAGTTTGCGTATTTGGCAATCACCAGACGCACCACTTGATGAGTGGTGGTACGGTGACTATCCAAGTTCATTAAAGTTGAAATACGATCAAGCGTATTACGACAACCATTACTGGCTACGCTACGCTAGTCGAGTGTTTTGGTTGTGGCGCAATGCGGCGTATGGCTTTGGTGCAAAGTGGGGCTATGCAGCCAAAGGCACGTTTGCTTTGTATACCAAAGACAATGATGCTCAATGGAAATCAGGCAAGAATGTTTGCAGTTTTTGGAAAGTATGTAATGGTGATGGTGACATAGGCTGGTTGCTACGGGCGCAAGTTTACTTTTACAAAGACCGATGCGTAGAAATTATCTTTGGATACAAGTTGTTAGGTGAAACCGTTAATGGTAAAAAGCTAGTTGCTATTCAATGTTCACCATTTAAAAAATATCCGGAGTAATTCATGGATTGGCAGAATTTTATCAACGTGGGCGCTGGCTGTTTGTTAGCAGTTGGTGGATGGTTTTGCCGTCAATTGTGGGATTCGGTTAAAGAGTTGAAGGCAGACATTGCTGGGCTTAAACTTCATGTAAGCGATGTATACGTTAAGAAATCAGAAATGGACACGCTCAAATCAGAAATGGACAAGCGTTTTGATCGAGTTGAAATGTTGCTTGATCGACTGTTTGATAAGCTAGAGTCCAAGGTAGACAAGTAATGGATCGTTGGAGAAATCGACGCAGAATGGCGTGGTTGTCTATGCTTGCTGCTTTGGTCTTTCCTCTGCTTATCCTAGTGTCTGAGTCCCCTACCCTTGGCACTATCGCTATGCCCTTTTACATCTTCGTCAGCGCCGTTGTAGGCTCTTATATGGGCTTTGCAACGATGGATGATAACTGGCGCAAATAATGTTCCCAATATTTCCTAGTGCCTTGTGGATGAAAATTGGTGCAATTCTTGCGCTATGTGCGCTAATGTACTTTTTGGGGTGGAACAATGAACACAAGAAATTCGTTGCTTTTCAGGCTGAGATTGCTGCATTGGGTAAAGCACAGGAAACCATTAACGCTGCAAAGGTGAAAGAGCATGAAACTATATCGGCTTCAATCTCAAATCAATATGAAGCTCGTCTGTCTGCTGTTCATAATTATTACGCTGACAGGGTGCAGCCAAATCCCAGTAGCGGTAACTTGCCCACCATTCCCAAGCCCACCAGTTGCCCTAATGCAGCCCCCACCAACACAGAATTTATTAGACAATGCGCTGAAACGACATTGATGTTGACCGAATTACAAAACTGGGTGCGAAGTATCAAATGACTGTTGCTGACCGTATAACCATAATCTGTTGTATATCTCTTGCCATCGTGCTGTTGTCAACGGTGGTTGTGGTGTTGATTGGATTGTTTGATCCACTAGTAGATAACGCTGAGATATTTAAATTAATTAACCCATCGTTTAACATGATCGTTGGGGCTTTTGTTGGCACTATAGCCGGTATAAAAATAGGAAAAGATGATGCTCAGTAATTGGGACAATGCTTTTAAATTAATGTTGAAGTCGGAAGGCGGGTTTGTAAACCATCCAAGTGATCCAGGCGGCATGACTAACTTAGGCGTAACCAAAGCAACTTGGGAAAACTGGGTAGGCCGTGAGTCAGACGAGGCTGAGATGCGTGGGCTGACACCGGAAAAAGTTGAGCCTTTGTACAAAAAGAAGTATTTCGACGCTGTGCGTGGTGACGAACTGCCAATGGGCCTTGATTACCTAATGTTTGATTTTGCCGTAAACGCCGGCGCAGGCAGAGCGATCAAGACGCTGCAAACCGCCGTGGGTGTAACGCCAGACGGTGGGTTTGGCCCGATGACAATGGCAGCTGTGCAGGCTACTGACCCTGTTGATCTAATTGAGCGATTTAGCCAAGCCAAAGAGGATTTTTACCGGTCTTTGACTACCTTTGCAACATTTGGTAAAGGGTGGCTAAATCGGGTCGCTGACGTTAAGGTAAAGGCTTCTGCGATGTTGGCTTAAAGTGCCTGTCGCAGTAAACGCAAAGCCCGTCACGCAACGTTGTACAAACTTGACCGCAACCATCACAAACAAACTCTTTGGGGTACTTGGTACAACGTGACCAACGATACCAAACGAGTGTGCCAACCGTTGCGGCAGCGGCAGCATAAAACACAAACATCCAGTCCCATAGCGTCATCACCAGCCTCCCACACCGATTAGTACCGTTTGCTCTTTTGCGGCTCTTGCAGCGGCTATACGCATGGCTGGAGGCATCTTGTAATCGGGCTGTGCAAACTTGTCAATCCTTTTCTCAACGTGGGTAAGATATTTCTCAAGCAACGCACGTTCGCCAGTCGGTGCAATACCTCCAAGTTCTGACGCACACATTGCAAGCATTGCGCCACGGGAGTCTGGTAACAAGCCTTTATGCCTAAGTTTGTCAGCAGCGGCTAAATACAAGTTATTTAGTTTCATCGTTATTCCCAAGTAATTGCGTGGCACGATCAAGACCAACTTCTGTTTGAATCATTCGACGCAACCTGACAATTGTTTCAGCGTTTAGCAACATTCCCTCCATTAACGCTTTGTTTGATTCTTGCAACTGGCGTATCAGCTGCGCTGCCTCGGTCTGCTCTTGATGCGTCATAAAAAACCCGTTCTCAAGGTTTCTAAGGATTTGTTTCGGGCTAAGTGGGTTCATTGTTTGCCTTGTCTAATGCGTAAAGGGCGGTATACAAATGCGGATGCGTTGTGTCATTAATCAACACACCTTTGTCACCAATGTAGCCTGTGGGCTTTAATTTAGCTAGATTGTCAGCAGCCTGGCGATACGCACATGGGTTGTATTCAGCATTGCAGCGACCACCACAAGCCTCTTTAAACAGATGGATATAGTCGGCCTTGTTCATAAACGCAGTCCAAAGGGGTTATGAGCGTGTTTAACAACTAGGTTTTCGTAATTATCTGAAGATTCTGTAGCAGTCGGTGCTTGTCGAATAGTGACATAAACACAAGGTGAGCCACGCCTGCCATCCCCACGTTTCTCGATCTTGTTATTGCGCTGAAGTTTGGCAAGTTGTGTGTAGATGCTGATCTTTTCAAGGCCACAGTAATCAGCAATATCAACTGTTGTTTTAGGCTCAATGCAATACCGCAATATCTTTTGTTCTGTTGACATATATTCCCTTTAAAAGGATACATTAAGCTATCTAAACACAACATTCAAGAAGTATTAACTAGGTGATAACCCTTACTCTGTTTATTTTAAATATAGTTCCCCTACCCTTATACCCACCCACCGTAGTAGTTGAGGATAAATCCTTTACGACAGACCTGTGCGTTGTAACGCTTATGGCAGGCAGCTCATCCCACCCGTAGATTCCCTAAATTACTAGCAGTCCTTGCAAGCAATAAAGATCAATACCTACAGTAAATGGTTTTACTAGATTTCTCTAGTCTGTCTATATCCTGTTCGATTTCTCTACTGGGGCGTGCGGGTCACACGGGATAAAGCTATATAACAAATGTATAACTGACCTGTTCTGGGTACGAGTGGTCACTCTATTAGCTAATGCGCCCTGACAGCTGTTTAAAAAAACAAAAAAGCCGTTTTAATCTGTATCCTGGTGGAAGAATTCATTATCGTTTTCAAGGCGCAAATGAATCAGGCTACAGACTAAAACGGCTTCGTTATCTTCCACGACAACAATTTAATTATGCCATCGTCTGTTCCGATGTGTCAAGGTCTAAAGCTAACCTGGTGAAACACGACCCTTATCATTGTTTGTTTCATGCTTGCTAAAGGCTTAATCAGTCTAATGCAACTCAGGCCAGATTTGTTGCCAGTTAGGGATTTCTTTTCTTGACCATTTACCGTTTGATTTCTTTTCTAAATCGGCAGCTAACAAAACTAATTTATTGTTTGGCATACCGTTGTTTCGCCATTGCGACACAGCTGGTGGGCTAATTTGACAAATTTTAGCAACTGCAAATGTGCCGCCCAAACAATCAATAATTTCTGTTGCATCCATTGGTGCAAACAATATTTTTTTAGTTACCGCTTGTCTTTTCTTGTTTAACTTATCTTGCATATTGTCTTTTTGAGTTCCTAAAAACAAATGGTCGGGGTTAACGCATAAAGGCACATCACATTTGTGTAAAACAAACATTCCTGAAGGTATTTCGTGTTTATGCAACACAAAAGATACCCTGTGAGCATAAATTTCATCATGGTACATAAATTGACCATATTGATAATTGTTTGCGCCAGTCCAAATCCAACATCCATCTGGTTGTTTTTGAACTTTAATCATGAATTTTTCTATGTTTTGCATAAGGTATCTTAACATTTGTTGCACAAAACCCCAAACAAATATTTAACCACTTGCAATATGTGTTTAGTTGGCTTAATATCTATCTTACTGGCATACCCGCCAGGACAACATACAGGTGCATAAATGAAAGAACTAGCAAAAGCATTAGTCACGGCTCAGGCAGCAATGTCACACGCAGCCAAAGATAGTAAAAATCCCCACTTTAAATCTGCATACTCAAGTCTGGCATCAGTCATTGACGCTGTGCGGCCTGCTCTGTCCGCTAACGGTTTAGCCTTTGTGCAGATGTTGCATACGGCAGACGGTGGCGTGGCAGTCGAAACAGTCCTTATCCATGAATCAGGTGAGCAACTGTCTTGTGGCACGTTGTTTATTCCTGCAAGTAAACAAGATGCACAAGGCTACGGTTCAGCAATTTCGTATGCAAAACGCTACAGTTTGCAAAGTGCGCTTGGTATTGCGTCAGAAGATGATGACGGTAACGCAGCAACCAAAGCACCGCCAGTCAAAGTCATTGAGAAACCAAAAGGCATTGAGCTAGACAACACCATTGCTCAAATGGCATCAGCGGTTAGTTACGAAAGTTTGAAAGACATATTTAGGGCAGCATGGACTATTTGTTTGAAAGAGCAACAGATTCCATTAAAGGCCGCATACGATCAATTTAAAGCAAACTGGGAACAACAATAATGGCAAACGATCTTAACCGCTGCGAGTTTATTGGGCGCTTGGGCAAAGACCCTGAAGTACGTTACACCGCTGACTCTAATGCAATCTGTAATTTCTCAATTGCGGTAGGTTATAAGACCGCAACCAAAGAAACGACAGAATGGGTCAGGATCACAACGTTTGGCAAGTTGGCAGGAATATGTGCCGATTACCTAAAAAAAGGCTCACAGGTCTTTGTGGCGGGTCGTATGACTACTCGCAAGTGGGTTAACAAAGATGGCGTGGATCAATACACAACTGAAGTGGTTGCTGACCAGATGCAGATGCTTGGTGGTCGGCCTGCGGAGGATGCCACGCCAGTTGCTGCGCCTGCTAAACCTAAGTCAGATGGTGGTTATCGTGCAATGAAAGAAGGCACGTTTGTTCCAATGGAGTCTGACTTTGATGATCCACCGTTCTGATGACTCAAACAGAAGAAGCAATACTTATTTCTTGGAGATTGCAGCAATGGTACGAAGGCATGGTTTTAGACACTAGAGCCATGCAAGACCTACAGGATGCAATCGAGATGCTTAAAACATTAGCAAAACAGGTGAAAAAATGACTACAGAATATGCTTTCCCGCATGAAAACAACCATACTTACAAAATGACTGGAATGAAATTGCGGGATTATTTTGCTGCAAAAGCGATGCAAGCAATTGCGGTGGAATCGTTAAAACAAAATTTTGGAGATTTAAAATTATTAACAAAAAATGCGTATCACATAGCTGACGCAATGATGGAGGCACGGAAATGATTATTAAATCAGCAGACTCAGAAAGTGGTCATTGGTACGCAGCTGACGGTTCGCCAGCGTACAAAATCATTGGCAAGAACGGAAAAGAACGCAACACAACGGTTCGTGACGCAAGAGAACTCAAGCTAGTACCGTCGGTGACTACGGTTTTGGGATTGGTTGCCAAGCCTGGCTTATCAAACTGGTTGCAACAACAAGTATTACTGGCTGCGCTGACGTTACCACGCATTGCAGGCGAAACAGAAGAAAACTGGCTAGAACGGGTTATGTCAGATAGCAAGAGTACAGGCCGTGACGCTATGGATCGTGGCACACAAATGCATGGGGTGCTTGAGCGTTTTTACCGTGGCGAACAAGACGATTACCCTGTTTACGTTAACCAGGTTGATGCGTCAATCAGAATCCACTTTGGACATGACCAGACTTGGGAGGCAGAACGATCTTTTGCTTATGAGGGGTTTGGCGGCAAGGTGGATTTGATTGCTGAGAACATCGTGATTGACTTTAAGAGCAAAGACAAGCTTGACAAGGTTGTGCCGTACCACGAACAATTGATGCAACTGGCAGCGTATCGTGTTGGTCTTGGAAAACCCACAGCCAGATGCGCTAACGTGTTCTTTACTGCTGAAGGTGACGTAAAACTGATCGAACATTCAGAGGATGATTTGGCTTCTGCATGGGATTGCTTTCAGTATTTATTAGCGTTCTACAAGCGTAAAAACAACCTATAATAAATTGTCGGTGTTGTTCACTCCTTGTTCCATCGACCGCCCCTTAATTGGGGCGTTTTGTTGTAAAAATCCAAATAAATTAAAAATAATTGTGAAACTAGGGTTAACACCTATGCTTTTATTGTTTAGATAGCTTAATATTAGTTATCGCAACAGGCGATCAACCACGATAAAAGGTACATAAATGGATGCTTATTGGTTTTACGATGAAGATGCTGACGAGTATGTTCGTATTCCCGCTGCTGAAGAACTTGCCTAACAAAAACACACCACGATAAAAGGTACATAAAATGAATAAATTAACTAAAGATTTGATGAAATGGTTTCCATTGTTATCAGAAAACAAAGCCGTAACCGTGCATACGGAATTAATGTGTAGCGGCATGGATTTTTCAAGCGTAAGTAACAAAGAACTTAAATCTGAAGCTAAGCGTGTCATCATCGAAATGTTTGGTGAAGAATAATGAAATACTCATACATCCAAATGACAGACGAAGGCAAGCGCCAGCTGATGCGTGATCTCAGCTACGAGTTAAGCGACAAAGTGATTGCAGAGTTGATTGACAGGTTTGCCGATGGAGTAAAAACAGACTCTACTGGCGAACCTTATATCAAGATCGACCGTGAAGAAGTGCTTGAGTGTGTTTGCCCAATGTTTACCTGGTGGATTGACATTAATCACATTGAAACCGTGACAGCTAATGAGGAGGACGGTAATGAATAAGCGTAACTGGCCTTTCCTGACTGACTTAGGCGATCCTAATTGGACAGGTCGTACCACTCGCATAATGCGTAACCAAACACGCTATTCGGCAGCTGACGAGCGCATACCGCCTATTGCTTGGGTTGTTGGCTTGTTGATGCTTGCAATGGTATTTGGTTTTTTTCCACTTCTTTCGGTGTTGATGACATGAACCAAGTTGCCCGTAACACCGATCCCGCCACCAGTTGGGCTGCTGCTGACTCTGCAAAGTCTTTAGCAGCTCAACACGCCACGATTATCATCCAAGCCTTATGCAAGTATGGGCCACAAGGAAAAGACGGTATAGCCACGATTACAGGACTTGATGGCAATCAGGTTGCTAGGCGGCTTAGTGAATTAGAACGCAATCATGAAATCCTGCTAACTGGGCGCAACGTTCAAAGCAAGTCTGGCAGGGCTGAACGGGAATGGAAGGTTATGCCAAAACAGATGGATTTGATATGAATAAAATCATATTTGGTGATTGTAGAGATACGATGCGCCAGTTAGCGGCAGATGGCGTAAAGGTTCAAATGTGCGTGACTAGCCCACCTTATTACGGATTGCGTGATTATGGGCATAATGGACAAATTGGGTTAGAAGAAACGCCAGAGCAATACATTCAGGCGATGGTTGAGGTATTCCGTTGCGTCAAAGACATACTGGCTGATGACGGTGTGTTGTGGGTAAACATTGGAGATAGTTATTACAACTATAGACCTGGCAAAGGGCAAGCCTTAGTTAAACAATCGGTTTCAAACACGAGTCAAGATTTGCCTGAAAACTGTGCAAGAAGAGGTAACAAATTAAAAGATTTAAAAGAAAAAGACCTAATTGGCATACCTTGGATGCTGGCTTTTGCTTTGCGTGCTGACGGTTGGTACTTACGCCAAGACATTATCTGGCACAAGCCAAACCCTATGCCTGAGTCTGTCACAGATCGCTGCACCAAAGCTCATGAATATATTTTCTTGCTGTCAAAATCCCAGAAGTATTTTTATGACAACGAGGCAATTAAAGAGCCAAGCGAACATCCTGAAGATAATAGAAAATCGAGGGTTAACACAAGTACCGCAAAAGATTTTCAAAGAGATGTTGGCAACAAATTGGCGGTTGGTGACAAAACATATCCATTTAGAAATAAACGCAGCGTATGGACAGTTAATACAAAGCCCTATAGCGGCGCACATTTTGCTGTGTTTCCTGAAGAATTGATTGAACCTTGCATATTGGCAGGAACAAGTCAACGAGGGCATTGCCCTAAGTGCGGCGTTAGATGGTCAAGACAAGTTGAGCGAGTGATTTCGCAATCGGTTGAATGCCCAAAAACTCAATTGGCTCACGAAGCGAGAGGCGGTGTTGGAAAACCTACAGGAACAGTTGGGAAATCAGGTGGTGGAAGAATAAATGGGTATACAACAACTATGGGATGGGAATCGAATTGCGATTGCGGAGTCGATCCCGTTCAAGACATTGTGCTTGACCCATTCATGGGAAGTGGCACAACAGCGCAAGTTGCTCAAAAATTAGGGCGCAAGTATCTCGGCTGTGAGTTAAATCACAATTACAAAGCCTTGCAAGATCAACGAGTTGCTCAAACGTCTTTGGAATTAATATGAGTTACATCATTGGAAACTTACCGCCTATTAAATGCTTTGTACGGCGTGAGTATTTGTACAACTTTGAGAAAGGCCACGGTGAGCTTGAACCTTGCATCTGGGTAAGCATTAAAGCAATTCGTGGGCAAGTATTCCGCATTGAAAGTTTGTTGCCACGGTATGGCGCTTTGTACGACAAATTGCCTATACAAGCTTATGTGTGGACTAAAAATCATAAAAATTTGGAAGTTGACGTATTGCAATTGTGGGATTGCATGGGTTACAGGTTCACAGTCCATGAAAAGATTGGCTTGCGTAACTTTGGGGTTAAATTCCTAGGCAAAGATAAAGAATGGCATTTTGGCAAATACTTGTTTACTGTAGATTTTTGTGCCGACGGCATGGATGTAGACACAGGATTTACTGAAGTTGCAGAGGAACATAAATCATTTAACTTTATCCGGTTAGATAATGGTCAGTTTGCAGCACAACCCAACAATCGTTGTCTTTGGTACGATCAGTCGTTAATACCGGCTAAGACTGACTTTCCTGATTTCCAAGCATCACGACATATTTGGACAGTAGACGGGTCACGCAAGTGGTCAGCCGGTGACGATTGGTTTTACGACATTGGGGAACGGCATGAGTGACTACTCGCCCCATCCTGCAATCGAGTACATTTGGGACAATGCGCCGGCATATGCCAAAGCAAAGGGCGAACTGGCGCAACTTGAGGCGTTCAAGTCAAGCCTAAAAGCCATCCTGATGAAAGAATCAGGCGAAACTAGCATTGGAGGCCAAGAGCGAGAGGCTTACGCTCACCCAAAATATCAAACCCATTGTGACGCAATTGGGGCAGCAACCGAGCAGACCGAGTTGCTTAAATGGCGTATGACAAGCGCACAAATGCGATTTGATGCCTGGCGTACCGAGCAAGCCAGTAACCGACAAATTGAGAAAATAACAAAATGAAAGATTATTCTGAAAGCCTTATTAAACTTAAAAAATTGATGCACCAATATCAAAACGCAATTTTAAAAGGCCAATACAACGCATCTGCTGATATTGCCGTGGATATGCAAATTGTTGTTGTTGATCTGCAAGAATGGTCGGAGGCTCAAGTTGAACAAAGTACAACGTAAACACTTTGAGAAACTGGCTAACCTTGGATGTTCATTATGCCGACACTTAGGGTATGGGGAAACACCCAGTCACATCCACCACATCAGAAGATTAGGGATGAAACGTGAAAATGCGCCGGTTATACCGCTATGCCCAAATCATCATACCGGCAATGATGGGGTACATGGACTGGGCAAAAAGGCGTTTGCTCAAAAGTATGGGGTTACAGAAGAAGATTTATTAGCCCAGACTGAGGTTTTGTTGTAATTGATTGTCTAGTTTTTAAATTGTTGTTAAAATCAATTTATGAAATGGACAAATGAACAAATTGCGTTTTTAACAGAAAATTACCCGAAATATGGGAAACTTTGGTGTTGTGAACAAATGCAATTGCAAGAACAGCAAATTAGAACAAAAGCATCAAAATTGCAATTAAAAGCAAGAGGTGTAAGCATTGCGTGGCAAGAAAAACAAAAAAAACACGCTCAAAAAATGCAAGGTAGGGTTAGGCCAGATCATTCTGCTACGATGAAACAAAAATATAAAGATGGTTTAAAACCATTAGTTACATGGGTAAAAGCAAACCGTCAAATTATCTCAAATGCTCGCAAAGAATGGTATCAGCATAACCCACATCCAAAAGGCGCAACTGGCATGAAACACACGGCAGAAACTAAAAAAGTTATGTCGGAAAAATCAAAGCAAATGTGGGCAAATATGACTGAGGAACAATTAGATGCTTATTCAAAACGAGCTTCAATCAATGGTCATAAACAAACAATGAACAGGGCTAACGCATCATGGAAATCAGGGTGGCGTGACATTGGCGGGTATAAAAAATATTACAGATCAAGGTGGGAGGCGAATTACGCTCGATATTTAGAGTGGATGAGAACTCAAGATTTGATAGCTGGATGGTTACATGAACCTGAAACGTTTTGGTTTGATGGTATCAAACGAGGGTGCATGAGTTATTTGCCAGATTTTAAGATTAAAGAAAAAGACGGGACAGAGAGTTACCATGAAGTGAAAGGTTGGATGGATGACCGCAGTAAAACAAAAATTAGGCGTATGGCAAAATATCATCCTAAAGTAAAGTTAATTGTTATTGACAGTAAACAATACAAATTACTTGAAAACAAATGTAAAACGACCATCCCAGAATGGGAATAGATTAAATCAGGCGGCGGTTGTACAATTGTTATAGCTATCTTGTGAGGTCACTATGGACTATCCTGCCGTTTTCGTGTCTACTTTGTTCCACAGCGGGACAAATGCACACTTTATGCACTTGCAAACCGACAGTTACGCCAAGCACGTTGCGCTGAACGAATACTATGACACGATCATTGAGTTAGTCGATAAATGGGCAGAGGCTTATCAAGGCGCTTACTCAATCATCAAGAGTTACCCCAAAGACTTTCATTTAGCCACCGATCCCGTAAAATACATCACAGGCGTAAAAGCGTTTGTTAAAGACATTCGTGACGAACTGCCCAAAGATTCAGAATTACAGAACATTGTGGACGAGATTGCTGATTTGATCGATTCAACCCTTTATAAGCTAAAGGCGTTCAAATGAATAAGCCTGGACTCTACGCCAATATTCTTGCTAAACAAGAGCGCATCAAAGCAGGCAGCGGCGAAAAGATGAGAAAGCCAGGTGATCCAGGCGCACCCACGGCTAAAGACTTTAAAGAATCAGCCAAAACAGCCAAAGGCAACAAAAAATGACAGCGGCTTGGCAACGCAAAGAAGGGCAAAACCCTGCTGGTGGTCTAAATGCCAAGGGTCGAGCGAGTGCCAAAGCAGAAGGCATGAACCTCAAGCCACCAGTCAAGTCAGGTGATAACCCACGCAGAGCCAGTTTTCTTGCACGCATGGGCAATATGCCAGGGCCAATGGAAAAAGACGGGAAACCGACCAGACTAGCCCTAGCCTTAAAAGCATGGGGCGCATCAAGCAAAGAAGATGCTCGATCAAAAGCTAAAAACATAAGTGAGCGTAACCGTGGCTGATCCTAAAAAACTTGCTGATTCTTTAAAGTATCAAATGGAGTTGGAAAACGCTTTAAGACCAGCAACGGTCAATCCAACAATCCAAGCACAAGGCGATGAACGGCGATTTATGTCAGGCATTACCGCATCACCTTGGTATTCAGAATTTCAAAAACAATATGGTGAAGCGCCAAATCTAAGCAAAAACGCTGATTATGACTACCGCAAAGCATGGGCAGCTGGCATCAGACCTGAACCAGATCCGTTTGACCAAAACCGTCTGCATTGGCCTTCATCCGCACCATCTGGCGAAATGCTCAAAGCTGAAAACCATCCAACAGCATGGAAAGAGTATTACATGAGAGCAACAGGACAAAACCCTGACGCTGTAGGTGCAACCCAAGCAGATTGGGAAGCGATGCAGGGTAATCAATAAGTAAGCTAAACTCAACCAATCTTAAATCTAAGACCATTGAGAAAAGATATGGAAATCAGCAAAGTAGTGAAGTCTGGTGTGCGACCTAAACCACCCGCAGCAGGTATTGGCAGAAAGAAGGGTAGCGTCAACAAGGCAACAAAAGCCTTTAGAGATACCGTTACAGCCTTGCTTGAGAACAACGCTGACAACGTAGGCAAGTGGTTAGAAACCGTTGCCCACGGTGATGGCGATCAAGTTAAACCAGACCCAAAGGGTGCTTTGACGTTGATTGCTCAATTGGCTGAGTTTGCCTCACCTAAACTTGCACGAACCGAACATAGTGGCGTGGATAACAGTCCGATTGAACTGATTGTGAAATGGCAAGAAGGGAAGTAACCCTCCCCTACTCTCCACGGGGGGCGTTTAAGTCATTCCACAACCGCACCGAACGTTGGGCTTGCCTTGTTGCACACCGACGAGCCGGCAAGACAGTCGCAGCCATTAACGACATTGTTCGGGCTGCGCTCATGTGCAAAAGCACAAACCCACTATTTGCTTACATTGCGCCATTCCGCAGCCAGGCTAAGTCTGTGGCTTGGGATTACCTTAAACACTTTGCTGCGCCAGTTCTAGCGTCAAGCAACGAGGCCGAACTGACCATTGAGCTTATAACTGGCGGCAAGATACGCTTGTTTGGGGCTGACAACGCAGACGCAATGCGGGGATTAGGCTTTGATGGCGTGTTTATGGACGAATATGGTGACTTCAGACCTAGCGTGTGGGGTAACGTCATTCGACCTACATTGTCAGACAAGCAAGGTTGGGCTGTGTTTGCCGGCACACCAAAAGGCAAGAACCAATTTTGGCAGATATTTGAGCAAGCTAAACGAACGCCTGACGAGTGGTTTCACCTTGTCTTAAAGGCTAGCGAGTCTGGTCTGTTGCCTGATACAGAGTTACGAGCAGCTGCCGCACAGATCAGCGATGACCAGTTTCTGCAAGAGTACGAGTGTTCGTTTGAGGCGGCTATCCTTGGCGCTTTCTATGGCGAGGACATACGCAAGATCACAGATGCCGGTCAGGTTAGGCGTGTTGATTACGATCCGCACCTACCCACATACACGGCTTGGGACTTGGGCTATCGTGATGACACGGCTATTTGGTGGTATCAAGTCATCCGCAACGAAATCCACATCATTGATTATTTTGCAATAAGTGGTGCAAACATTGCAGAAATCGCTAAAATAGTCGTAGAAAAGCCGTATAAATACGCAAAACATTACCTACCGCACGATGCAAGGGCTAAAACTCTAGCAGCAGCGGGTAAGTCAGTCATTGAGCAGTTGAGTGAGTATTTAGGCATCAACAACATGGCTATCGTGCCTGACTTGTCGGTGCAAGACGGGATTCAGGCGGTGCGTCAGATGTTGCCGCAATGTTGGTTTGACAGCGAACGAACGCACGATGGGCTAGAGGCTTTACGGCAATATCAGCGGGAATACGACGAGGACAAGAAGGCATTTAGGCAAACGCCCAGGCACGATTGGACAAGCCACCCAGCAGATGCGTTCCGAATGTTGGCAATTGCGTGGAGGCTAGAGCCAAAGGTTAAGCAGCCAGATGTTGTTAAACCATTGATTGTCGGGCCTGAGAACACAGTTACTTTAAATGATATGTGGGCAACCCACACCACTAACCGGAGTAGAAGATTATGAGCGGTATTCAACATCCATACGAGTATCAATACGAACACGTTGCGGTAAGTCAGACAGCACAAGTGTTAGGGGGCACAGGCGCAGTTGGTGATTACTTACACAGATTGATTTGCACTGTGTCTACTGCTCTTACAGGTAACGTAATTTTGTTAGATGGTGCATTTTCACACACGATTTTGCCAGTGTCAGCTGGAACAGGCGCAAACGTTTACAACATTGAAGTAAACGCTATTTCTCGTAGCGGGCCGTGGAAGGTCACAACTGGCGCAGGCGTAGAAGTCTTAGCCATTGGCATATTTAGCGCATGATCGTAGCAAGCGTATTGCGTTCGGGTGGGGATTTCAAACCTGAACACGTTTATGCGTTGCAAAAGATGTGCGCTAAGTATCTGCCACCGCATGAGTTTGTGTGTCTGTCGGACGTTGAGTTGGAGTGCAAAACCATCCCTTTGATGCATGACTGGGTTGGTTGGTGGGCAAAGATGGAATTGTTCAGGCTACCAAGTGCGCTGTATTTTGATCTTGACACGGTGCTAACTGATGACTGTACGGCAATGATTGAGGCGGCAAAGCAACACGATTTTGTAATTATGCGTGACGTTTATCGGGGTAAGTACAACCCAAAAGCGATGCAGTCGAGCATGATGTATTGGTCGAAACCTGTTGATTTGTACGACAAGTTTGCTGCATTACAAATGTATACGGCGGGTGGCGATCAAAGCTACATTGAACACTTTATGCGGGACAAAGTGACGTACTGGCAGGATATATGTGATGGAATTGTGAGCTTTAAGGCTGATGTGCTGCCCAAAGGGTTAGACGATGCCAAGGTAGTGATATTTCACGGCAAGCCTAGACCGTGGGAACAAACAAGGATACCGTATGAAATTGGTTGAAGGCTGGCAAGTTCCCGATATTGACGAGTGCTGCATTAACGCACTCTTGGTTGAGCTGCCAGACTTAAATGTAAGTTATACCCACATGAACCAGTTTCGCACAGTCATTCAGGCCGGTGGCAATATCGGCGTTTATCCCGCTACGATGGCAGGGCAATTTGAGCGTGTAATTACAGTCGAGCCTGATTTAACCAATTACCAAGCGTTGCTGCTAAACGTTGCAGGCCGTGACAACATAGAGCATCATTGGGCTGCATTTGGTGACAAAATTGGCACAGCGTCAGTCGATCACCCATACCCTGAGAACATTGGGGCGCATCAATTGAAGGCTGGCAGTGACGTTCGGGTGCTAACTATTGACTCATTTTGCGTAGATAACTGCGATTTCATTCAGTTAGACATTGAAGGCTACGAGCATCTGGCTTTGCTTGGGGCTGAGAAAACCATTAAAAAGACACACCCAGTTATCACGCTCGAGCTTAAAGGCTTGGGCAGTCGGTACGGGTACAGCGACGAGGACACAATCAACCTACTCCAAGATTGGGGCTACGAGATTGTCGGGCGGGTAAACCGTGACGTAATTTTTGCGAGATACTAAGATGGAAGCATTGACTGGTGTTCAAAAGTGGCTAAACGTAATTAGCCAATACGACAACGAGTTTAAGAAGTGGGAGGCTCGTACTCAAAAGATAGTTAAACGCTATCGTGATGACAACCGTAACCAAAACACAAACGAAACCGCTAAATTCAACATTCTGTGGTCTAACGTACAGACGCTGATTCCTGCTGTATATGCCAGGCTGCCAAAGGCTGATGTATCTAGACGCTTTGGCGATAACGACCCAGTTGCCCGTGTTGCTAGCCAGTTAATTGAACGTGCTTTGGACTTTGAGATCGAGCATTACACCGATTTCAGATCGACCATGAAAAACGCAGTTGAGGATAGGTTCTTGGGTGGTCGAGGCGTGGCATGGGTACGCTACGAGCCGCACGTTCGGGCGCAAGACATTCCCGAAGATGGGCTGCAAGTGACTGAAGATGTTGACGAGGTTGACAGTATAGGTCAACAAGTTAAAACAGCTATGACGCTTGATGGCGCTATGGGCGAAGAAGTCGAGCCACAAGAAGAAATTGAGTACGAATGTGCGCCAACTGACTATGTGCATTGGAAGGACTTTGGTCATTCAGTTGCAAGAACATGGGAAGAAGTCACTAGCGTCTGGCGCTGGGTGTACATGACCAAAGACAGCCTCATCGAACGATTTGGCGAGGAAACGGCTAAATCCATTCCGCTAGATGCAGGGCCGGAAACCAATAAACAGTATTCAACTCAATCCAAAGATTTTACACGGGCTAAGATTTGCGAGATTTGGGACAAAGAAAGCGGCAAGGTGTACTGGATCAGCAAAAGTTGCCCAAACATTCTTGACGAGCGTGACGATCCATTAGAGCTTGAGAACTTCTTCCCGTGTGCCAAACCTTTGTACGCCACAATGACGAGCGACACGCTTGTGCCTGTGCCTGACTTTGTGCTGTATCAAGACCAAGCGACAGACCTAGACATTTTGACTGACCGCATTGACGGGTTGGTTAAGGCATTGCGTGTTCGTGGGGTTTATGACGCATCACAACCCACCTTGCAGCGTCTTTTGACTGAGGGCGATAACAACACATTGATTCCAGTCGATAAGTGGATGGCGTTCTCTGAAAAGGGCGGTTTAAAAGGGTCGATTGACTTGTTGCCAATTGATGTGTTGGCGGCAACGCTCATGCAATGCTATCGAGCGATGAATGAAATCAAAAACCAAATCTATGAAATTACAGGTATTAGCGACATTGTTCGGGGGCAAGGACAGGCATCTGAAACCGCTACGGCACAACAGATTAAGGGTCAGTATGCAGGACTGCGCTTGCGCTCAATGCAAGAAGATGTTGCCCTGTTTGCGAGTGAGCTATTTCAGTTAAAAGCCCAAGTCATTTGCACTAAGTTTCAACCCACAACAATCCTTATGTACGCTGCCGCACAAGGTATGCAGCCGGCAGATCAGGCGCTGATTCCACAAGCCTTGCAGCTAATTCAAGACAAACCTTTACGTTCGTTCCGCATCCAAGTGGATTCAGATAGCCTGGTGCAGATCGACGAGAACCAAAACAAACGTGAACGAGTTGAGTTTTTACAAGCAATGGGTGGGTTCTTGACGCAAGCGTTGCCAATGGGTCAACAAGCGCCTGAGTTAGTGCCTATGCTGATTGAACTGGTTAAGTTCGGCGTTGCTGCATACAAGAAGGCCGCACCGATTGAGGGTACGATTGACCAAGCTATGCAACAGTTGCAAGAAAAACAGCAAATGATGGCGCAGCAACCACCACCGCCAAACCCTGAAGTCATGAAGATGCAGGCAGAGCAACAATTTGAGCAAATGAAGATGCAAGCTCAAGCCCAAAACGAGCAAATGAAGATGCAGGCCACGGCGCAGGCTGAACAACTGAGGGCGCAAGCCGATATTCAGGTTGCCCAAGCCAAAGCGCAGGCTGATGTGCAGATGCATCAAATGAAACTGCAAGCAGATGCTCAACTTGAGGCGCAAAAACAACAGTATATGCAGGCAATGGAACAAGCCAAGTTGCAAGCTGCCGAACAGTTAGAGAAATGGAAAACTGAGCTAGAGTCTGCAACCAAGATTATGGTGGCTAGGATTGGGGCGAACCCAGGCTTAGACTTGCCATTGCTTGAGGCTCAAGAGGCAGCAAGCACCAAGATTGCCGCAGAACTGGGTGACAATGTGACGCAAGCCATGAACCGCATGGTTCAGATGCACGACAACATGAGCAATATGCACAATATGGCAATGGATAAAATCAACGGCGTGATGACTGTAATTGCAGCGCCTAAGAAGATTATCCGTGGCGCAGACGGGAGAGCCTCTGGGGTTGAACTTGCATGAACGGTTACTGGGACACCGGAACATGGGACGATGCGACATGGGATTATGTGCCTGTCATCGTCGAGATGGATATGCACGATGGCGGTAAACGCAAGAAAGAGGAAGAAGAACACCGCAGGGCAGAAGCAGCAAAGGCAAAAGCAAGGCGAGATGAGGTTTTAGCGTTATTTGAGCAAATAGTAGAGGGTAAACCAAGGATTGCAGAGGAAATTGCAGAACCGTTTGTTATTGAGGCCACAGCCCAAGCGCCGGCGGTAATCAATTACGATGCAATGTTGGCTGATTTAGATCGTGTAAACCGGATTTACAACGAACACATAGAAATGGATGATGAGGACGTTATAGCTCTGTTATGAAAAAAACTTACATATACGTTAATGGCGAATTAGTCGAAAAAGGCTCAAAAGAGCATTACGAGAGCCTTGGCCCAATGGTAATGCCAGACATTCAACCCTACAAATCCATGATCGATGGGTCGATGATTACGAGCCGGTCTGTCCATCGTGACCATTTACGACAACATGGTTGCATTGAAGTTGGCAATGAGAAGATGGAAACCAAGTTGCCACCACCAAAAGACACACGCAGGGAAGTTATGCGGCAGCAGTTGGCAAACATGACGCATAAACAGGCAAATCAAGTTCTTTCACAACTACGCCGTAAATTTACCTAAAGGGGTATGCAATTGGAAAATACTGAACAGCCAGATCGTCGAGAATTACTGTCACAGCAGTTCGATGAGGTTCAGAATGAAGCACCAGTCGAGGCAGTAAGGACGCAGGAACAACCTAATCTTGAGCCACCGGCAGAGCCACCAGTTTGGGAAAGACCGCCAGCATCGTGGAAGAAGGATTATCACGAAGCCTGGACAACTGCTGATCCAAAGCTAAAAGAATATGCTTGGAAACGTGAAGAAGAAATGAAAGCAGGGGTTCAGCCTTTGCTGTCAAAAGCCCAATTTGCCGATCAAATGCAGCAGGCCATTGAGCCTTATATGCAGAACATTCGTGGGCTTGGCATTGAAGCACCGCAAGCGGTTAAAGCCTTGATGGAGGCCGACAACGTATTGCGTCACGGCTCACCACAACAAAAACAAGCATATTTTGCCCAATTAGCCCAACAATATGGGATCAATATGGGCGAGGTGCAGATTCAACCAACTGATCCTAATTTTTACGCCATTCAAAACGAGCTTGCACAAGTTCGTGGCGAGGTGTTAAATTGGAAGCAACAGCAGGAAGCGGCACAGAATCAAGCGCTTTTGAATGAAATTAGTGAATTTCAGACAAAAGCAGAGTATTTTGAAGAAGCACGTCCAACAATGATCCAACTGCTTAACAGCGGTGTGGCGAAGGACTTGGATGATGCGTATCAAAAAGCAATACGCCTAGATAACGACCTGTTTACAAAACATCAGCAAGCCTCACAGGGTCAAGCAGATGCAGCGAAACGGGAAGCATCGAACAGAGCGGCGAAAGCAGCTAGGGCGGCAGCGGTCAGCGTTAAAAGTTCCACACCAGGGGCGGCAACGGCAACCAAAGCGCAAGATAGGCGTTCATTATTGATGGAACAGTTTGACAATCTTAATGAGCGTTTTTGATAACCTAATCGGAGATTACTATGGCATTTGCCAATAGCTCGATCAGCGACATCATTGCGACTAACATTCAAAGCCGCACGGGTGAACTTGCTGACAACGTAACAAATAACAACGCTTTACTGCGCCGTTTGAAAGAACGTGGCAACGTAAAGACGTTTTCTGGCGGTAACGTGATTTTGCAAGAGATCATGTATAACGACGCTGCAACTGACAACACCAACAGCTATAGTGGCTACGAGGTTTTGAACGTTTCGCAGAACAGCCCAATTTCTGCTGCTCAGTTCTCGATCACCCAGTATGCTGCTGCAATTTCAATCAGCGGCTTGGAAATGATCCAAAACAGCGGAAAAGAAGCAATCATCGACTTGCTAGATGGTCGTATGTCTGTTGCTGAGGCACAATTGGCTAACCGTATTTCGCAAGATATTTATCTTGACGGTACTGGTAACTCAGGCAAGAACATCACAGGCCTCGGCGCTGCTGTTCCTGACGCACCCACAACCGGCACTTACGGTGGCATCAATCGTGCAACTTTCACGTTTTGGCAATCTGTTGCCTACTCAGGCGTGACTAACGGCGGCTCTGCTGTTTCGGCATCGAACATCCAGTCTTACATGGACGCTCTTGCTGTTCAGTTGATTCGTGGAACAGACAAACCTGATCTGATCGTTTGCGACAACAACTATTACAAGTTGTATTTGCAATCGTTGCAATCAATCCAACGCATCACAGACGGCGGCAATTCGTCAGCTGGCGCAGGCTTTGCATCGTTGAAATACTACGGCGCTGGCATGGCATCAGATGTGATCTTAGACGGTGGTATCGGTAACGATGCAACTGCCAATCATATGTGGTTCTTGAACACGAAATACATTATGTTCCGTCCACACGCTGACCGTAATTTCGTGCCAATCGGCGGCGAGCGTCAAGCAGTTAACCAAGACGCAATCGTTAAGCTCATCGGATTTGCCGGCAACCTCACTTCTTCAGGCCCGCAATTCTGCGGCGTTCTGATCGCTTAAAGGAAACCATCATGGCATATACATTCGACGAACCACGTTTGGGACTTCAGCAAATTGCTCAAGTCAACGACACAGTAGTGACAGCTGGCGGTACAACTATCGTTGCGCCACCGGCAGTTTTAGGCAGTATTGTTCGTGCATTTGATCCAGTTTACGGCGAGGGTGAGTTCATCCTGCTGTTAGGCGTGGCATCAACTGTTGTTGGTTCTGTTGTGCGCTACAACGCTACAACTTACCAAACAACTTTGGTTGTCAACACCGCCGTTCAAGACGTGCCTGTTGCAGTCGCTATGGCGGCTTGCACAGCGGGTCAATACGGTTGGTATCAAATTGCTGGTAATGCAGTCATCAAGAAAACTGCTGTGACCGTTGCACCTAACGTCACTCTGTTCTTGTCGGCTACAGCCGGTCGTGTAAAAGTCTTGGCATCTGCCGGCTTGCAAGTTGTTGCTGCTCGTTCAGCAAACTTGACCACCGTCACTTCTACGACTTCAACCATTACCGTGACAATTAACCGTCCACATCTCCAGTCACAGATCACCTAAATGATTGAAGCTGTACTTGATGTTGTAGGGAACACAGAGCCTGACGTTTTGTTGGGCAATGTGCAGCGATCCGTAAAAAGGTCGCTGCCTTGG
>Ga0247723_1000285_pt1 | contig 33946 bp, 53 predicted proteins | sample MSEWelMarce5H_FC_FD_189079 | JGI IMG/M metagenome (GOLD analysis project Ga0247723, IMG submission 189079) | Subsurface sediment microbial communities from gas well in West Virginia, United States - MSEEL Well Study Marcellus 5H_FC | ecosystem: Environmental > Terrestrial > Deep subsurface >... | reverse complement strand
GGGATATGGATTATTTAATTAAACACTACAATCTGAAAGTGCGGAATGGTGAATATTCTTCTCCTGATAAACCCGGTCCGGCTTTTGCTTCTTGGTGTAAAGCTTTAACGAAAGGACTTCCCCCGAAATGACAAACGACTATCACAAGCCGATAAAAACGGACAAAAATTTAATACCTCAGCAAAATCAGAAAAATAAATCCGCTTTGCTGACCTATTCCGAATATAAAAATAAAAAAAACGGAAGCTGGGAGGATTACAAGAAATATTTGAAAGAAAACGGCGGAATTTCACCGTCTTTGTACGCAACAATTTAGAAAGCAACGATCATGAACTTAACCGAAGCCGCAAAAAAATATGAACACTACGTTACGCCGAAATGGGCAGCAGAAGCCATTTTGAAAAAAGAAATTTTAACTCATATGGTCATTGACCCATGCGCGGGAACGGGTATTTTAACCGAGGAGGCACGTTTGAGCGGGTATCTTGTCAAATCCTTCGACATTCACCCGTGGGGGTTTCCAGTAAATATATCCGACTACCTCAAACTTGAAAAAGAGGATATTACGCTGGGCTTAATTCCCTTTGAATTTTCGGTTTTCATGAACCCGCCGTTTTCAAAAGCGGTTGAGTTTGTCGAAAAATCTTTTGAACTAGGCGCAAAGAAAGTTCTGTGCTTTCAGCGTTTGGCGTTTTTCTGTTCGCAGGATCGCCGCGAATTTTGGAACAATACCCCGCCTGTTCGGATTCATCTCTGCGCGGAACGTGCAACCTGTTTTCGTCATGACATTCCCGTAAACGACAAGGGAAAGCGGATCAATATCGAAACAGGCAAGAAATATGCCGAAACTCCGACCGATCACGCTTGGTTTGTCTTTGAACGCGGACACAAGGGCGGAACGATCATCGAAAGACTTTACAAAAATCAATTTTTTAACCAGTAAAAGGAACTAAAACTATGGAAACTACAACACAAGAAAAAATTTCTGCCGTATCTCTTGCGGGATATTTGGCAGTCACAAGAAAAGCAGGATTGCCTGATAGCTTGGCAGAAGAAGCTTACCAAGAAAACAAGGAATCTACTGATAAATTAACGGAATTTATGCTCAAACATGATCTTGAAAAAGGAAAGGTTGCTCAAGACATATTCGGCGCGGTCATAGATGCAAAAATGCAAGATATTGGCGGAATTGCTGGGAAAAGACTTCAGAGCTTCATTGATCGAATTGAACGGATCGAAGGCGAAAAAGCTGAATTGTCGGAGGATATTAAAGAAATTTACGCAGAAGCAAAGGGCGTTGGCTTCGATACCAAGACAATTCGGAAGATTGTAACCTTGCGAAAAATTGATAGGGAAAAACGGGAGGAACAAAAAATGCTTTTGGAACTTTACGCTTCGGCAATCGGTATGTAGGGCGTATTGCTTTAATTTTCTGCGTAAAAAACTGCGCGCGGCTGCTGTTTTAAAACAAAAACGCCGCAAACTTTAACCCAAACGAAAAGGAATTGCCTCATGGAAGCAATACAAATTTACGAAAAAGTACTTAAAATTGTTAAAGACGAGGATTACAGCGAAGCTTCTCTGGCTTTGAGCTTCGTATCACGAAAAATTGAAAATGATTATTACAAAAAGCAAAATCAAGGTTTAGGTGTAGGTATACTTCATCCCGTAGCGTGTTCGTCCAAATTTAGCCAGCCAGTGGCACAAACGGAATCAGACGCTAATTCCGTACCTGAAAATTCAGAGGCTATCCCAGAGCCTTTAAATGGCGAATAAACGCCTATTGAAGAAACTGACCAAGACGCATAAGTTTTAAAATTGTCGATGAAAAAAGAGACCCGTTGAGAAGAAACCTCGGCGGGTTTTTCATTCCGCTATATATTTCTGTTTACCTGTCAAGCAAAATCGTGCTAGATTTTCTTTGGAGATTTAAAAATAAAAAGGGCAGCGCATGTCGGATTTAAAAGTTATTTGCTACGGTGATCTTGGCTTTGACGGCAACTACCCTATTCGGGATAAGTTTCTTGGAAAGGTAACAATTTCAACGCTTTCCAGCACTTCACAGAGTGCAGCCCTGCCCGTAGGAACACGCTACGTCAAGCTTGTGACTGACTCAACCGTTGTGGTTTATTTTGATTTCGGGCTGAATTCCGCAACAGCGACAACCGCCAGCGATGAACTAAACGCGGCACAAAGCGAATATATTATGGACAGGGGCATAGACGCGAAGGATAATAACTACATCGCTGCTCGGATTGCCTAGAGATTTTTAACAACTTTTTAAAAAAGGAACTACTGAAATGAAAAACATCAAAAAATACTTTCTTCTCGTGGCGGCACTTGCCATAGCTTTGCCTTTTGTCGCAATTGCAGGATACGATACGGACATGTCCGATATGTCGCAGGCAACAATCATGACACCCGCTGACGTGCTTACGACAGATTACGTCAAAGTGTTCCGCACAGCAACTTACGCCGCTGCCCTAGTGCCTGTAAGCTCACTTGGCTCAAGCTTTGAAGACACAACTGCAACAAATATTCTAACCAGCACAGAATGTGGAAAGACTTTAACCCTAAACAGCGCAACAGAATTTGTTACTACGCTTCCAGCTCCCGTTGCTGGTTGTAAATTTAGCTTTTTTGTGAAAGCTGCTCCTTCTGGTGCATCATACACGATTGTTACAAACGCAAGCGCAAATGTGATTGTTGGACACGTTTTGACAAATGATGTCAACTCTGCAACCGATGCGGATTTTGAAGCATCAGGCGGAGATACTATTTCGCTGGTGGATGCAAAATCTGTTGTTGGTGATTCTGTGAGTGTGGTTTCTGACGGAACATCATGGTTTGTCACAATCGAAACATCTGTTTTTGATGGCGCAACAATCACAACTGCATCATAATAATAATTCACGGGGCGCACCCCCTTTGAGGTGATGATATGGCGAAAAAGAAGCCGAAAAAAAAGGAACCACTGCCAAATGGCAGACCAACAAAATACAACAGAGCTTATAACGTTCAGGCGTATAAGCTCTGTTTGCTTGGTGCGATCGATCAGGAATTGGCTGACTTTTTCGAGGTTGATGAGGGAACTCTTAACAACTGGAAAAACAAACACCCGACTTTTAAAGCGGCAATAAAAAAAGGAAAGCTCACCGCAGACGCGGAGGTAGCCAATGCCCTTTATGAACGTGCTATCGGCTATGAACACGATGATGTTCACATATCGGTTTATGAAGGAACGCCGATCATAACGCCGATCAAAAAGAAATACGCACCGGACACAAAAGCCGCCCTGTCTTGGCTGCAAATTCGCCAGCTCAATAAGTGGAAAGAAGAAAAGCATCTTAACCTGACAGGCGAACTCTCCATGTCTTTAATCCAGCTTTTCGAGGAAATTGATGGACAATCAGCAGACATACCAACAGATCAAGAGTAAGCTCGGAGATCGCAGATGGCGGCTGAATAATCTCTATTACATCCAAGACGCGGACGGTAATAAAATCAAATTCCGCATGAATACGGCGCAGCTCGCGCTTTACAATTCAATGTATTATTTCAATGTCATTCTGAAAGCGCGGCAGCTTGGATTTACCACGTTCATCATGATCTATTTTCTCGATGCCTGCCTGTTCAATTCAAACCACAAGGCGGCGGTCATTGCTCAAACTCAAGACGTGGCGCAGGATCTATTCGATAACAAAATCAGGTTCGCATACGAAAATCTGCCCGAATGGTTGAAGGCTATAAAATTTGCTGCACAGGACAGCGCGCGCAAGCTTTCATTTTCAAATAAATCCAGTATTGTTGTTGGAACCTCCTTGCGATCAGGCACGTTTCAGAAATTGCTTGTTTCCGAGTACGGCAAGATCTCGGCAAAGACGCCCGAGAAAGCCCGAGAAGTGAAGACGGGCGCATTGAACACGGTTGCAGACGGGCAGCAGATATTTATCGAATCTACGGCGGAAGGAAAGAAAGGCGAGTTCTTTGAGCTTACCGAACGGGCGCGAAAGTTACGGGATTCCGGTAAGCCCCTTGCCAGGTCAGAGCCTAAGTTTTTCTTTTTCGCTTGGCATAACAATCCGAAATACGCCACACTTGAAGGCGAGACCGCAATCATTACGCCCGAAATGGAAAAGTATTTTGATGAACTGGAAGAGCAGGGAATAGTTTTGAGCAAGCAACAAAAATATTGGTATATCCTCAAGCGAGAGCAACAGGATGATGACATGGAGCGCGAATTTCCGTCCACGCCCGAGGAAGCTTTCCAAGGCTCGCTCAAAGGCGCGTACTACACAAAGGAAATGAAAAAGGTACGGGAGCGCGGGCAGATTTGCTCTGTGCCGTATAACGAGGCGCATGGCGTGCATACATGGTGGGATTTGGGAACAAACGATCTTATGTCATGCCTGTTTTATCAAAAAGTTGAAGGCCGTCATCATTTCATTGATTACCACGAGTCAAGCGATGAAGGATGGAGCTTTTATCAAAAGATGCTGCTTGAACGCGGTTATAATTACATCGGACACCATTTCCCGCATGACGGTAATACGCGGATGCGCGGCTCTGAACTTTTCACTGATAAGCAAATGGCGGAGCAATGCGGGATACGCCCGATTGATATTACGCCGCGTTCAACGGACGTTTGGCACGACATACGGAATTTCTGCAAGCCTACCTTGCCTAATTGCTGGTTCGATGCGGAAAAATGCCACAAGATAATCCTGCATCTTGATAATTATTCGCGAAAATGGAGCAAGGCAGATTCGATGTTCACGAACGAAGAACTGCACGATGAAGCCAGCCACGGTGCGTCAGCTTTCCGAACTTTTGCAGTCAATGCTGACAAAATTGGTTTTGGTGATGACAAGCCGAAAAAGAAACTTAGTTACAATTGGTGATAATATTAGTATTATGTGATATTGATAGGCGATGGCAGGCAGCATGAACGACTACGAAAACGAAAATACAGAGAAAGAAACAGACAGCGAAGAAAACGAAGAGCTGTTGACTCAAATTCGTGAAAACTACGAAACAGCAAAGACCTATTGGGGTGAGTTTTATACTCAAATGGAATCCGATATTGATTTTGCTTTGGGCGAGGGTCACTGGGAAGATCTCCCCGAGGACTGCCCTAACAAAGTTAAGCTTGTAATCAATAAATGCCCGTCATTCGTTAACAACATTATCAATGAAATGAGGGCTTCGCGTCCTTCAATTCACGTTCTTCCAGATGACGATGATGCCGACGAAGAAACAGGCGAAGTCCGCGCTGGCATAATCAGGAAAGCTGAAAAAGCTTCTAAAGCTGATACTGCGTATGATGTCGCCGCCGCGTTTCAGGTTACCGCTGGTTTGGGATGGATTACAGTCCGCACAGACTGGGTTAGAGGCACTTTTAAGCAAAAAATTATCATCGATACCGTCCATGACTTTTCGCGTATTTTGATTGATCCGTCCTCTGTTGAGCTTGACGGGCGCGATGCGCGGTACGGATTTATTCAATCTGCCATGAGCAAAGAACAGTTCAAAGAGCAGTACCCCGATGCGCAAGTAATTGACTTCGATGGTGGCGGCAAGGCATGGGTTAAGGACAAGCAAGTCGTTGTCTGTGAATATTATTACATTGAATGTGAAATAGAAAAACTTCACGAAGTTTCAATGAACGGACAGCTTGACGTTTTGCGCGAATCTGATCGAAAAGAGCTTGAACAAAAGCTCGGGTATAAAGTGGAAAAGCTCAAAGACGGTGATCCGTTTTCAGGACGTGTCTACATAACCAGATCAAGGGATGAAAAAGTTGATCTTGTGAAATGGTGCAAAACGAACGGGCAAGAAATTCTTGAGAAAACTGACTGGCTTGGTGAACGTATCCCGATCGTTCCAGTGTATGGAAACACAATTTGGAACAATGGAAAGCGTCACATTTCAGGGCTTATCTCCGTGATGCGCGATCCGCAAATCATGCTGAACTATTGGGAATCATCGCACACGGAAGTTGTCGCATTGCAGCCGAAATCTCCGTGGGTTGTGGCAGAGGGTCAAATTGATGAATATCAAGAAATGTGGAAAGACGCTAATACTAAAAATTACCCTGTATTGTCTTACAAACCCACAGTAACAATCAAAAACGGGCAAGCATTTCCTGATCCGCCGCCAATGAGGCAACCGCCCGCGCAGCCAAGTATGGCTATGGTTCAATCTGCGCTTAACGCCTCCGAATACATGAAAAGCGTGACAGGCATTTATGATGCCAGCCAAGGCAAGGAAACAAATCAGGATAGATCAGGCAAAGCAATTCTGGCACTCCAACGCCAAGGCGATACGGCAAGCTATCACTACATCGATAATCAATCAAAATCAGTGTGCGCGGTCGGCGATATTGTGAACGATCTTATCAGTAAACTTTTTGTTGATAAGCAAAATGTTCGTGTTGTCGGCGAAGACAGGAAAGAAGAAAGAATTTCCATTAACCAGCCGACAGAAATCAAGCGCGACGGCAAAAAGACAATGGGCGTTTATGACATGGAAAAAGGAACGTATACCACGCATGTTACGGTGGGGCCGTCCTACGCATCGAAGCGCCAAGAATCCCTTGAGGCGCAGCTACAGCTTGCCGAACTTATGCCCGAAGTCATGAGCGTTGCGGCTGATTTGATTGCCTCAAATATTGATGCACCTGGCATGAAGGAAATTGCTAAACGTCTTAAGAAAGCACTTCCTCCTGGCGTTGCTGATGACGAACAAACGCCGGAACAAATGGCATTGATGAAGGCGCAGCAGGCTGTAGACCTCTTTAAAAATCAGCTTGTGGAACTTCAAAAACAGCTCGATTCTAAAGAGCGTGCGGAAAATATGGACTTTGAGATCAAAAAAGAGCAAAATACAATCAAAGAACAGGAAGTGAAGATAAAAGCGTTCCAAGCGGAATTAGAGTTCTACAAAGCGCAAGCTGAAATAGGAACAATGCCAGCGAATGTTTTACCGAACATTTTATCTACAATTCAGGAACTGCAAGCGGGCAATAATGATGCACGAACCGCTTTAGAGCTTCTTCTTAGTGAAGATGAGGGCATTCCTTCGCAAGCCCCACAAAATGCGATGAACATCCCCGAACAAGGAATCCAAAATGTCTGATGAAGATAACCAAAATATTGACACTACAATTTTAACGCCCGATGACAACGCCGCGCCATCGGATACGACTCATGACGATGACACTGCGAGCGATGAGAGCGAAAACGATAGTGACGAAAGTCAGGATCAAGCTCCGAAACCAGCAAAAAAGGAAAATCGTAACGCTTCCAAACGCTATGAAAAACGCATTGACCAACTCACTTACCGCGCCAAAACAGCAGAGGCAAAGCTTGCCGAATTTGAGGCGTGGAAGAACGAACAGGAAAAGAAATCCTCTGCCAGTGCCACGGCTGAAAAGCCACGCCCTAAAAAGGAAGATTTTGATTTTGATGACGAATACCATGAGGCTTTGACCGATTGGAAAGTGGATCAAAAGCTTTTTGAGCGCGAAAAGAAAGCGAATGATGCGAAAGCAGCCGATGAAAAGAAGCAAACGCAACAAAAACAACAAGAGTCATCAAATAAAGTTATTGAGGAATTAGGCGCAAAAGAAGATGCTTTCGCGGCTGAAAACCCTGATTACGATGACTTGGTAGCTGATCTTTATGATTCTTTGCCTCAAACCCCTGCGGTAGCACGAGCTTTGAACAAGATCATTACGGGAAAAGATGCCCCTCAAGTTTTGTATGCGTTAGCCAAAGATCCCGCCCTTGCTGATGAAATGTTTCCGGAAAGACTATCAAAAATAGACAGTGTGCTTGAGAAAATCAGAAAATCCCAAGCATCCCCTCAACAAAAACAGTTACCGAATCCGCCTTCCCGAGTCCCTCAAACATCAGGCTTTAAGTCTGACAATGCTTTGAGCGGCAAGGATTTGCTGAAAAAGTATAAAGTCAAATGATATAGGAGATAAAAATCATGGCTGACGCAATCAAAACCATTAAGGAAAATACAAAAAAGCTGCTTAAAATGGGAGCGGCTGATCTTATGGATAAAATTCATTTTTACCGTGAAGTCGAAAAAGTGGAAGAAAATGCTTTTAAACCTGATGCTAACGGCTATTCGTCAGGCGATACGGTCAGTATTAAAATCCCGACAACTTGGCTTGTTCAAGAAGATGATTTTGATATTACAGGCCGCATTCAGGACGCAAAAGAACGTTCTGTTAATTTGGCACTGGACATGAGCGGGACAATTCCTTTTGATCTCGACACACGCCAACTTGCGCATGATATTGATGTTGGCGCAGTCTATAAAAGACTGATCCAGCCGATGATTAATCAAATGGCAAGTAATATCGAAAGCCGTATGATTAAAAAAGCAACTCAATACACTGGTAACGTGGTAGGAACAGCGGGGAGCACGATCGTTGATCCTGATACCGTTATGTCTGGCGGCGAAAAGCTGGACGAGTATCTTGCGCCTGATTCTGATCGTATTTTTCTCATGGACTCAAGCTCTATGAGAAATGCAGTGAATGCGAATAAAAACTTGTTCACATTTGAGCGCGGCGAATATAACAAAGCGATCATTGGTAATGCTTTGGGCTTTGACTGGTATAAAAACCAGCTTATCTATCGCCACACGAACGGCAACGATGTTACCGGGCTTGCGGTTGAAGCTTCTGTTGTTGCTTTGACGGAAGGCATGACAACACTAGGTGTTGATGGTTTGACCGCCAATACGGGAACTGTGACAAAAGGTACGGCGTTCACAATCGCAGGGCATTATGCTGTGCACCCGTTAACCAAGCAAAGTCTTGCCCCCCTCTTGAAGCAATATTCTCATGTTGGGGCAGACGTTACGGCGAATGCATCGGGTCAAGTCACTTTGACGCTAAATGAACCGATATACGGGCCAGCGTCAGGAAGCTTGCAAAACGTTGTTGCCTTGCCTGTGGATGAAGATGCTATAACGGTTGTTGGATCAGCTTCTACAACTTACAAGCAGTCTCTAATGTTCCAGAAACATGCGTTCAGAGCTATTTCAGTTCCATTGCCAATGCCAACAAGCGCAGAGCTTGCGGAACAGGTAAATGAAAACGGATTGAATTTGGCTTTGATTAAGTATTTCGATGGAAATACTCGGAAATGGGTCACACGTCTGGATTCGCTGTTCGGGCTTGTTCCTGTTTATCCGCAGCACGCAACTCGCGTCACAGCGTAAGGGAGTATGAAACCATGGGAAACTCAATACTTGCAGGTAATGTTATTGTTGCTTCTATCGTGGATGTCGCTTGGACACCTGCGGAAGTTGCGACAGTAACGGCACCCGCGCAGTCTTTGACTGTGCGGGGTGTTAAGATCGGGGATAGCGTTCGCGTTGATCCTCCGTCTTATGTTGATGGAGTGGCGATAACGGGGGCAATAGTCACCGCTGCTGACACGGTATCTGTCAAATTCGTAAATCCGACTGCTGGCGGGGTAACTCCCGCCGCAGGCACATACTCCGTTACGGTGTTCCGCCGTGAAGGACTTGCGGGCGCGACTCGCGTAACAACTTAGAAAAGGACTGAAATATCATGACGAAAGAAACTGCAAAACCAGCCGCACCAATCGAACCAGCTGTGGAAAATCCAGAAATTGCAGAACTGAAAGCAAAGCTGGCGAAAGCTGAAGCCGATCTTTTGGCTGCAAAAACTGCACCAAAGCAAAAGATTAGTGGCGTAAAATACACTAAGTCCGCTGCTGAAGGCGAAAAAAGCTCTGACGGGAAAGGTAACCTCATTAAGTACGTTGAAAATGAGGCGACTGCAAAAATCCTTGAAGCTGCCGGCTGGACAAAGGCGTAACTTTAAATGACAACGCCCCGCGATTTAATCAGAGCTGCTTTAGAATTGATCAGGGTTGTTGACCCTGTAGAGGATATTGACGCTCAAGAGATTGCGGGGCATTTTAAACGCCTCAACCGCATGATTTCGACATGGGGGACGCGCGATGCGATGATTTACAGCGATACGCTCCTTTCTCATGTTTTAAGTGCCGGCGTTGCAAGCTACACGATAGGCGCAGACGCAGACATTGACACCGTGAGACCTGTAAGTATTAAAGTTGCTTATATCCGTGATGCGGCGAGCAGTGATACACCGGTTGAAATAATCGACAATGCGAAGTTTGCGAGAATCTACAGAAAAGATGCGTCTGCTTCGCCGCAATATCTTTATTACAACCCGACATATCCGGTCGGCGTTATAAATCTTTGGGGTGTACCGAATGCCGCAGAAACGCTTTTTATGTACGTCAATCAGCCTTTGACAGAGTTCACCGGTCTTTCACAGGTTATATCGTTGCCGCCCGGATACGAAGAAACGATAGAATATAATTTTGCCATGCGAATCGCAGGCATTTACGGCAAGTCATTGACAGTTGAGCAGATCGAAATTGCCGAAAGCGGACTTGCCGATATACGCAGGGCAAATAGAAAAAACAAGTTTATGGAGGCTCGAATTTGCGTGCCTATGGGGCGCAGACGCAGAGGGCTTTATATTGGCGGAGATGATGCGGTCGATGGTGGCGGCGGAGGTGGCGTTTATGGAGATACATACGGTGACACATATGATTAAAAAATTCTTATTCCTATTTCTTCTTTTGGTTTCCACGCAGGTTTATGCAGCCAGCGCGGACAGAACACAATGGAAAACAGACCTTGATGCGGTTCTTACAAATTCAGCTCCGGATGGTTCATTCACCGCGAATATTGACAATGCGCTGCGCGACAGACAGGCAGACGAAACGGTTTGGATTGATGAGCTTGAAGAACTGGCGCAGCCCTATATTGATGCTGCAATAAACGCAATTTCCTTTGTCGGCGATCCAAATTACTACGTTCCGACAGACGACACATGCACCACGGATATGACAGACGAGCTTGAAGCGTTCCTCGTCGCGCATGATGGCTTTGCGACAATTCCTGCCGGAAGCTGTTTAAAGCTTTCAGATCTTGGTGCGGGCATAAAGAACACCACGGATATGCAAATCAAGTGTGCTGCAACGGGGCGGTGTGATTTTGGGCATATCAATACGGATTCGGCAATTCTTTATCATCCTGATGATAATGTTGTTCTGGGAAGTCAAACTGAGATTACGGCGGTAACTACCGCGAATATTAATCTGGATGATATTTTGCCGCGCCTGACCGTTGCAAGCGTATCAGGATATTCTATAGGAGATATTGTAAAGATTCACGACAGCATTGCGATTGCTTCGCGTTTTGACAGTAGCGACATAACAAAAAAGACAATTTCAAGCGTTGCATGGGACGGCGTAAATTCAAAATGTGTTGTCACTTTTACGGGTTCTCATGGTTATTCTGCAACATCTCGCATAATGATTAAGGGTGTGACCGCAACCGTAGCGGGGACTAAAATTGACTATATTGACGGATCAGACGGTTTAGGGCGCACATACAATGTAACGCTTGGAGACGGATCAGGCGCAAGCACGACTACAAAACTCACATTGCAGGCTTTGGATAATGCAACCGACACAACAGCAGGAACGGACGTTAATTGCGATACCGGTACTTATTCAAGCGGCGGGCAAAGTGCTTCAAGCCCAGGGTGGGCAGGCGAAGCAAATCAAATTGTCGGAATTGACACCACGAATAATTACATTTTTTTAGCTGCCCCGCTGAAATATTCAGAATATTACGCTCAATCGCCGCAGCTTTACCGATTTACAAAAGCCCGTAAATTCTCTCTTGAGGGAATAAAAGGGATTGCTATCGGTGATACTTCAGACGTTTCAATAACCGTTTCTGATCCGACTTTCGATATTCGCGGGATACCCGATGCTTTGTTTAAAGATGTGCGCTGCGATGACGTCTGGGATGCGTGCATTATTCGCAGATCTTCACCTTTCAGCAAGATTGAAAATCTTTTCACGATCAATCTCAAAAACATGGGAACGAATGATGCGAGCGGAACACCGAAAACCATAACTGCAATTTCTGCAACAAACCCTGCAGTATTCACCAGCGTTGCACACGGATTTTCTAACGGAGGAAACGGGATTTATCTCTCCGGAATGCCTGCCGGATATGAAACTCTTAATAATATTGTTTGTCGTGTGTCAGATAAAACAAACGACACTTTCCAATGCAAGGACACTTACGGGAATTATTTGAGCGCGAATGGTTTTGTCGCTTTTTCGGGGACAGCAACAGCCGGAGAAACTGCGAATGTTACGGGTCTTGGATATGGTTATTCTGACTACGGCACAGCATTCGGATCAACAGCGTATAATGTAACTTGCGTGAATGGGCGGCATTGCCGAACGTCTGATGCCCAAACGGCGACTTGGAATGCAAAACTGACTTCAGGAAGCTCGGTTATTCAAAAAGGGCAGCCTGTCTACACAATGCTTGACGGCGGACTTGCTATCGGGGCTTTCGGGGTTGCGTTTGATACGCACGAAGAGGACGCAGAAGCGACAATGAAGAATATCCAGTGTATTGCGCCGGAACGTGGTCCGCAGTTCGGATCATACGAGGGACGCTGCATTCAGGTGCGCGGTTTAAGCATGAACGTTGACGGCTATAAACAATACGGAGGAAATTCAGGGGTTCGTATTGTTGCAACAAATCACGGAACTCAGCAGCCCGAGTATTGGTTTAATAATGTTGATATTCGCGGCCTGGATGACATAAATGATGATGTTGCAGCAACGCAATCGACAAGCGACAGTAACGGGATTTATATTGCTGATACAAATTCAAGTTTTATTACTCAAGACAATACGAATACAAAAAAACCAAAATTACACCTTAGTAACGCGCGATTTGAGGGTATGTTTACAGGGATTGTCGGAGAAACTGACGCAGAAATTTACGCGCAAAATGTTTTGTTTAAAGATATTACACAGCCGGTTTATGCACGTCCTGGAACAAATTTTGAATTTGAAAGTGTGGTTGATGACCGCCGCAATATGAATGTTTCAGGACTGGAGGGAACGAGCGTTACAAGCGTTTCTGTCGGAACAGGTTCAAAGAGTTTCACAACACAGTCATCGGAACGCTATCGGGTTAAAATGAGCGTTCTCGCATATTCAGCGGGAAGCCCTTCAAACTATATGCTCGGAACGGTCACGGATTATGATAGTACAACAGGCGTTCTTGATATTACCGTCTCAAAAACAGGCGGTTCGGGGAGTTACACGGATTGGGTCATTCAGGCAGATTTCGGAACTGTGACACTCGGCTCTGATGCTGATGACGGCGGAGCAACAGTTCGGATCGAAAAAATGCATTCAATACGAAATCGCGCCCTCCCTAGTACGCTATTCACCGAATTTGATACTACGGCAGCGAAATATTACGATTACGGAGACTGGACGGATACAAACAGCGTTGCGACAATTGCGCCGCAAGTGACAAGCCCGAATGCATCGACACTTAATTTAAAAACCGATGTTTCAAGAATTTCAGGAAAGAAGGCGATTGAAGCGACAACAGCGAATGCATTCAGCGTTCGGCAAGCGGGTTCATCGGTCAATCTGTTCAATATTGATACAAGCGTTGCTTCATCTGATATTGGTGTCACAATCCAGCCGCAGACTGCCGCAACGGATAACGCGGCTATTTACTGCACCGCATCCGACAGCACTTGTAATCTTGTTTTGGGCGGTTACGGGGCAACGCGCGGAATTAACTTCCAGCCTGACCGCTCTGATGGTACGACACGCTTCCGTATGCTGCCGTACAGTTTCTCCTTAACACCAACAACGAACGGTACAGCGGGAACGGCTGATGTCACTTACACAGCCCCTGCAGATACTGGGCTTACAGCTTCCACAAACGCCCCGCTTTGGAAGCTCGACTTCTCTGCAACACGAGAGCATGCTACAGGAGCTTTAGCCTCTCAGTATGATTTCTGGATGCTTAACTCGACACATTCTGCTGTTGGTGCAAGTACAATTACGGATGCCGCATCTTTCTACATAGATGATGCTCCGCAAGCAGGAGCGAATGTCACTATCACAAATCCATATTCAATTTTTGTTAACAACGGAATAGCGCGTTTTGACGATGGTCTTGTTACGAAATACCCTCTCACGACACTTGACACGGGTGGAGTAGCTTCAACACCTACGCTGGCAAACCAGACGAACTATACTTACATCAACACAGGCTCAACATCGAAAGCGAATATAACTTTACCAAGCGCAAGTGTGACTGACGGCGTGTCAAACTATAAAGCCTGTGTGATTGACGCTGACGGAATACGAATTACAGCGCAATCAGGTGATTTTATATATAACGGTTCATCTGCGTCTACTTCAGGCGGGTACATTGAGTCAACCACAATAGGTTCATGTATTGAATTGATTATTATCGACACAACCAACTGGATGGCTATTTCTTCAACAGGAACATGGGTGCTTGGATAATGGCGACAACAGTAGATTCGGAAACAGCAAGATCATTTCAAACTTCTGTACCAAGCACAGGCGGTACAGTTAATTTAACGCGGGAAAAGGTAGTTTATGCTATTATTCGCCCGGCGGGAACTCTGGCAACACTTACAGTGAATATGCCATCCAGCCCGCAACATGGGGATGAAGTTATTATTACCTCAGAGCAGATATTAACAGCTCTGACACTTGGAAATGGAACAATTATAGGCGCGGTCACAACGCTCGCAGTTGGTGGATTCGCAAGATATGTTTACACCACAGACGGCAGTGCTAAATGGTTTCGGGTGGGTTAAATGCAGATACCGATTGTTGGACAGAGTTATGCACTGACAGACCTTTCATACGATGCCCAGCGTTGCGTAAACTTATTTGCCGAACTATCTGAAAGCGGCTCTTCTAAAACCCCTGCGCGATTGGTCGGCACGCCGGGGCTTGAGCCTTACACTGTAGCAGGGGGTGGCCCGCATCGCGGATGCTTGACAACGGAAGGCGGTCGTTGCTTTTTCGTATCCGGCAATAAGCTTTATGAAATTTCTGCTCTTGGTGTAGCGACAGAGCGCGGCACATTGAACAGCGCGATTACCCGTGTTTCTCTCGCTGCGAATGGTACGCAAGTCATGATGGTTGATGGCGTGAATGGTTACATCTTGACGCTGGCAACCAATGCCTTTGTACAAATTAGTGATAATGATTTCCCGAACGGCGCGACAGTTTGCGATTTTCAAGACACGTATTTCATTGTGAATGATCCGTCTACGGGCGACTTTATGATTTCAGCTAACGGCGATGGGTTCACGTGGGCGGCTCTGGATAGGATTGCAGTCGAAAGCGCACCTGATAGCCTTGTTTCATTACTTTCGGATCACGGCGAACTGTTCTTATTCGGTTCGAGCACTGTTGAGGTCTATTACAACACAGGTTCAACGCCTGTTTTTACGCGCATTTCTCAAGCGGTCATGCAAGTCGGTATTGCCGCCCCTCATGCACGGTGCAGCTTTGATAATAACGTGGTTTGGCTTGGTGAGGACAAAGAAGGCGGGCGGTACGTCTATCAGGTTTCCGAAGGTTATCGCCCTGTACGCATATCGAATGCGGCTGTTGAAGAAGCTCTTGCAAGCGTTGTTGATATTTCACGCGCGTACATTTGGACTTATAAAACTGTAGGGCATGAATTTTTAATGCTCCAAGTCGTAGGGCTTAATTCAACATGGGTTTTTGATGCCTCAACGAAAATCTGGCACGAACGGACATATTTCAACGATGTTACAAATAGTGAAGAGCTGCACCTTGGATCGTGTCATACGTTCTTTAACGGTTCACATCTTGTTGGTGATCGGGAGAACGGAAACATATATAAGATGAAACTAAACTACTACAAAGACGGCACGAAAAAGATACATAGAACGCGTATTTGTCCTGTTTTATCGCAAGAAATGGATAGAACAGAGATAAACGAGCTTGTTTTGAGCATGAAAACGGGCGTAGGTAACGCAGAATGCGAAGATCCGCAGATAGTTTTGCAAGTTTCAAAGGATTTAGGCAATACTTACGGCGCGGAACGCTGGAAATCAATCGGCAAGCAGGGCGAATTCAGAAAGCGCGTGAAGTGGGATCGCTTAGGTTCACCGCGTGGATTTGTATTAAAATTTGCAATCAGTGAACCTGTAGAGGTGTCAATACATGGGTTGTACGGAACATGACAGGATTTAGACCCCCGCCACTCAAGCAGCAAATTAGCGCAAACGGAACATGCGGTAGTATTTGGGCGGCATGGTTTCAGGATCTGCAAAGACTTATCGGCGGTGCGCCTTTTCCGTTAAAATCGTATTTGGTTGCGGCTGTACCGAGCGCGGCTTTATATGAGGGAAATATAATATATGTGTCAAACGAAAGCGGCGGGGCTGTTATCGCGTTTTCTGATGGTGTAAACTGGCGTAGATGCACAGATCGCGCTATAATATCTTAAAAGAGGATTGATATGGGCTTTTTATCAGGAATACTAGGCGGCGGCGGTAAAATGAACACGGGTTATTCCGAGGAGATGATCAATAAATCATTGCGCCTTGAAAAAGAGATGTACGACCAGAGCCGCGCGGATGTTATGCCGTGGCTGGACACGGGCAAACAGGGTTTAAGCAAGCTTTCGATGCTTTTGGGAATCGGTGATAATGGCGCGGGAACAAATGAATACGGCTCGCTTAATGATCCGTTCACACAAGATCAGTTTCAGGAAAGCCCGAATTACCAGTTTAATCTTGACCAAGGCGAACAAGCTATAAACCGCGCAAATGCGGCTGGTGGTCGTTATTCTTCACCATCGACAATCCAAGATCTTTTAAAGTATTCGCAAGGTCTGGCTTCAAACGAATTTTCAAACGCGTTCAACATGGATGCTCAAAACAAAGATCGTACCTACAACATGCTTGCAGGTATTTCTGGAAGCGGACAAAACGCGGCGGGTCAAACGGCGGCAATAGGTCAAAACTACGCAAATGCCGTCACAGATTTAAATTCTCAAGCATCGCAAATAAATCTTTCTGCGCAGGCTGATAAAGCAGCTAGACGTCAAAGCGCATTCAGCAATTTAATAAGTCTTGGCGGACTTGCAACTAAGGCTTATGCTTTGTCGGATTCGCGCCTAAAAGAAAACATCATTCATGTAGGCAAAGAAAAAGGGCATAACATTTATGAGTTTGATTATAAGGATGGTAGCGGTCGTTATCGTGGTGTTCTTGCCGATGAAATTGAGAAAACAGACCCTGACGCCGTGAAAATACACAAAAACGGCTATAAAATGGTAAACTACGAAATGCTGGGCTTAGAAATGACGAAGGTTTAAAATGAGAAAATTACCTCAATTACAAAGAATATTAGATGTTTTAGATTACAACCCTGATTCTGGAATTTTTACATGGAAACAAAGATCAGAAAATATTAAAAATGGGAAATCATGGAATATAAAGCATGCTGGAAAACAAACGGGGTACAAACACTATAGAAATGACAAGTGTATTAGTATTACTCTGTGCATAGATAATATTTCTTATCCTGCTCATAGAATTGCATGGTTAATTTATTACGGGTATGAACCAGAAAAAGAAATAGATCATGTGAATATGGACGCATCGGACAATCGTATATTAAATTTGCGCGAGGCAGATAGAAGCCAAAACGAATGCAATAAGCCCGTAAGATCAGATAATAAACTTGGGATAAAGGGCGTATCTTATGATGAAAAAAGAAATAAATATGTTGTACAGTTTAAATTCAAAGATATCTTTATAAGAAAAAGAGTGTTGACATTAAAAGAAGCTATTCAACTATATAAATCATTGTCAATTCAATATCATAAAGAGTTTGCAAGATATTCTGAATACAGCGAATCTTTAAAGATGGAGCGTGTGTGATGGCTAATTTCGGCGCGGATATCATCCAGAACAAAACTGCTTTGATGCAGAACGAAAATCAAAACCGCAGGCAAATGCTGTTGCAGCTTGCCGCGCAATATCAGGATCAGAAGCAATTCGATAAAACGTTAGCACATAAGGCTGCAAATCCTGATTTAACGATGGATGAGCAGTCTTTGAGAGACGTTCAAGCATACCAAGCAGGAAACAAAGACCCAAACATTCTGGCGCGGTTAAAAGCACGTGCGGCGATGGAAGGCAACAAGACTGAATACTCGCAAGATGCGCTAGGAAATCTTGTTCCGAGGACAACGGCAAACCCATTTGCGCAACTTTTGAATGCAAATGATGTCGGCGGTTCTGCGCAAGTTCCTGCTGTAGACGCGGGGCAGCCTGTATCTGCGCCAATGAGCAAAAGAGAACAGCTTCTTTCAATGCCTGTTCAAGATGAGACAATGCAACCCGATCAATTCCGAAATATGGTTTTGAATGGCGGCGATGCGCTTCCCGATGCAAAATATATGACGCTTGATGACACTGGCATAAGTGATGCCGGATTGGCAACAAATGAGCCGAGCGCACTCCCCCCTGCCTCTGATGCGTATTCACAAAGCCCTGTAGGTCAAAAAGACGTGGGCGCGGCGAATGTTGATGTTGCAAAGCAATTAACAATAAAAAAGGGTGAAAGCGCACTCAAGAAAGATGAGTCTCAACCTGTAGAGAAAAACAAAATCTTATCCGGTAGGGCAAAGCTTCAATCTGTCATGAAAGACGTGCTTGACGCTAAAAACCTGATTACTCCTTTCAGCACCGGTTACGGCGCATCTTTGCAGGCATTGCCAGAGTCGGAAGCAAGGTCGCTTGCAAACACTCTTTCAAAGCTTAAAAGCAAAAGCGCACTAAATGCGTTGTCAGAATTGAAAAATCTTTCTGCGAGTGGAGCGTCCGGTCTTGGTTCAACAAGCTTTCAAGAATTTAGCGCACTTGAGAATTCCGTGGCAAATCTTGACCAATTTACAAGCCCCGCAATGCTGGAAAAAGAGCTTAATAATATTGAAGGTTTCTTTCTAAAAAATCAGGATATGCTTGAAAATTATTACAAAGAAAACTTTGGTGAATTGCCAAAATCAGAGCAAAATTCATATAGCACATTGCAAGAAGCGGAAGCCGCTAATCTTCCGAAAGGAACAATCCTTATGATCGGTGGAAGAAGGGCAGTTGTTGAATAATGGCGATAAGATTCCTTGATGAAGAAAAACAAATGCCCTCTAAAATTAGATTTTTGGATGAACCTAGTGCGCCTGATGCTCAAGCCTCACTTTCTTCACGAATAGGAGAGGACGCGCAAACGCGGAGCGCCATGGCCGAAGACATTCTCTCGCAGCGAAGAGAGGGAAAATTGACAATGCCCGAAACTATTTTCGGTTTGACTGGTAAAGTTGGGGCTGGATTCGTTGGTGATGTTGGCGGCGAATTTGTTAAAAGCGGTCTTGATTTTGCTTCTGGTCTTGATAAATCTCTTGGCGGCTACGGGGCTGGACTCTTTTCAAGCGCAGCAAACGCAGTGGGTAGCCTCCCTGCCGGCACTGGCGAAGGTAAAACACTTGCACAAACAGTTCCGAATGAAGCACAAGGACTTGCAGAAGGATATCAGAAATTCTCACAGGAAAATCCACGCCTTGCTTTACCTATAGATTCGGCCGTTAATCTTGCAACAACATTAGTTCCCGCTGCACGTTCAGGTGAAACAGTTGTCACAGCGGCTAAGGATTTATTGAGAACGCCAATCAAAAGATGGCAGATCAGCAAGCTTACTTCGGATGAAATACGCGATAGAGGTTCGCAGCTTTTCAAGTTAGCCGATCAACAGGGCGGCAAGGTTTACCCTGCCTTTCTTGATGATTTTGCAAAGTATACACAAAAGCGCATTCAAAAAAGCCCGATGATCTCACAATTAAAAGCAACAGCAGGCAATAAGGATGCCTTTGCCGAAACATACGATATTCTTAAAAATTACACTAAAAAATCATCGTCTTTTGAAGATTTGAAGGCTTTAGATGAAACTTTGGGAGAATTGGCATATTCAAATGTTGATAATTTTGGAAAATTCACCCCATCAGGCAAGCAATATGTAGAAATGCAGGCTGTTTTGCGTGATCGACTTGAATCTGCGCCTGATTACATGTTTACCGGCGGGAAAGAAGCTTTTGAAACAGTCAAAGAGGCGCGAAAATACTGGTCAGCATCATTAAGATTAAGAGATGTTGAGCGTATTGTGCAAAGAGCGGAAGGCGCGGAACAGCCTGCAACCGTCATTAAAAACGGCTTCAGAGCATTGAAAAACGATCCTAAACGCATGAAGGGCTATACTTCCGAGGAACGTATTGCAATAAACAAAGCCGCAAAAGATGGTATAGTAGGACGCGCATTTAAACTTACAGGAAGTGGTTTAACACCTCTTATTGCTGGCGGCGCGGGGTATGGCGCAGGCGGTGGAATAGGAGCAGCAATGGCAGCCGCACCAGCATTTGCTATGAGGGAAGGGGCAAGAGAGGGAAGTGTTATTTTGCAAAAAGCCAGAGCAAATGAAGTTTCAAATATGATGAAAGCCAGAGCTATAGGCGAAAGATTGCCGCAAAGTATTCCACAAGCAGCCGTAACAGCAACCAAAGAAATTACGGGTACAGTCCTTCCGCAATCCGTTGTTTTCAATGCCACAGAAGAGCAAAGAAATGTGGGGCCGTTGACACAAAAAGCAATGGATTATCTTGCAAGAAAAAAAGCACGTCAGTTAGGACAAACACAATGAAAAAAATCTTACTCGCACTTTTCTTAATCTTTGCCGCACTTCCTGCTTATGCCGGCCAGCTTGCGCCGCAAGGACCGTTCCGCGCGTTTGATGATAACGGCGATCCATGCACAGGCTGCAAGCTCTATACCTATGAAGCGCAAACGACAACAAACAAGACGACATACACCACGGCGGCGGAAACTGTATCCAATACAAACCCGATTGTGCTGGACAGTGAAGGCTACGGTAATGTGTGGCTTGGCGATGGCTCATATAAATTTGTTTTGAAAGACGCGGACGGCGCGACATTCTGGACGCTGGACGACATTTCAGGAACTCGCGCCAATGCTTTCGGCGATGAAGTTGTCTATATTTCCACGAACACCACAATCACAACAGCCTATGAAAATCAGCTTATTGTCACAACTGCAAGCCCAACATTATCGCTTTTATCGGCGGCGCAGGCAGGCGAAGGATTTACATTCGCGGTCAAAAATTCAGACAGCGGAACAACGACACTTGACGCGGACGGAGCAGAAACGATTGACGGCGCAGGCACAAAAACGGTTGAACAGGGCGAGGGCGTTATTCTGTTTTCCGATGGCACAAACTGGATCACATTGCTTGAACAGACCGTCAAACTCACTCAAGCCAACACGTTCACAAATACAAACACCTTTTCAAGTTCGGTCGTCTTTAATGGGCGTGTAAAATACCCGGATGACGGCGCATTGACGATCGCCACGGGGATTATAACACCCACGGGGACGGTTCACACGGTTGACACTCAAGCGGCTGCGGCAACGGACGATCTGGACACAACGGCGGGCATTGAAAGCGGTCAAATGCTCTTGTTGCGCGCGGCAAATTCCAGCCGTGACGTGGTTGTTAAACACAACACAGGCAATTTCTTCGTGCCACAAGCTCTGGACATTACGCTTAGCGACACACAAAGATTTGTCGGCTCTATTTATGACGCGACTCTTTCAAAGAACGTTGTGCTTTTTGACGGAACCACAAAGGAATATGTCGATCAGGAAGCCACAAAATCTAGAACGATTAACGGAACGATGCAGGCAACGACAAGCGGCACAAGCAAGACATTTGCAATCCCTGCAGGCGTAAAGAAAATCATCATTACACCTATCGGCGTTTCAACGAACGGCACAAGCAATCTTTTAGTCCGGATCGGGGTCACAACGGTATCCACAAGCGGATATGTGGGCTACGCGCAGGCTATCGGTGTTTCAGGTAGTGCGCCACAGACAAACGGCTTTAATATGGCTGTAGGCGTTCTGGCGGCAGGTACAGTAGACGGCGCGATGATATTAACCTTATCCGATGCCGCTACATTCCTTTGGAGCGCGACTTGGTCAGCCTCAAACACCGGGACGGTTGATAGCGTCACAACCGGCAACGGGCATATAGCTTTAGCCGGCGTTGCTGATATAATCAGTATCACATCGGTCACGCCTGATACTTTCGATGCGGGTAACGTCAACATTCAATATGAGTATTAAGATATGCTGGGATTAGGTTTGGGATTAGGGTTAAGTAAAAGCGGCGCGGTGGCTGTTTACACGGACGTCTTTGACTCGACCGGCTTGCTTTTAAGCGCGACTTATTCCCGTAATGACGCGCTTTCGATGTACCGTGATTCTGATGGTGTATGGCAGAACGCGGCAGCAAATACAATAATCGAAGACCATGACGCGAATGGGGATTATCTTGGCGTTCGTATGTGGCTTCCCGTCACGAACAAATGTACGAATTACAACTGGAATCCTACTGATTTAACAAATTTAACCGTAACAGGTTCGTCTGTGGGGTTGGTCACGATTGAAAATCACCCCGTTGACGGAAGACCTTGTATAAGAATTAACAATTCAGGCGGTGGCGGCACAAAGTTTGCTAATATTGGGGGAACGTTTGCAAATACAAACCCGCATTCTATGCAAGTCCAATATTATGTTGCTGCTGGAACGGGGGCTAATGCGTTTTTAAATGATAGTTCGGGGGCAATGTCTAGTGTTACAGGTGACTCTAACCACACATCGGGCGAAAGCGGCGAAATTAAAATAGAGAATTTCACTCCGACAAACAGCGCGCGCACTATGCGTATTAGTGTCTCAAATGGTGGGGATATCTATTTCAGACTAAATCAGCTTGAGGAACAAACTGTGTGCAGCCCTCCGATTAAAGTTGCAGGCGCAAGCGCGACAAGCGCGGCGGATTATGGGTATGTTCTTACGTCTAATATTCCGAATTACAACGCTTCACAGGGTTGTATTGTAGCCGAGATTATTCAAGGAAGAATTGCAGCGACTGCCGACCAGTACGCGTTTGTTTTGAACGCAAGCGGCAGCTCAGCGGAAACAATAGGGATGTATTTTGAAAGCTCCTCTAAAGGGCAAGCAAGAGGACGTGTCGCTATTTCCAGCGCGAATAAGACAAATAATGACGTTCATATGCCTATTCGCAATAAGCGTTTCCCTGTAGCTATTTCTTGGCGTGACAGTGAAGCTCTGACAATGGCGGGGGCTATGTCCTATGAACCTAATGAGACAGCGTTTACAGGTCTTCCTACGGGGTTAAATAGGTTATATTTCGGCAGTAGGGCAAACTCCGCAAGTGATGGCTTTTGTGGCTGGATTAAATCGCTAAAAGTTTATAATAGGTATCGCACACTTTCACAAATTGCCCCCGATATGTTCCCTGCAGGAGCTACATACAAGGGTATTGTTTCGGCAGGGCAAAGCAATGCTCGAGGATTACATAGGTCAACGGAAACAAAAGAAAATGCAGGGGAAATTGCAGCGGTTTCAGTTATGGATGGAATTTGGACAACAAGTGAAAACTGGTTATTAAATACTGGTGTTGATGGTTCTGCGGTTAGTCGTGATAACAATGCGACGCTTTATTGGGTAGACCCAGCGGATGAATCTGATGGTCCGATGATGACAAAATTCAAAGCTATTTGTTCAGCTTTTGGAGTGGCAAATATTGAAGCGATTATGTGGGATCAAGGGGCGTCTGATGCTTCTGACACATATCAAAACTTCTATGACAACACTTTGCTTGATTTCACTAAAATAAGAGCGCATGTAGGGGATGTTCCTATCATCATTCGCCCTATTGCTTCTAGGGTTGATGCTTCGTATGTTAATTACAACATGGTCAAGCGTGTACATGAAGATTTGGCTAATGATTTGGCTTATGTTCACCTTGCTCCGTCTCAAAATGACATTACATTCGGTAGCGATAATATTCACCCATCAGGCGCGAGTTACAGCGTTCTTGGTACTATCGCGACTAGAAAAACGCTTTCTGTACTTGGTGAGACTGTCACAGGTGCGGTTGATTCCCCTGAAATTCTTACAGCAACAAGAGTTGGTACGGCTTTGACGCTTCCTGTTACATTCCCATCGGGAATGACGGCATTAACGCCCACAAGCTCTATTTACGGGATTAGGTACTTTGATAACGGTTCGGAAATTGCCTTATCAAGCGTTGCCTACTCTGCTGGTAATATCACGGCTACTCTTGCAAGCTTGCCTGTCGGCACAGCCCCGCAACAAGAAGTTTATGTCGGATATGGAAGTTTGTTTATCACATCTTCCGATGCCGGCTACACCGGAACGCCAGCCACAGACACAGCCACGACAATCACTAATTTACTTAATTATCCAGTGGGTAACGACACATACACACTCGGGTTACAGAACACCGTTATAACACCAAGTTAAGGAATAAAAATGGAAAATGTTTTAATGTGGGCTGCGGGGATAATTATATCTGCGGGTTTTGGCGTAACTGGATGGGTTTTGAACATGGTTTTAGCGAAGATTGAAAAAAATGAAAATAGAGTCGATCATCTTTCGAAAAGCTTTCATGCCCATAAAGTTCATGCTGCGGAAACTTTTGCGACAAAGACAGACGTCAAAGACATGGCGGATCGGGTAATGAATAAACTTGATAGCATTGACGATAAGCTCGACAGAAAGGCAGACAAATGATTGGAATCTTAGTAGCGTTTACCGTGGTTTCTTTTGCAATTTTCGGCGTTGCTGATTTAGTTATTGGCAAGGAGAAGGAAAAAGATCAGGCCAAACAGGAACAGGGTGAAAATGAATAGCGGATTAATGAATTTTAATCTTCCAAAGCAATATGAATGGATTTCAAAAGAGCCTGCGCCCGCGATCTTCCGCGAAGCTTTGAAACTTTATGGCACAAAAGAAACCAAGGGCAACGCCAGCAATCCGCAAATCCTAATGTGGGCAAACGAAATAAAAAATTATCTTGGAATTGAATACAATTCAGACTCTATGCCTTGGTGCGGTCTTTTTATCGGGATTTGTGCAAAACGCGCCTTTTACAATCCCCCTCCGATATGCCTGCGCGCGAAATCATGGCTTAAATTTGGGCGCGATGTTGATACTCCAATGTTTGGCGATATTCTTGTTTTTGAGCGGCCTCAAGGCGGACATGTAGGATTATACATCGCAGAGGACGAGACAAGCTTCTACGTGCTTGGGGGCAACCAAAGCGACAAGGTTTGCATTGTTCCCATAAATAAGGATAGAATAATAAGTGCAAGGCGTTGTATTTGGAAGGTGAAGCAGCCTGAAAATGTGCGCCAAATTTTTATAAAGCCGACAGGCGAAATATTATCAACAAACGAAAGGTAATCATCATGCAAGGATGGAAAACAATAGCGTTCTTTACGATAACAGGTCTTTTGGGGCTGGTAACTGCTCTTGAGGGAGTTCCTGTAAAAGAAATTGCACTTCAAATGGTTTGTCATGCACCTGTTGACGCACAGATTGTCGCGGATGAATGCACTGGTAAAATTGTTAAATATTCAGGTTATTTCGTTGCGGGAATGTCTTTTGCTGGCGCATGGCTTCGCACAATTACAACCAGTTCAATTTTCAAGAGCTTGAAGTAACCGATGAAAACCAGCGTTCCTAAACTTCATTCTGTTACTTGGAAAAACGGCGGATTAGCTGAAAACGTGGTCACCATAAGAAGTGAGAGTAATAAAGATATTCCCGTAGACAATGTTATAAAAGGCGCATGGGAAGCTGGATTAAAAGAGGTTGTTGTATTCGGTTATGATGCTAACGGTGAAGAATATGTAGCTTCTAGTAGCGGGCGCATAGAGAAAACTGCTTTCATGTTCTCTCGTGGCAATCTTTTTATGATGAGGCAGGTTGATTAAATGACATACGCTTATGTGATTTTAGCCTTCATAGTCACCACGTTCGCCGGTGTTAGGACATGGTTTGCGTATCAAGCAGGTAAAGACAGAGCAAACCTCAAGCAGAAAGAAAAGGATGTGCAAGCCTATGACAAATTTCTCGAAGAGCTTGAAAAAGTCAATATTGCTGCTTCCGATCCTTCTTATGATGACGAATTGCGCGCCAAGTATAAAGTTGATCCGTGATTATTGTATCGTCACGCAGCCCGATGACTTAAACATTAAGGGGCTGCGTAAGTTCGATTGCAGATGTGCAAAGAAAAAAGTCAATCCGATTTGCGATTAGCGGGATCAGTTCCATACAATTTTTTCTTACGCTTCTCTATTAAAGACAAAGCTTTATCCAGCGCGGCAAAACTTGCTTTTAATAATTGACGTTCGCAAAAGGTCAGGTCTTTTTCTTGGTCAAGGTAGTTCCACAATATATCGTGTGCATCATGTAAATAATCGTCAATCACTCCACCAGCTCCCCGATCATTGCGCGGAAAATATCATCAGCATACTTTGGGGCATCATAGCAATTAAACTCTCCGTAATCACAATCAAAACCAGTCAATATATCTGATGTAGCTTCTGTCATTTCTTGCGTTGGCACATAATCAGGCGCGGTTATATCGTAGAACGCTTGTGCTGCTTCCACAAAACGATCATAATCTTGCCTTGTAACACCTGCATTTTCAGAAGGTCTCCATATTTCAGCTCTAACAAGGCTATCTTTAAGATTATCACGGTTTATTTTCTGCATAGTTTTTCCTTTCCGCAGTGTTTGCACCATCCTCTATTAAGGCATCGTTTACAATCGCATAAGTTCAAATGCCAATCATGCCACCCCATCCAACATAGAAGCTTTCTCATTTTCTAACTCTTCTACAATTACAGTCACATATCCAAAACCATCTTTTCATAGATAGTTTTTTTGGTGGGTGGTCGAATATTCTACAAAGTCTTGGACATTTTCTTATGCCTGCCCAACATAGTAGCTTTCTCATTCCATCACCATATAGTAACCCCCTTGGACAATAATTTTCTTACCTTTTGGTACTGTAACCGTTCCATCATGCTTTATCGCTTTCCAAACATCAGGAATTTTCATTGTTGTGCAAAGTGCCGTTGAGTGTAGTAGCTTTCTCATGCTTCACCTAACTTATCCAACCAGAATGGATTTTGACAAACCTTGCCTTCTTCATAACCGTGTTCACCGCAATTACATGCATCAGGATAACAAATATTATTGTTTTCGTCACAGCATGTAAGTGTATAAAGCTCTTGCGCTGACTTTCTTTTTATAAAATCTCTTAACCTCTCCCCTTTTGTTGTTAACCACCCATATCTTGGGGATGTGCCATATTCAAAAATATCAGCGCGGCACATAATATTTATAAGCAACCAAGCGGATAGTTCTCCGAAAGATTTTTCTAATTCTTTATAATCGTAAGAACGGTCGTCCTTTAGGTTGCTGAAAAGGGTTTTAAGTGCGGGAATAGTATGCATTTCTCCTGTTCCATAGCCAAACCCAAATACATGAGATTCCCAGTCTGTAAAATATTCTTCCAATGTTTTAGCAGTCATGTATCTTCCCCTCTAGTTGTTTCTCAAGTGTTTTAATGCGCTCTTGCAGCTTTCTGCGTGACCACAAATTGAGCTGTGTTTCTAATAAGAAATTTTGACGCTCAAGGGTGGCTATGCGGACATTCAACCCTGTTATAATATCGTGCATTTCATTATTTCTGTTTACCGCAGCATCATCGGAGCGGATAAGTCCAGCGACCTCATCCCTAAGCCCCTGCACAATGCTGTCGTGGTGGTATTTTTCGAGCGTAGCACCAGAGCCTTGCGTGAATGATTTTCCAGAAATTGCTAAATGAACCGCGTTTGCACCGTTAATATCCAAGTGCGGCGAACCTGCTAACCATATTTCTTTCGGCATTTCACCCATTATTCCTGCTCCTTGTATTTATTCCAGTTGGTGAGGGCTTGCTCTGATTTAACCATTGCAAGCCGCATTGTTTTTCTGCTGCGGAAGTCGTTAATATCAAATCCAGCAAACGCCTCGTTAAATTCTTCCAAAGCCTCCGCCATTTCCTGCGCGATGGTGTGGAGTGGGTCTGGTGCGCGGGTGTTCCATGCGGTTACGGCACTTTCTTCTGTTTTCCAATCGCCCGATGATGGGCTAACAAGGCACCTATGTTGCGAAGAATAATCACCGTAAAACGGACCGTCTGGACTTCCAGAACATTGTGCTGAAAATGTAGTTTTGCTATTGTTCCATTCTGGAGCTTGACCACAAAACGGGCATGGTTTCAATTCCTCAATCTTGATCATGTCATTCAGCCCCACCTAAAAATAAACCGTCACTACATGCACTATGGTCGGGATATGAAGAACATAATTGCTCTATTTTTTCAGCCGCTACACCACAACCCATTAATAAACTATTGTCTTCGGCAATTCTTATACTTACGAAAATAATCATGAGTAATAACAAAATAATACTTAATATCTTTTTAGTAATTTCCATCATGTTCTTCCTTTTTCTCGTTTAGTAGCCGTTTTACGTCACATCCTAAAGAACACTTAAAATCAACAAGCTCTATACCATCGGACGTGTCTGTTAAAAGTGCTATTAATTTTTCTTTAGCGGTTTCCATCATTCCCTCACTTTCGCAGTTATAACCACCTCGCAGGATTTATCGCGGGGTAGGGATGCTTCACAGGCTTCTATGGCTGCCATTCCTTGATTGATACTCGGATGTGTAATCAGCACGAAAGCTGCTCCCATAAAAGTTCCAGTAAACAATACAAGAAATACAAGAACTATGGTTGGTATCTCATCCATATCACTCACCCTTCTGTGCTGCGGCTATCATTGCATGATAAAGCTCGCAGTTTGAATGACCATTTTGCCAAGCTGTATGTTTCTTTGAGTAGGCGACGCTTATCATCTCCTCTGTCGGCTCTTTCGGCACAAGCACCGTGCCTTTGAGAACTGGTTGTGCTTGCAGGGTTCGCTCAAGCTGCGAAAACACGGCTATAAATCCACAAATATAAATAATGATTGAAGCTAAAATCATATCACTCACCATCATTCCTTTAACTTCTTTTTTATTTGCTCGTTCACGTCATGGCATTTTGCGGGGGCTGTAACGCTTTTTTGATCTGTAAAAACGATCTTGCATTCATTACCAACAGGGCGCATATAGGCGATATTCACGGGGTTAATCCAAAGCCCGAATATTGCAATTAAAGTAATTTTCATTTTAAAATCTTTCTCTTTTTTTGGTTTAAATTATTTCACAATCAGCGGCATGCACTAGGTATTTTTGCCCTAAGCTTGTTTTTACGACAAGCCGCAAATCCCCTTGAACTTTGTCGCAGATTTCCTTTATTTCCGCTTCGATCGTGACATTTATTGAATACTCTCCTTGCACCGTGCAGCGTATTCTTTGCCCCGTTTTGAATGCTTTGCTCTCCATTTACAGCGAGCCTCCCTCTTGTGTGTTAAGCCCTTTAATCGTTGCCAGCCGATCACGGTAATAGGCTTGGAATTTTGCAATATCTTCATCAAAATATCTATCTTTGACATCCTGAAATTCAAGAGCTATTGCGTTAATTTCTGCGGTTGTCTGCGCCACGTCCATGCGCTCTGTGTATCTTTTCCAAACTTCAGGCGTAAAATGATATTTATCGGAAATTATAATAGGCTGGACTGTATATGTTTTGCGTACCGTTTTCGAGGCAGTTAAAGCCATAGAATACGGTGTTTCAATGCCTGATACATGGCTTATCCGAATACCTCCGACAGCAACGCCGCCCCATGTCACGTTATTATCACGATACAGCGTGACATGCTTCCCAATCCACTTATTACCATCGCCGCCGAATATTGTACGCAGCACCCGCCCCATAGATTTACAGGGCTTATAGGGCTTGCCGTTGTCGCCTTCATAGCTGATTGATATAGGCTGCTGAACATCAGGAGTAATTTTAACGCCTGTGATTTTTATTGTTAATGATTGCCCGATCAAATCATCCGCGTTGAGCTGATCTGATTTTGGTTGCAGTGCCTTTGCCATGTCATCCATGTTTTAAACTCCAAAAATAAAGTTATCGTTTTTTTCTTCGCTTGAAGAAATTCCAAGGTCTGAAAATTCCCTGCGTTCTGCTTTGAAAAAATTGGCAGAGTTCGCGTGATATTTTTCGATTGCAATCTTTGCTTTTTCCTCAAATTCACTTGCCGCTTTGATAATTGCCTCTTGAATTTCTTCATTCGGCAAAACGGTCAAGACAAACATAGGCATGCCGTTTGAGTAGGAAATAAAATCGCAGAATTTGCGCTCTGTAATCAGCAACGCCGTTTGAATTTGTATAGAAAATTCATCGGGCAGTACGTTTTCAATGATCGTTTTTGTTTGATGTTTTTGATTGCGTGACTTGATTTCAATAAGCCCTTCATCGCCAATTAAAGCATCAGGAGAGTACCCGATTGTAAATCCCCACTTGTCATTGGTAACAAAGCCGCAATCACTTGCAGGGGCGTAATTTTCCGAATAAATTTGACGTGCATAAACTTCTTCAATCTTGCCTCGCTGCATGTCAAAACCTTCGTAGTGCGGCTCAACAAAATCAGTAATACGTTGCGCCACGATCTCATAAATATATGGGTGCGTACCATCTTTAACACCCTTAACAACCTCAAATTTAGAAGGGGTTATAATGTTTTTCATCTCACTCGCCGTTAATTTTCCAAGCCTTTCCCTAAACCATTCTTCAGTGCCTTGAACCAGATCGTAGTGATATTTGATAGACATTTCATTTTTCTCCTTATGTTTTAATGGTTAATTGTAAAAATCACGCTCGCACGATCCGCTGCAGCATTTATTGAAAGAATCTTTTTTTACCGGAACCACGGCGCAACCAGCGCACCATACATATTCAGTTCCGATTTCAGCTTTTAATTCTTTTATTTTTTTGTCAATTTGCTCTGAAAATTCCCGAACACGCTCCAAAAATTGAACATCATTGACGCATCTTACAAAGTCAAAAATCTTGGCTTTGTACTCTTCGGTTTCAGTTTTTAATTCGCTTAACGAATCAAGTAATAACTGTTCTTCGGATTTCATTTCATCTCCTTAATTTATAAAATCACTATAGAAACTTAATTTTTAAAAAGCAAGTTTTATTTCTTATTTGACGATAAATGATAAAACCCGCAAAGATTGCATTCATAAGTATTAAGGCTTAAACCGCTGCTTTTCTCGTACAAATATGCTTGTTCTTCGGCTTTTTCCTCAGTTAAATATTTCTTCTTTTTTCTGCATTTTCTTTGCTGGGCTTTCATAAATTTTTTAGGCTTCATGTTTAAACCCCGTTTTTCAATGCGAATCGAATTTTTGCTTTCAAAGCCCTTTCCCTGCGGATTTCGATCGGAAACAATAAATATTGGATCGTGCTGTGATCGCGGTTTAAGGTTTCACCGATAACGGGAAAAGAATACCCCTGTTCGCGTAAATATTTATAAACCAATGCCCTATCTATACTTAATGATTTTGACCGTTTATAGCCAACAATAGCGCAGGGATTTATTCCTGTGTTTTCGCAAAATTTCATAAAATCTTCCCGGCATTTTTCTGCGTGAAGCTTGTTACATTTCGTAATTTTCATGTCATCCTTCCAAAATTTTAATAACGATTAAACAAGGTAAAAAAATCCACCAAAACAAAAAACAGCACGCAACAATGATGAAAAAATGATCGGGACTCCATTCTTGACCTGAATATCTTTCTGAAATATCGCTTTCCATTCCTTCGATAATCTCGAAAAGTTGATCTCTTGAAATGCAGAGCCAAAGCAAATTCATCCAAAAACCGCAAAGCCAAAATAGCAATATAAAATCCATTATTTTTTGCTCGCTTTCAGCATTTCATCGGCTAAAATAAAAGATGCTGCTGCAAGAATTTTTACTTCTTCTGTGTCTTCCAAAGAAGCCAAAAGCCCAGTCAAAGCCGCCGCCGCAAACATATCTCGGCAGTCACGATCTTCTTTGGAAAGCCCTTGTTTTTTCGGTAAACCAGCCATTGCTGCAAGCGCGTTATCGTCATTTTCAGGTTTAAACATTGTACTTCTCCATCATTAAAATAGCAGTATTAAGATCGGTAAGAATCCACTCCAAAAGTTCGCAGATTTCTTGATTTTCTGCTGATTTTTGTATCTTTTTTTCGAGCGCAGATTCTAAATCTTTCATTTTTGCAATTAAGTCCTGATCGGTCATCACTCAGCCCCTTTCGTTGTCAGAGCTTCTTCGAGTTGCGCGGCAAATTCTCGGTTATCCGCATGAATTTCACGTTTAAGCTTAATTTCTTCAGGCATTTCACGCGGTACCGGAATTTCCTTTTCTTCGTACTCCGGAGGAAAATATTCAAGCCCTGCATCCGATACGCCCTGATCTATGCCGGTCATGTCCATGTATTCAGCATCCGGAAGTGCATCGCCTTTGATTGCCGCCTGATTGCCATTCGGATACGCTGCGATAATGATTGCACAGAAGCCATAAGTCACAGCCGCGCAGCACACTACGTCAAAGATAGCCGTCACAGGTGCAAGCTGCTTTTTACGCGCTACCCCTTGCTTTGCTTTCATATCCCGATAGTATGCGTTTTTAACGATAATTGGTTTTTTAGACATTTTAATTTCTTTCCTTGTATGGGTGTAAAACTGAAAAATGAAAATCAATAATATCCGCGATTTTTAAATAAAGGGTTCCCGCGTCCGTATCCTTATATTTTTTTACCACAGAACTTTTAAAATCTTCTAAAGATCCCTTAAAACAACCGCGATAAATCAAATACGATCCGTCTTTTTGTCTTGTGGCGGTTAATATTCTTTTTTTAGAACCCACGTGACCAATAAAAAATATATCTTCGCCGCCCCAGATTACGCCGCCCCAGATTACGCCGCCCCAGATTTCGCCGCCCCTGATTACGCCGCCCCAGATTTCGCCGTCATAGATTACGCCGCCCCAGATTTCGCCGCCCCAGATTTCGCCGCCCCTGATTACGCCGTCATAGATTACGCCGCCCCAGATTTCGCTATTCTCGAAAGCCCAACCTTTGTTAGTTTGCGAAAGAAATTCCTCTTTTTCGACATACCCGCCCTTGTCTCCCTTTTTAACTTTTCCAAAAGGAAAAGGAAGATCAAAATCGCATGTGGCTTCAATTTTAAAAGCTTTTCTTCCGTATTTTTCAATATATTCTGATGTAAGTTTAAATTTCATAATATTTTCACTTTCTACTTTAAAAAATTGTTACAAAAAAAGAGAAATCATTGCTAAAATAAAAGCTAAAGTAGCAATCATTAAAGAAATATAATCAGGTGAATTTTTCACTATTGCACCTCAATTTGTTGCGATTTCTCAATCCACTGCGGATCATCCGACTCAACGAAAAACCATGACCATTCATAGTCTTTGAAGGAAATCATACACTGCCCGGCTTCAAATTCTGCGCGGGTTGCTACTTCTTCCAAAGTATAATAAATCGGTTCAAAGCCTTCTGAAATCAAATCATCCAAAGCGTCGATCATGCACTTATGCGCCCCGATAAGGCTTTCTTCATGCGTTGTGTCATAATCCATAAAAACAACTTGCCAATCCCGCTTTAGAACAGGCTCGAATTTAATTACAAATTTCTTTTGCATCGACATTTTTTAAAACTCCTATTTTGGGAAAAATTCAGACAGCGGAACTTCGATAGCCTTTGAAAGCTTATAAAGATTTCCCGCGCTTATGCGGTTTTTTCCGTTCTCATATTTTTGAACTTGCTGAAAAGAAATGCCAAGATGATCAGCAATTTCTTGCTGTATAAAATTTTTTTCGCGGCGAATTTCGCGGACTCGGTTGCCGATAAAAATATCAAATTCGTTTGCAGTTCCTTTAGTTTTTTGATTGCTCATTTTGTGAAATCCTTTAGTTTTAAAATTCAACTTACGTTACATATTCACAACT
>Ga0247723_1000284_pt1 | contig 33967 bp, 25 predicted proteins | sample MSEWelMarce5H_FC_FD_189079 | JGI IMG/M metagenome (GOLD analysis project Ga0247723, IMG submission 189079) | Subsurface sediment microbial communities from gas well in West Virginia, United States - MSEEL Well Study Marcellus 5H_FC | ecosystem: Environmental > Terrestrial > Deep subsurface >... | reverse complement strand
GATACAATATAATACTGAAATTATCAAATTCTTTTTTGAAAAAATAGAAAATGGAAGAGCAAGAATAACATATACTTTTACAAGTTCTGCAGGAGTTCCTGATCCAAAAATTGTTTTTTACTTAAACGGAAACTATTCTCCCGACCCATTTATTAATATTAACCAGTGGGAAATTCTGGGTGTTGGTTTTGTTAATAGTTTAGACTTTAATGGATTGGCTGGAAATTTTAACATTACATACCCAATTGTCGTCAACAATATTTCTTATTTTGAAGAGACAGTTCTTCAAAAAATTACTGCTGGATCTAATAGACAATGGTTTGCTGTCAAGTTTGGTGTTGACGATACCGCTGGAGATGATGCAACTATATTTGAATGGGAAGATTGGAAAAATAAAGAGAACGTTTCTATAAGTTTGGCAGCAATAGATGGCGAAAAAATTGTCTATACATATAGTGCTGGCACGGCTGGTGCAAAAACTGTTAAGGTTGGAGAACGCATAAGCGTTACTGGAATATTGCCTATTGGATTTAATGTTGTAAATGAATTAGTTACAGACGCAACTGCAACAACTTTTAAGGTTGCTAAGCCAGCAGGGCTTGGGGCATTTTCTTCAGCAACCTCTGCAAAAGCATATACTTATGGATGGATAGATATTTTAGTTCTTGCTGCTTCTACATATCTTGGTGTAGATCTTGGTCAACTTTATAATTCTTATACAGGAACGAATAAGTTTTCTGCTGGAGACACTGTAAATCTTTCTATAAATAGATATCAGTATTCGGTTTATCAAGACGTAAGTTCGGTATCTAAAATCATTAAACCACTATAATATGGTATACTGGTGTTCATGGATAAGATTATGAACGGTCAAATTGGTAAGACCAAGATACAAGTTGTTGAAGAACCGTTTTCAAACGCAGGTATTTATGTTTGGCAACTACCTTCTGGAAAATTTTTTACAGATGGCGAGGGTAATGCATTGAGCATTGAATCAATGAAAGATGACCCATCAAAAATGAAAGAGCTATCTGACGCAGCTAGATATAATGGAGAACCAGAAGGAAAAGCTGTATTTTTTTCAAACGTTCGCAAGATCTCAGATGAAGAGTATTCAGAACAAAAAGACAGAATGTCTCAAGGACTTGTTCCATCAAATACTGATCTAGGTGCTTTGATTGCAGCCAAAAAGACATTGGAGATGTACGGCGATGAATGATTTTCATAAAGTAGCAATTCCGATTAGGGATGACTCTTATCTTGGTGAAGATATTGTTGTAAATAACGATCCTTTTACAAAGTCGTGGGATGAAATTAAAAATTACGTTGGCATTGACACAAACTTTAAACGTAGAGAGTCTCGTATTGAAAAGACAGTAATGTCAGATGCGTACATGGACTCGGCAAATGCTGTTGACTCTGGTCGTGAAGATGCAAAGTCTAAGAAACTAAATCCAGGTACAGTTTATCGTAATGCTTACGGTATCTTTGATATTATTACTCCACCATACGATGTTTATCAGCTTGCTGGATACTACGATACATCGTTTGCAAATCACGCAGCGATTGATGCTAAGGTTGAAAACATTGTAGGCTTAGGCTATGACTTTGTTGTTTCAGATAGAACTCTAATGCGTCTTGAAACAGAGACAGACACAGAAAAGGTTTCTCGTGCTCGTAATCGTATTGAACGAGCAAAGATTGAACTTAAAGACTGGATGGAAAGCCTAAACTCAGATGACAGCTTTACTTCTACAATGGAGAAGGTTTATACAGATGTTCAGGCAACAGGAAACGGTTACATTGAAGTTGGTCGTACCATAAATGGACAGATCGGCTACATTGGTCACATTCCTGCTACAACTGTTCGTGTTCGTCGTCTTCATGATGGCTTTGTTCAGATGATTTCAAACAAGGTTGTTTACTTCCGTAATTTCGGGGCATCGAATAAAAATCCAATTACACAAGACCCACGACCCAATGAGATTATCCACATTAAGGAATACTCTCCTCTAAATACTTTCTATGGTGTACCAGACATTATCTCTGCAATGCCATCTTTGATCGGTGATGGATTTGCTTCACAATACAACGTAGACTACTTCCAAAATAAAGCTGTTCCTCGTTACATTGTTACACTAAAAGGTGCTCAGCTCTCTTCAGAAGCCGAGGATAAGCTATTCAGATTCCTACAAACAGGAATGAAGAGCCAGAACCATAGAACACTCTATATTCCTCTTCCTGGTGATAATGACCAGAACAAGGTTGAATTTAAGATGGAGCCTATTGAAGCTGGAATACAAGAAGGGTCTTTTTACCAGTACCGTCAGCAAATGCGTGATGATGTTCTTGTTGCACACCAGGTTCCACTTTCAAAGCTTGGTGGTGGAGAGTCTGCAAACATCGCTGCTGCTCTTGCACAAGACCGTACATTTAAAGAACAGGTTGCCAGACCTGCACAGCGTAACATGGAAAAGATTCTAAACAAGATCATTCGTGAAAAGACAGATGTGCTTGAATTTAAGTTTAACGAGCTTACTCTTACAGACGAGCTTGCTCAGTCACAGATTCTAACTAATTATGTAAAGAATCAAATCATGGCCCCTAACGAAGCTCGTGATGCCCTTAACTTGCCTCAGCGTCAAGATAGCGACAAGATGATTGTTCCGACACCTAGACAGTCTGCTGACGCAAACGCTAATAATCAACAGAATAGAACTCGTGATGCAGAGCGTCAACAAAATCAGGCAGATAATACAGCCACCACCTCTGGACGCAATCCAAAAGGTGAAGGCAGAGCATCAAATTAAAAAATACTGTATAATATAACAAAATAGTAACTTTTATCAAAAAGGGAATATAATTAGATTAGTATGACTATTCAAAAAGCACACTGGGAATCTGAGGGCGACAATATTCGCCTCTCAATGCCGTTCAGCAAAGTAGATCAAGAGAGACGTATTGTCTCTGGCTTTGCGACCCTTGACAACATTGACAAGCAGTCTGATGTTGTTACTACTGATGCTTCACTAAAAGCATTTGCCAAGTTCCGTGGGAACATTCGAGAAATGCACCAACCAATGGCGGTAGGTAAGATGGTTAACTTTAAAGAAGACAAGTACTTTGACCCAGAGACAAAAAAGTTCTACAATGGTGTATTCGTTTCTGCTTATGTCTCAAAGGGTGCTCAGGACACATGGGAAAAGGTTCTAGACGGAACCCTTTCAGGTTTTTCCATTGGTGGAAAGATGAACAAGTGGGACGATGGTTATGACGAAAAAATGGATTCAGCAATTCGCATTATTAAGGACTATGATCTAGTAGAACTTTCCCTAGTAGATAATCCTGCTAATCAGTTTGCCAACGTTATCTCAATTGAAAAAAATCAAGATGGAGATATCGTTTTAAAGGGAGAGGTTGCAGACATTGAGATTGAAAATGTATTTTGGGACAAGGAGTCTGGACTCGTAATGGTTTCAGGCAATGAATCAGAGATAAGCCCAACAAATGGAATTCCAATGCAAAACATTGGTTTTGTCGAAAAGTCAGATTCTGACAAGGTAGACATGATTAAATTCTTGGTTAATAGTGCTAAAGGCATTAACAATACTGAGATTAACAAGGAGGATAATATGACAGATGAAACAACAAATGTTGAAGAAGTCGAAGTCGCTCCAGAGGCAGATGCCACAATAGAAGAAGTTGTCGAAGAAACTGCAGAGGTCGTAGAGGCTGCTGAAGTTGTTGATGCAGTTGAGGCTGTTGACGCTGAAAAGGCAATCTCTGTTGAAGTTGAAGAGGAAGACGATGAAAAAGAGTCTGAATCTGAAGAGGAAAACATGGCAGCTAAGAAATCAGAAGAGGTAGTTGCGAAGGCAGTTGCCGAAATGTCAGATACTCTTACATCAGCCTTTAGCGACATGGCAACAATGGTTAAGTCACTTAGCGATGAAGTTGCTGCACTAAAGAAGTCACTTGGATATGTCAACGAGGTACTCGGGGATGCAGAAAAGGACTTTGATAATCTTGGCAAGCGTATTGATGCAGTAGAAGCAGATACCGCTTTCCGCAAGTCTGGCGATCTAGGCGAGATCGTACAGGAACCAGCAATGGTTGAAAAATCAGTATGGGGCGGTCGTTTCCTCACAAATGCCGATCTACTGAAATAAAAAATAAAAAAATCACTTGGAGGTGAAATATATGTCAGAAGAAATCATTAAAAATATTCCTGGAACAGGTGGAACGTTTCCTAACTCGGACGGTCAGCTTGCTGCAGGTGGTATTGGTGGTGTAGCAGATCCTGCTTTTGCTTTTATTGGTAACAACGTACCAGGAGAAGCAAGATATGGTGAAACATCAGGGGCTAACGCAGTTAACCCTTCTTCCACCGCAAGCCCTAACTACCCAGGTGCTGGTATCCTGCGTCCCGAGCAAGCTCGTCGTTTTATCGACTACATTTGGGATGCAACAACCCTCGCTAACGATGGTCGTCGCGTAACTATGCGAGCCAACACTATGGAGCTAGAGAAAGTCAACGTTGGTGAGCGTGTTGTTCGTGCTGCAAATCAGGGCGATTCAACATTTACTAACGCAGGTGCAACCTTTAGTAAGGTTGAACTTACAACAAAGAAGCTACGTCTAGACTGGGAAGTCTCAGCTGAAGCTCTAGAAGACAATATCGAAGGTGGTGCTCTTGAGGATCACCTAGTACGTCTTATGACTACAGCATTCGGAAATGACATCGAGGACCTTGCCATTAATGGTATTGGTTCTGGAAACAACGCATTCCTTAACATTATGGAAGGCTTTGTCAATCGTGTAGAAACCGATGGATTTGCCCACGAAGCTGATGTTGTTCAGAACAATGCTAACTGGACGTTAGAGGACATGCAGAAGCTAATTCTAGCTATGCCTCGTCGCTACCGTGCTCTTCAGAATGGACTTAAGTTCTATGCTGGAAGCGATACCTTTGCAAACATTGTAAAGAATAACGGTACAGTATTTGACGCTATTGGTTCTACTGAAGCAGCTCGTGGTTCATACCTTGGTGGTATTGACCAGACTGTTGGCAATGCTCGTCAGAGCCGTGTTCTCGGTATTCCAGTGCTTGAGGTTCCTTACTACCCTGCGGATTATGTAGATCTTACATTCCCACAGAACCGTATCTGGGGCTTCCAGCGTGACATTACTGTCAACCGCTTCTACGTTCCTAAGAAGGACACCATTGAGTACACAGTGTTTGTACGATTTGGTATCAACTGGGAAGAGCAGGATGCTGTTGCTTACGCAACTAAGCCAACTGCTTCCTAAGTAGAAACACTATTGAGGGGGTGAGGACAATAGTCCTCGCCCCTTCTTTATTTGTGTTGTATAATTAATTAAGGAGTTTGATTATTTTATGGAAGTTTTAAGAGTGCCACCATATCCCATTACAACTACATGGGATGTACCAGAAGCAAATACAGATTATGACATCTATGTAGAAGACCTTGTAGATCACTCTTACGAGCTTACTACACAAACGTCAACAGCAGATTCAACAATTGAGTACATTCTTCCAAGAACAAAAGTTGCATTCGACAGAGATTTTCTTTTTAGAATACAAGACTCTGTAACTGGAGAAATTCTTACAGACTCAAACCTAGCAGTTTATAGACCATACGTTGATCCAAATACACTTGGAACAACTGCAACAGAGATTGCAGAATATAAAGAACTTGAAATTGTTTCTCGTAAAATTATGGATTCATACATGGGAGACGGTTTTTATAATCACAAACTTGTTGTGCAACAGGTAGGACAAGGAACTGACTATTTTCCAGTATGGCATGAAACTAGTCGTGTTTTGAGAGTTTACGAAAATAGCGTATTGGTATTTAATGGTGAAGATGTTCCTAATGCTGTAAATACAGTAACAGAAAATGCAGATTACACTTATTTTAATACTGGACTCGATCATGGTCTAGCTGTTGGAGATAAGGTTATTATATCTGGATTTGTACCAACAGAATATAACGGACTTTTTGAAGTTGAGGTCGTTACCAGTTTAAAGATTTTTGGGGTAGGTAATATTGATGCCGCTGCTGTGACAACATTTGGAACAACACAAAAGTGGTGGGAAAATACATACAAGCCAACCCCAGACAAATCTGCTATCTATAGATACAACACAATTGATGGACCAAATCTTGAATATAACAGACTAGAATACAACCCTACAAAACTTCCACCTGCAATAGGTGATCTTGGATTTTATGGAGGAGGTCATGGGGTAGCATTTCCAAGAGGATATGACTATATTTTTGTTCTTGATGCTGGATATAAGGCTATTCCGCCAGAAATTGAAATTGCAGCTAAATACCTGATTGAAGATATTAAGTGTGGAAACAATCAATACTGGCAAAGATTTATTACTCAATACAGTACAGACCAGTTTGATGTTAGATTTGCTCCACAATTTCTAGGGGGTACTGGTAATATTATTGTTGATAAAATTCTTGATAATTATAAATCAGCAATAATTAAACCAGGAATTCTATAATGCAAATTGTTTGTGAAACCACTAATGTCTTCTATCCACTCCTTGCAGATGTTTATTATCCAATTGTCGAGCAGGGACCTTACGGAAACGTAGCTAAGCAATGGATGCTTGACGCTACAATAGCCTGTTCATTTGCATCACTTAGTTCAAAAACCAAGGAAGAAGTAAAGCCTAATGTTCACATAACATTAGACAATATTCTTATTGGAAGAACAAAAAATGACATTCGTATTTCTAGTTTAGCTGCAGCAAACTCTATAACAAACATTATTATTACAAATATTCGTGATAACAACGGCAACCCAATTTACATTGAGACAAGCGGTCCAAGAACAGGTAAATCAACTATTTTTGAGGTCGCAACAAATGATCCAATAGTTGGTGCTTTTGGAAAAGTAGAATACTATAAGGTTTTAATTAGAAGATCTGAAAACCAGGGGGTAGACGTATGATTACCCTTTCTGCAAACTTTAACGATGATCAATTTACAAAAGACATGAAGAGCATCACGGAGTATATGCTAGGCTTTGTTAATGGAGCAATAGCAGGGAAGCCACAGTTAATAAAACTTCTTGGTGTAAGCGTTAAAGAAATTTTAGAAGAGTTTATTGATTCAAGTGCTAGAGTAGATCCAGAATCTCTTAGTCATGTTTACGAGTGGTATCAAAATGGAAGTGCAGAAGGAAGACTTTTTGATATACTTTATACCCCGACTGGTAGAGGCCTAACTTTTGGCTTTACGCTAAAACAATCTACATCTATTAAAGATGGATCAACAACACCGTTTTATGATAAAGCAAGAATTATGGAGTATGGCGTACCAGTAACAATTACTCCAGTTAAAGCTCAAGCTTTAAGTTTTGATATTGATGGTGAAAAAGTTTTTACAAAAAGACCAGTAACTGTTGAAAACCCTGGAGGAGCAGCTGCAGAAGGCGGATTAAAAAATTCATTTACGCAGTTTTTTACTCAGTATATTTCACAGGCACTGCTTGATGTTACTGGATTAAGAAAACACTTTGAAACTGCTTCAGAGTTTAAAGATGGATTCTCTTCAGCAAAATCTGGCGGTAGAGCACTTGGTACAAGAATGGGAATTAAGTGGATTTCAGGAGGAATTAAGTAATGGCTATTTCATACCCACCAGTATTTATTAATGAATACTTAGCAGAAAAAGTTACAGAAAGAATACCAGATAGATTTTCTGGAGCAATGAGATTTTTTCCAACATTGCCAACAGACATAAGTGCATTAACAGAAGGTTTCCCAGAAGCGTCAAGCGATGTTTTTGCGGTATATGACAGAATGCTTAAAATGCGTCCAGGACCATTTCCACACATTAAAAGAGAACAAGTTATCTATTACTTCTATAAGACTAACAGTGATCCAGAAGCACTCATTGAGACTACTCAGATTGTTGCAGATCTGCTTGATCGTGGAGATGAGTCTGGACAAGAGATAAACGAATGGCTTCAACAAAAAGTTGTAAACGGACTTGTGTCTTTTGGCTCTGGATCTTTGGCAAGAGAGTTTAAGCCAGTGTATTTTCACTATCTTAAAGTTTTTCAGCTTCAAGAAACAAGAGATATTATTGATTTTGGAACAGCAAGAACTTATGCTGGAAACAAAATAATTATTGACTATTGTTATCACACTAAAGATTATTCATAAATGAATGATAAACTTTAAATGAGGAAACGCCCCAAATTTTACAGAAAAATGAGGTGAAAAAATATGGCATATTCAAAAGGAACAAGCAACAACATTATTGTTGGTGCAGCGTCTCTTTTCACATTTGAAGAGGGACTCCTAACAGATGCAGATCTACCCACAGCAATTGCAGCTAACTCTTATGTTTCAGCTTTGTCACTTGGTGCAAACGCAGCAAACAACAACACTGGATCAGAAGGTTTCCGTAACGTAGGTTACACATCAAACGGTCTTGAACTAATGTTCGAGCCTGATTTTGGTGAGGTTACTGTAGATCAGATCCTTGATACAGCAAAGCTCTACAAGCAGGGCATGAAGGTAAACATGAAGACTTCTTTCGCAGAAGCAACTCTAGAGAACCTTCTTCTTGCAACTGCAGCAGCCGAGGCTGATCTTGGAACCAAGACAACAGGTGGTATTGGAAGCGAAAAGACTCTTGTCCTAAAGGCAGGAGAGCTTGGAGAATGTCCAATCGAGCGAGGTCTTGTTGCTGTTGGTCCAGGTACAGGTGACTGTGCTCCAGCAGAACAGGTCGAGCGTATCTATGTTGCATACCGTGCTCTCTCAATTGAGAGCGTAACGGTCGCAGCAAAGCGTGAGGAAGCAACAATGTTCGAAGTATCCTTCCGTCTTCTACCGAATGACTCAGGAGTGTACGGCAAGATTGTTGACCGCACATACACTGCAGACTCAACACCACGTTCATAATTGAACATATTAGATTGGCCCAGGGAAACCTGGGCCTTTCTTTTTGCTATACTTAAACAATGGCTACAAAAATATACGAAACTTGCGAAGTAGAACTTCTTGATGAACACAAGTTAATAATCTCTCCTCTTAAGATTAAATTTTTAAGAGAGTTTATGATTGAGTTTGAAAACGTAAAAATGGCAAGGGATGATGAAGAGGCAATTGAAAGACTTGCATCATGCGTAGCGGTATGTATGAAACAGTTTAGACCAGAAATATCAACCAAAGAATTAGTAGAAGATGTTTGCGACATGTCTATGATTTATAAGATTATTGAGTTTGCAGCAAACATTAAGCTAAACGAAGCCTCAGAAGAACCAGTAAAAGAGCAAGCAGAAAAAGGATCTTCCTGGTCGGAGTTTGATTTGGCAGCAATTGAAGGTGAGTTGTTTTTGCTGGGGAATTGGAAAGACTACGAAGAGCTGGAATCCTCACTTTCTTTACCAGAAGTAACACTTACTCTAAGTTCAAAAAGAGAACTAGACTATAAAGAAAAAAAGTTTTTTGCTGCAATTCAGGGAGTAGACCTTGATGCACAATCTGGTGAGCCAGATGCATGGGAAAAACTAAAAACAAAAGTATTTACTAAAGGTGCTACAACTGATCCAAGGGACGTACTTGCTTTACAAGGAGTAAATGCAGATATGGCAGGATTTGGTATTGGTCAAGGATTGTCCTATGAAAAATGGGACTAGTCTATGATACAATTGATTAAGACAAACAAGGAGGATTTAATGTCTACAACTGTAAATGAAGATAAGGTTATCACTCTTATCGATGGACAAACCATTAGTGTGCGACCCCTAAAGATTTCGCTACTTCGTCCATTTATGAAGAAGTTCCAGGCTATTGCCGAGGTAGCTGATGATAACGACAAGTCTATGAGTATTCTTATGGAGTGTGTCCAGATTGCTATGAAGCAGTATAAGCCTGAAATTTCAGAGGACCTAAAAGCTTTGGAGGATAACCTTGACCTTCCTACAGTCTATAAGATTGTAGAAGAGGCTTCTGGCGTTAAGCTGTCAGATACAAACCTTATCGGTTAAGATTAGAGGTGCTACTGGATGGCTGATGTTGAATCCAATATTAATGTAAATATTGATACGTCTAATGCTCTTGCAGCTATTAAGAGACTCCAGTCCGAAATATCAGCCTTCCACACCTCAATGGCTAGAGGTGGAGCACAAGCTGCTGCTACCTCTTCACAACTTCAAAAAGAACTCGTTAACTCTCTTAATGCTACTGGAAATTTTTCAGCAGGTTTTAGAAATGTTAAAAGTAGTGCAGATGCCTTTACAACATCCCTTGAGAAGAACAAGTTTTCTCTTGGAGAATATTTTAAATATGCTGGGGCATCTACAAAAACATTCGGCAAGGTCTTTCAAACCGAAATGGCAACTATTGATAAGGTTGCTAGAGAACGTGTAAAAGATTTACAGACTCAATATATTAAACTTGGCACTGAGGCAAATGGTGCAATTAAGACAATTGCCATTAGGCCACTAACACTTGATCTACAGGATCTTGGAACAAAGACAGCTATTGCTGCACAGAAACAACAACTCTTTAATGAGTTAATGAGGCAAGGCTCTACAAACCTTCTAAATTTTGGTAAGAACACCCAGTGGGCTGGTCGTCAGCTTATGGTTGGTTTTTCTATTCCGCTTGGAATTGCTGGTGCAGCAGCTGCTAGAGAGTTTATGAAACTTGAAGAACAGGCTATTAGATTTAAGCGTGTATATGGAGACACCTTTACTCCAACTGGTGAAACCGACAAGATGGTTGAAGAGATTAAAGGCCTTGCTAATGCATATACAACATACGGATTAGCTGTTGAAAAGACAATGAGTCTTGCTGCTGACGCAGCTGCTATGGGTAAAACTGGTGCAGATCTTTTAGCACAAGTTGATCAAGCATCAAAGCTTGCTGTGCTAGGTGGGGTAGATCAACAAAAAGCCCTAGAAACAACTATCTCTCTTACAAGTGCATTCGGTACTGCAACTAGAGATCTTGCAAAAGACATTAACTTTCTTAACGCAGTTGAAAACCAAACAGTCACTTCTATTGAAGACCTAACTACAGCTATCCCAACCGCTGCTCCAGTTATTCAACAACTTGGTGGAGATGTAAAAGACCTAGCATTCTTCCTTACAGCCATGCGTGAAGGTGGTATTAACGCCTCTGAAGGTGCTAACGCACTTAAGTCTGGTCTTGCATCTATGATTAATCCAACAACAGCAGCAACAGAAATGCTTGCCAAGTTTGGCGTTAATCTTCAGGGAATTGTGGATGGAAACAAGGGCAATGTAAAGCAGATGATTGTTGATCTAGGTTTAGCCCTAGACGGACTTGATCCAACAAACAGAGCACAGGCAATTGAACAACTTTTTGGAAAGTTTCAGTTTGCTCGTATGTCTACTTTATTCCAGAATGTTATTAAAGACGGAACTCAGGCAGGTCGTGTACTTGAGTTAACAGCAAGGTCCGCCGTAGAGCTTTCAATCTTATCTGAACGAGAAATGAAAAAAGTTGCAGACTCTCCAATGTTCAAATTTCAGGCGGCATTAGAAAAGTTTCAAGCTGCACTGGCTCCAGTAGGAGAAGCATTCTTAAAGCTTATCACTCCCATTATTGAATGGGGAAAACAGCTTCTTGATGGTTTTAATAGTTGGGGAGACGGTGCAAAGAACTTTACAATGCTTATTGTTGGTGCTGTAGCAGGTCTTGGACCAATTCTTTTGATGGGCTTTGGTCTTATTGCTAACGGTGCAGCAAACCTAATTAAAGGCCTTATGGGTCTTTTTAACTTCTTTAAAAGATTAGGTGGACAGTCTAAGGTCCTTGGTGAACAAACTAAGTACATGTCGCAAGAACAGATTAACGCTATGGCTGCAGCTGCATCTCTAGAGCAAGCACACAATAGTTTGACACAAGCGTTTACATCTGAGAGGGCTGCAATTAGACAGCTAATTACTGCCTATGAGCAAGCATCAGTTGCTCAGGGTAGATTTATGTCTGCACCAGTAAATCGTGGTACTGTAGGAAGAACAGCTCCAGTTAAAAAAGCTAGTGGAGGAATTATAAGTGGACCAGGTACAGGCACTTCTGATTCAATCCCTGCAATGCTTTCAAATGGTGAAGCAGTTATTCCAGCTAAGCAAGTTGCCGCTAACAGAAGTCTTGTAGAAGGTCTTATTGCTGGCAATGTTCCAGGATTCTCTAAAGGTGGAATTGTTGGCAATCCACTCATGGAAATTTTCAAGCGATTCAAAAAGAGTAAAAGGTCAAAGATGCCTGTTACTGATTTTGGTGAGCTTATCTCTCCAAGTAAAGGACACAGCTTCCCAGACTTTGAAAGCAACCCTTATGGCAATAAGGCAATGGGAGGCCTTTACCGTAAGCCAGATGGCTCTCTTGTGTTTGTTAAACCACAAATGGATGAACGAGGAGCAGTTGCAGAGCTAAGAGCTACACAAATTGCTCGTGAAGCACATGGACTAAAGACTCCACAGCAAAGTCTAAGAGTAATGAAAGATCCTAATGATGAAAAGGGACAAAGAAAAGTCTTTGCATTAGAGTCACCTTTTGATGAAGCACTAGCAAATCCAACTGGAACTTTTACAAAAGAAGAAATGGGAAAGCAACTTGTAGCATCTCTACTTCGTGGTGACAAAGATCTTTCACAGTCTAACATGTATTCAAACGTATTGGCTGATGTTGGTACTGCTGGTGTGTTTGACAGAGCTTCTGGATTCCGTGACTTTGCCCCACAAATGCCAACAATGGAAGAACAGGCAAATATTAACCTTCTTGCCGTTCGTGGAGGAGCAAAGAGAGCATTTGCAGAAAGTACTGCAGACATTGCAAAGTCTATGACCCCACAACAGTATAACGATATGATTGTTTCTGAAATTGATACTGTTCTGCCAAAACTTCAACAAACTATTGCAAGCTTTGGGCTAACAGACCCACAAGAAATTGCAGCATATCAGAAAATGGTTGACAGACTAAGGGAAGGTAGAAATGTAGACTGGTCAAAATTCCACGGTATTCACTCAGCAGTTCAGCCTAAGCCACAAAAGCTTGCAAGAGGAACATCAAGAGTAACAAAGAAACCTGTAGCAAGGGGCTACGATTTTGACGACACACTAGTTAACTTGTCAAGCTTCCTGCCAGGACACAGAGAAGCTAATGCAAAGCTTCCAAAAGAACAACGTAAGAGTTGGGGCTGGGAAGCAATTAAGGGTGCAGCACCAATGCCAAAGGTTATTCAGAATCTTTTGGATTCACAGGCTGCTGGCAAAAAGATTATTATTATGACTGCCAGACCAAACACTATGGATCCAATGACAACTGCCCACCTAAAGGCACTTGGCATTAATCCAAAAAATGTAAAGCTTATTTCAAGAGATATTGCAGACAAGTCACTTTCTGGACTAAGCACGGCAGAACTAAAAGCCGTACAGGCTAAGAATGTTATGGACGAGTATGATCTTGAAGCATTCTTTGACGACATGGAAGACAATAGAAATGCAGTTGCAGGTCTAGGGGTTAATGTATTTGACCCACTTAAATTTGCTTCTGGTTCTCAAATGGTTCCTGGTACAGGTAACAAAGACACTGTTCCTGCTCTACTTACCCCTGGCGAAGCGGTAATTCCAAAGAAGCAAGCAGAAAAGTACAGACCACTTATTAGAGGAATGATTGCAGGTAATCTTCCAGGGTATAAGCTAGGAACAGATGAAGTGGGAACAGAAGAGCTTATAGGAAGAATTGTTTCTAAAGCAGCTACTGGGTCACAAGCAAGACTGCAAGAACAGCTATCAGACAGCCTTGGCAAGGCAATAGAGCTTGGACTGACAGATGGTTTACACCAAGCATTAGCACAGTTTGAACAAGCAGAAGCTAAGCCAACAAGAGATAAGCTTAAAAAATTCTTTACAGAAAATGATCTTGAATTAGGAAGAAAGGTTATAGCTGCTCAATTAGGACAAGCTGGATCAATAAGTCAACAACATGTTGGGGCAACAAGAGAGGTTTCTCCAGCAGAAGCAAGGCAATTAGTTGGAACACCAAGTTCAAAAGAAAAGAATATGTTTTCTGTAGTTGAAAAAGCTCAAAGTCAAGGTTTTAGTCCAAAGCTTACAGCAGAGTCTTCATTCTTCTTTGATCAATTAATGGCAATAAATTCTGCTATGAAAAATGGTAATGCAAAAATTCAAGAAGTTCTTGCAGATTGGGACAGAGGCGGCCTTGAAAAGTGGAGAGCAACTTTTGAAATGGCAGAAGAGGCATTTGATGATCCACAGCTTCAAGAAGAAATAAAGCAATATGATGCAACAATGAGAAAGTACATTGCAGAACTAGAAGCTGCACAACTAGCAGCTGGTAAATCTGCAATAATCTCAGATACAGACTTAGATAAAGTTCATAAAAAAGCTATGGCTGAAATGCCAGAAAATAGGGCAAAGGCAGCTATCAGAAGAGCTGAAAATACTGTTGGTGGATTTAGGGTTTCTTGGTCAACAAAAGAACAGCAACAATATAAAGAAAGAAATCCAGAAGACGCAGCACTTGTAGATGCTGCAATGGGATCAAAGCCAGGAAAAAGTAGAACTACAAATAGTGTAAGGTCTACACTTCCAAGAGGACCTATGTACTTAGACCTACAGCCAGGAGACTTTTCAACACCAGAAGGCGTTAAGGCTGCAAGAACTGCTGGTAAAAAAGCTGTTAAAGAACAAAAAGATGCATTTAATGAAGGTGCAAAAGAAGAAGGCGGTGTGGCCTCTCCAGCTAAAGTGCCAAAGAAGGTTGGTGCTGCTCACTCTGAAGGATTTACAGAAGGTGCAAAAGAGGGCATAGCAAAAGCCAAGTCTGCTGGTGAAGCAATAGCAAATAGAAAAGTTAATACCAATCCTGCATTTGGTCGTGTACCACAAGTAGCTCCAGTAGTATCTGGAAGCATGAAAGCATTTATTGAACAGCAAAGCAAGAAGATGATGTCTTCTGGTGCAATAGCTACACTCCTTGCTTCTGCATCACCAATTCAAAAACTTAACGGTGACTTTAGTATCATGGGTACTAATATTAAGAATATGTCTGCACAGTTACAGCTAGCAAGATCTCCAATAACAATGTTGCAAAATGCTGCTACTTCTGCTAAAAATGGTCTTGTTGCCGCTGCAATGTCTATGAAAGATTTTTCAATTAATGCTGCAACTAAAGTTTCAACATCTGTAAAAAATATGACAATATCTGCACAACAAGCAGCAATAGGAATTGCAAACAGTGCAAAACAAATTGCAGCTGCAGCAGCACAATCAGCTGGTTCTGCAATTAAAGCAGCTCCAGGAAAAATTGGTGAGTTTGTAAAGAGTGGTAAGGGTGCTGGCATTGGCATGGGAGCATCTATGGGACTCATGATGGCACAAGGAGTAGAGGGGCCTGTTGGTCAGATCGCAGGAGCGTTGTCTGGACCAATGATGATTCTATCAACAGTTGGACCAATGTTAGCAATGCTACCAGGACCACTAATGGCTGTAGTTGCAGTTCTTGGAGTTTTTGCTGTTGCAATTGGAGTGTCCATTCAGCAATATAACGATGGAATCAAAAAAGCAGTAGAACTAGGAAATGCTTTGGGAACTAGTGCAAAATCATTAAAGTCGTTTGCTGAAGCTACTGGAAACGTAACAGCTGGTGAGATTGAAATGAGAAATCGTTCTGAAAGACAGGGCGGTGTATCAACATCTGGAAAGATTACGTTTGGACAGGCTTATCTAGAACAAGGTGAAAATAAGCAACAGGTTGCAGCAACTCAAGAATCAATTAATAAGGTCGGAAAGTCGAATGCAGAAAATCTTTTAGTTTCAAGAATGGCCAATGCCGTGGCTTCTGGTGCAATGAACGCTGTAGATGCAAGGAGCGTTGTTTCAGCAATAGCAACAGAAATGGGCGATACCACATTTGGAATGGATGTAAACGGAAAACTTCTGGAGCTTCTTGGTCCAAACGGAGAAGACCTCACAAAAGATCCAATTGGCGTTAGAATAAAAATTATTGAAGAAACTGAGGGTGCTTGGCAAAACGTTATTGACAGCATTGAAGAAGCAAAAACTGTAGAGTCTGCTGCTAGCGATATTTTAGGAAAACCCATTGATGAAACTAAAACAAAGAAAGATGGCCTTGGGCAAGAGTTCTATGATTCAGAAGGTAATCTAGTCGGCAAAAAATCTACTGTTGTTGGAATAAAGGGGTCTGTATCTACATATACAGATGCAAGTGGAAAGGTTGTTCAAAGTGGTGCAAACGTAGGGACTACTTCAGCAGGAGCAGTAGGATATGAAGGTGCAACATATGCACAGGCATTTAGTTCACAGCTAAGCTCTATTCAGCAAGCCCTTGCTTCAGCAAAGCCAGGAGAAGATACATCTGGAATTATTGCAAAACAACAAGAGCTATATGGACAAGTGGCAACAGTTACCCCACAACTTGACAAGGGCAGAAATGATGCAATGGTTGAAGGTTTTAAGCAAAATATTGCAGGACGATATGAGGGAGATACTGGACAACAGCAAAATGCTTCAAATGTAGCAAACAATATTATCGGAAACGCAAATGCGACACAGACTCAAGAAGCTCAACTGCTTGTTAATCTTGGAAGCGATACAGGTCTAGACCCAGCAACAATGGCAAACATGATGAAAATTTTTGGTGGTAGCACAGAGTCAATTCAGCAAATGCTTGATCTTCAAATTAATATGGATCCAGCACAGTATGCTGATCTTTCTAGTGTATATAGTCAATTTACAGACAATCCAGAAATGGTTCAAAAATTCCAAACCGATGTATTTGTTAAGCAAGATAAAGCAGGTCAACAAGCAATTACAAATTCATTAACTCAAATTAGCAAAGCCAACAGTGATCCAAAAATTCGTAGACTTCAACTTGAAACTGTTATGAAAGATAAGTCTGGTGCAACCTTAAGATTAATAAATAAGAGGGTAAATGATTTAAAGAAACAACCAAAAATTAGCCTTCAATTTTTAGCAGACACAAATGGTATCGACACAGCTTCAGCAGAATTTCAAGAACTTAAAGCTAAATGGGATGCAATTCCAGAAAAAGATCAGGCATCGTTTGCTATGAACTTTACAACTAACTTTACTACAACTGGTGATAAAAATAATCCTGCGTATCTAAAATGGTTAGAGACAAATAAGGGTAAAAGCATTGTAGACTTTGCTGCAAGTGAAGCTCAAACATCTATTACAACAAGCACAGACGACACAGATGTAAGTGACACAGGTGATGATGACACAGGAGATACATCAGGAGGAGGAGGTGGTGGAAGCCCAGAGCCTCCACCAAGAACAGTTGTTGATGTTATTGCAGACCAACAAAAACGAATTACGGCAATCGGTGACCAAACATCTGCAGTTAGAAAACTTGTGGCAGCTGGCCTAAGCCTTGCAGATGCATATGCAATTGCAAGTAATGCGGAAGATGCAGCCCTTATTGCTCGTGAGGCAAGTACTGAACAGCTTGCTGAACTTGTTGCTAAAACTAGGGAAGCTGAAAAAGCAACAAAAGACTTGGCAGCAGCTCAAAGCGTTTCTAATTCATTAATGGAGACTAAGGACAAGAATGCTCTTGCAGCTAAACTAGCAGCAGATAAAACCCTTACAGACACTCAAAAAACATTCTTGCTTCAAAATGCTGATGCAGCAAGACTATATATGACACCAACACTGGATCCAGCTGCACTTAATCAAGCATTAATTGATGCACAAAATGCAAAAACTTATGAGTTTAATATTAATAAAGTTACGATTCCTGGGCTTCAAGATATTTGGCAAAAGGGTATGAGCAATGCAGCTGCAGCATTTTCTGCACAACAAAACGTAATTGAGCTAAACTTTAAAGTTCAAAAAGATCCACTCAAAGACATTGTTGAAGCAGGACAAAGAGCCATATCTGATATTCAAAATAGAGCTGGTGGTCTTGATGATTTAGATGCAGATCTTCAAAGAATTGCTGCCAAAGAATTTGAAATTAATAAAGCTTATGATGAAAAAGCAAAAGCTCTTAACGAAGTTTCTAGAATTAATGACAGAATTATTTCTCAGCAAAAATCACAACTTGGACTTGCGAATGCTTTGTCTACTGGTGATATTGCAGCAGCTGCTAGAGCAGCACAAGACATGCAAGCCCAGGGATCTTTAAACTCAATTGCAGATCAAAGAACTGCTCTTGACGAAGCAAGAAAAGCAGAAATTGAAGGTCTTACTGGAACAAGTGGTCTAACAAGAGAACAGATTGAAGAAAAGATTCGTGACCTTAAAGCACAAATTCTTGAAATTGAAGAAAAAAGAGTTGAACCTGCTCAGCGTCAAATGGAGCTTCTTGATAGAATGCAACAGGATCAAATTGATGCTCTTGTAGTTCTTGGAAAAACAAAAGATGAATGGAACTCTATAAACGCAAGTCTTGAACTTGCTAATACTAAGACTTACGAATTCCAAGAGTCAATGAGACAAGCACTTTCTATTGCGACTCAACTTGGAGCTGCACTAGCTGGAGCTACTGTTCAAAGTGTTTATACTCCTCCTCCCCCACCACCTGCTCCACCACCTGCACCTGCCGCAACAGGTCGTAGTGCTGCTTGGTTAAATGATATGGCTCAAAGAGTTATGCGTGGAGAGTTTGGCAACGGTCAAGCAAGAAGAAATGCTCTTGGGGCCGACTACGCTGCTGTGCAAGCCATTGTTGACACTTATTACTCAAAGGGCGGACTCGTTTCATACATGAAAAAGGGTGGAATGATGTCATATATGAATAGTGGAGGCATGGTCCCTTATATGGCTATGGGTGGTATTGCAAATATGCTTGCAAAGGGGACTGACACAATTCCTGCTATGCTTACCGCAGGAGAATTTGTAATGAGCAAACCTGCAGTAGATAAGCTTGGTGCAGGTAGACTGGCAGAACTAAATCGAGGGTATGACAGAAACTCAAACAACAGATTTGATTCAGTGTATAATTATAGTATTAGCGTTAATGCAAGTACTAATGCAAACCCAAGAGAAATTGCAAACACAGTACTTGCACAGATCAAACAGGTTGATGCACAAAGAATTAGGAGCAATAGGTTTTAATGGTAGCTAACAGTTATGCTTACATGCAAGGTCGTAAACAATACAGTAGACCCCAAGCAATGCTTTTTGCAAATAACCCTGGGACTATTGTTGAAGAGCCAGGAGACGCAACGAATAAATTTTATATTCCTCTTGGCCAGGAAATTAACTCTTCTGGTTATTCTACTGGTGCAGACGAGTTTTTAATTTTATCAGATGATAATAGGCAACCAATTGATATTAAGCCAAGTCGTATTGAAAAGAGGGAAAGAACTGTTAATGGTCGTATGCGTTCATATCATGTTGCAGACAAGCTGGGTATTTCTACTTCTTGGCAAAGACTTCCTTCAAGAGCATTTGATGTAAATCCAACCTTTAACTCTAGCGGTGTTGCTATTGATGGTGGTGTTTCTCATACTTCTGATGGTGGAGCTGGGGGTGTAGAGCTTTTAGATTGGTATGAAAACTATACTGGATCTTTTTGGGTATACCTCGCATATGACAAGTATGATAATTTTGGAAAGACTACCGCAGATTATGGAAACCTTTTAAAGTATAACGAAATTGTAGAAGTGTTCTTTTCAGATTTTTCTTATACCATTGAAAAACGTGGAGCAACTAATTTTGACTTTTGGAATGTATCTCTTTCATTGGAAGAGGTTTAAATGTTTGATAGCGAAAACTCAGAACTAAGTAATCACCTAGAAACTTCTGCAAATATTAATATTAGGTCTGTAGTTCTTGCAGAATGGAATATGAATAATCCAGACAATATTCATAAAATTGGAAACTTTAGATACCGTCCAACAGAAGACGATTCTGACTATAAGACTTTACCTACTACATTTAGTTATACAGGAGCAGAAATTCCAGCAATAGCTAATGCAACATATTCTGACACAACTATTGATGGTGGCTTGGCTGACGATAATGTAACACCACTTACTTTTACATCTGTAAAAGAAAAAGAAAGACTTCTATATTCCCTAGAAGATTGTTTTGCTAGGTTTAGACCACGTTCAGGAATTAACAAGCTTCGTTATTTTGATAACAGATACACTCATTTTGACAACAAAGATATGGGTAGTCGTCCAAGATATTATATGGGACACAAAAATGACCTATTTAAATATTGGACTTCTTACAGAGTAGAGTCTGGAATTGAAAGGGGAATTTCAAAATTCAATGCTAACGAATATACCATTGACGACACTGTTCCTTTTGTTGTTTATAAAAATGAATTGCCTACAAATAGAATTATAATTAAAGTTCAGACTAATGTTGGAAGCACTAACTTAGGGACATTCTATGACAACTCTGGTTCATACTCTGATCCATTTTTTGGAGACAACAACAAGACAGTGCCTAGGACATGGACTCTTCAATACCTTGAAAAAAATGGAGACATTTATACATGGAAAGATGCTTACTCTGCAGACGACCCTAACATCATTGAACAAGATGGCTACCTGGAACTTGCTTATGGATTAATTGTTCCTAACGAATACTCTTCAATTTTTAAAATTAAAGGTCAATATTCAGCCAGAGAGCTATTGCCAGTAACTCCAGAAGTTGGCTCGTCTTATCTTGTTACATCATCTGAAACAGACATTGGACTATACTATGTCTATACTGGAAACGGTGCATATCTTGGCTATACTTCATTTACCCCACAATATGGTTGGTACAAAAAAACAGATAGCCTCACTGATTTACTTGGAGTAATAACAGAACTTGTAGATACCCCAAGTTACTCTGATGCAGGAAAAACTAAGTATAGAGAGTTTGAAAAAATTTGTGGTCTTAGACTTGTTGTAGAAACTATGAATCAAAACGATTGCTCGTTTGATCTTATTGAGTTGTCTCCAAGACTTTGTGCAGATCTTTCAGATATGACCACTAGTTATTCAGTTAAAAAAACAGCTTCTGATCTTGGCTCTACAGGTATGCCAGTAGGACAGCTATTGGCATCTAACGGATCTTTAAGTCTATTCGATTATCAAAATGCCTTTAATGAAAACAATCCAGATAGCATTTTGTCTAGCTATACTTTGTCAAAAAACATACAAGTAAAATTTTACGAGGGTATTGTAGATGTGCCAATTTATGATAATGACATAATTGTTTCTAGGTCTGACTATTATATTCCAATTAAAACACTATATGCAGACGGCTTCCCACAGATAGATAAAGAAACAAGAGCAGTCTCAATTCCACTTAGAGATCTTTTCTTTTATTTTGAGTCAACGATTGCACCACAAGTTCTTATTCAAAATACTTCTGTAAGTTATGCCGTATCTCTATTGCTTGATTCAATAGGTTTTTCTAACTACACTTTTAAGCGTAACCCTCTTGAAAACACAGAGCCAATAATTCCTTTTTTCTTTGTGCCACCAGATAAAAGCGTTGCTGAAATTCTTCAAGATATTGCTGTATCAACTCAAACATCAATGTTCTTTGATGAGTATAATAACTTTGTTTTAATGAGTAAAAATTACATTATGCCAACTGAAGCCGAAAGAGCTACAGACTTGGTTCTTAGAGGATCTGTAGACTATGGTCAAAAAGGAATAATCAAAAACTCTTTTAATGCAAAACCGTTAACAGTGAACATATCAACTTCTACTTTTACTTCAAAGTCACACAATTTAACGTTAAACACTCAGATAACCATTAGCACAACAGGTACGTTGCCAACTGGAATTGTTTCAGGAACAACATATTATGCAAGAGACATTACGGCAAACACTTTTAAGTTGTCTACAACATCTGGAGGTAATGCAATAACTTTAAGTGGATCACAAACTGGAACACACACACTTTCTTTGAAGAATCCAAGTACAGCATTGGCAAATATTGTAGCTGTTAGTGCTTCAAACAATAATATTTTTAATGATGGTGTTATTGCGTACAATACTCGTTATATTCAAAAAACATATGGCTCAATAAAACAAGCAAGCCTTGTTGACCAAGATCAAACCTGGGTATATAAGCCAGTACTTCTTTGGGAAGTCGCAGGAACTGAAAAAACAAAATCTCAAAATGATGATGTTGGAAGACAGTCAGCATATTCTTTGTCCGCAATTCCACTAAACACAGAGCTGTCTTCTAGTCTTCCAACTGTTTCGGGTGGACAGGTCATTAACAATACTATGAATTTTGGCGAGGGTATTTATTGGATAAGTCGTTACAACGGATACTTTTTTGCTAATGGAGAAATCATAAAGTATGATGCTGTACAATACAATATTCCTGGTCAAGGAAATCAATGGATTACAAGTGCAGAAGAATACAACAACTATTTTTCTAAAATACCTTTTAACGGAAAGCTCTATCCAACAGGACTTGTTAGAATATTTTCTGAGCCAAACTATCAAGTTGCAAATGGAGTAACCACTCTAAAAGCTGGAGCAGTGGCAAAGCATGGTCGTGGACAATTTGGAACAGTCGTAACAAGTCATCCTGCAGGACTTAATTCTTATTGGACAAATAAAACAAATACAGCTCCAGTAAAAGGTGTTGCAATGGACTCTAAGTATTTGTTTGGAAGAAATACGAACTTTCTTATTTCAAATATATTTACTAAAAAAGACGGCAGCGTATTCCTAAATGACAAAATAGAAGTTCAAGATGCTACAAATATGCAGCCTGGATATTTTGTAGAAATTTATCAAGGTACTGGAGAAGTTCAGTCAAACAATACTAAAATTATGTCAATTACAAATAATGAAAACGCAAACGATATTATTGTGATTGACCCTCCTTTAAAGCAGCCTATTATTGATAACTATACAGATCCAGTTACTGGAGACTTTATTACAAATACAATAAGAATAATAAACAGAGCACCAGCAACTCCATCAACAATTGTTGGTCCAGCAGGAGTAAGCGAAAATAATAATATTTTGGCAAGAAAAGCATCACGAACTGGTGTTATTAAAAACTTTATGACAAGCTCTAAAGTAACAGAGACTCAGGCAAACACTTTTCTTTCAACACAAACTGGAACAATACAATCTTCTGCTTTTGTTCTTACTGGTCCATCATCTGGAATTTTCCCAACAGGAACTTCTACAACTTTAGGAGTAGACCCGATTAACTTTTTGTCTTATGTATATAAACCATTAACAGACAAGTTTTCGCATTTTGGAACTCGTATGAGAATTATTGGCAGAATTGATGGAACACAAGACAAGCAAAGCCCAGCAGGAAGCTCTGTTTATTATTCTGTTGCTGAAGGAACTCAAATTGATAAAACACTAACAGTTTCTGGTGGATCTGGTGGAATTGGACTATTGCTTAATCCAGAAACAAACAATGGATATTACCTTGAGCTTATAGGACTAACGCAAAATAATATTAGTAACTATTTTACTAGTGAACAATTTGACAATGTTATTTTTTATAAGTTAGTTCAAAGAAGTATTAATCGACTTGCAATTTCAGCGGTATCAAGAGCTTCAGGAACTGTAACAATAACTACAATAAATGATCATGGATTTCAAGTTAATGATCCTATTGTTATAGGAGGTGTTGATAATGGAACTACCCTTACAAACTTTGATGGATCTTTTACAGTTGCCACCGTACCAACTACAAAAACTTTTACATACTTAATTTCAAATACAGCAAGTCAAAGTGATGCAGCAATTCAAGGTAAACCTACTGCATATATTAATGTAAGGGAAGACGCAATTCCAGTTAAGCTATGGGGTGGAACTACACAAATTATTGTTGATGATGGAACCTTTGTTGGTCAAGAAAGATCTATGGCTCAACAAAATCCAACGGTATACGATATAGCTGTGGAGTATGAACAGGTAGGAGCTGGCGGTAAAACAAGAAGGTTCTACATATATCTGAATGGAAAGCTTATTAGTACAGTAGATGACCCAGATCCATTACCAGTTTATAATAATATGGCTATGTTTGTTCGTGGCTCTGCCAGGTGCATGTTTGAAAATATCTATGCTGTTGCTAATAATTATAGTCAGAATACTTCTACAAAAATAGACACCCCAGCATTATCAAACGTGTTTGGCGACCAAGAAGTAACAGTAAATGAATCATTTAAAAAATATGCAATGAATGGACTAGTACAGTCAACCTACTTGTCTGGCATTAATCCATCCGTTCCACCACAATACAATATTTACTTTGATGAGTTTGGAACAATCATGCGTGAAGCTGCTCACTTTAATATTAAATATGACAAGGCGTATCCAGCACTTTACGCAAAGCTTTCACCAACATTTAATAATGTAAAAGGCTATACCGTTTCTGGTTTTATGGCAGGAGCATATGGTGCAGAATTCCTTATTTTCAATAATACAGATACGGTTCTTAATCTTGATGAAGGTTCTGGAAACTATCTAAGAATCCAGGGAGCAACGTTTACTCAACAGTCACAGCACAACTACACTGTTGACGAACATTTTGAACATACAGGAGATTTTTCAAATATTGAAATTGGGCAGGGTAGCGATGTTGGCTCATATACAAAAGCAAAACAAGACTATCAGGATATTAAAAATAGTAGACTTATGTATGGTAAAAAACAGTTTAGCTTAAACGCTCCATATATTCAAGACAGCGATTCTGCTAAAAGCCTAATGTCTTGGATGATTTCAAAAATTCTTAAACCAAGAAAGTCTGTTGGATTAAAAGTTTTTGGATTACCAAACATACAACTTGGAGACATTGTTGAAATAGACTATAAAAGCAAAGATGCAAACGTAGACCAGGTTGCACTATCTGGATCAAGATTTGTTGTTTACGATATCGAATATTCAAGATCAGTAAATGGACCAGACACAGTTCTCTATGTAAGCGAGGTAAAGTAAATGACAGACTTTGAAGTATCCTCATCTAGTCCTACCCCAGAAATTAAGATTACAAAACAAGATCCATCTACAAGGGTAGCAACTCCAGACTTAATTCTTATAAGAGAAGAGGCCTTGCCTGTTGACACAATGGTAGACCTTATCTTTGATGATATTGGTGGTCAAGAAATTATAAACATTGCAAGAACAGATCTTGTTAATGGGACAAACAATTCTTACCAGCTACTTGCAGATATTGAAAATACATCAAATCAGTATAATTCAAATAACCTTATTCAGCTACCAGGTCAGTCAGCGTTTTATTTAGATAACTATCAAATTAATTTAGATACTCATATTCCAATAAATGATTTAAGTGTGAGCAATCATATGCTAACTAAAACAGTTAGTTCAATTACAGATACAAAAATTACAACAACAAAAAACGAGTATATTCAAATTACAAATGCAGGACAAACAGATATTGCCGAAGTCACCTATACAACAATTCAAGATCATGGCCTTACAGTTTCTGATGTGGTTACTATTTCTGGCATAACACCAACAGAATATAACGCTACAAATGTTTCAGTTATTGATACACCAACAAAAGATACTTTTGTTATTACAAAAACAGTAACAGCTCCATACAAAGCAACAGTTAATACAATTTATTTTGAGCCTTATACTGGTGATTTAATTATTGAAGTAGACAACATGTTGGATGAAGAGCAGATAGAGGTTGATATCATTAGTTCTTCAACTATCTTTAGTGATACAATATATACAGTAGGAGAATAATGATTACAAATAATGGAAAAGCCATTCTTGCCAAATATTTAATTGGTCAGACACCTAGCTATGCCTCTCACATTGCTGTTGGTTGCGGAGCAAAGCCAAGAAATACTTTAGCAGTAGGCATTACAGCTATGGTTGCTACTGCAGGAGTTGCAACAGTTACAACCTCTGTAGTACATGGTTTTATTGTTGGAGATAACGTAACTATTTCTGGAACAGCTAATGCAAATATTGATGGATATCGTACAATAACAAGTGTTGAAGCGTCAACGTTTACTTTTGTTTCATTAACCAATGTAGCTAATACTACTGGTATGGATTCTACAAGATGCACTGTATATCTCGATTCTTCATATAAAGAAAATTTAGACTTTGAAATGTTTAGAGTTCCTATTATTTCTCGTGGTTATGTTGTAGAAGATGATATCTCTAATGTTGTTTTTACTGCAGAGCTTCCAACAGATGATAGATATGAAATTAGTGAGATTGGAATCTATTCTGCAGCAGCAAATCCATCGGCAGGATCTGCAGATAGCAAAATTCTTTATTCTTTTTCTACTCAAGAAAACTGGGAGCATCATACCTCTACAAGCTCAAGAGCAGTTGAAACTATTACTAAATCATTGGATGATGGAGAAAATGTTTTAACCCCACTATCGCCAACAACAAATTCAGAAATTCCAGTTTTTCAAGCAAATTCTAACAATACAATTTTTACAAGCCCAGACAGAGTTAGGCTTCACGAACGTGGAAGATTCTTAAACAATTCTGTTTTTATTGTTGGTAACGATTCAGATATTGCAGACGACTTTACTGTTGTTGGAAATCATATTCATCTTAACGGAACCTCTTTAGCCTTAGATCTTAATGTTTCTACAGACAAGCTTAAGCTTGCTTTTTCAGTTGTAAATAAAACTGGTGGAAGCCCAATTACAAATTATCCAAACCCTACTCCTCCAAACGCAGTCAGGCTTCTTGTTCAATTTGTTTCAACAGAAAAAGAAACATCTGGAGTTGAGTATGCTAACTTTGAAATTGAAAGAATTCAGGGTGACTCTTATGGAACAGATTTTAGTAAAAATAAATATATTGTAGCAGAGACAACACTTGGAGATCTTGTAAAGTCTCCTGGCTTTACTTGGAGTGCTGTTTCTACTGTAAAAGTTTATGCAAGTGTTTTTGCAACTGGAACAGCTACTCCTAGTTCAAACTATTATGTATCTCTTGACGCTCTTAGGCTTGAAAACGTTTCATCAATTAATCCACTTTATGGACTAACTGGATATTCTCCTATTCAAGACGTAGATGCTCTTCCTGTAGTAAAGCAACAGAACACCACTAACTTCGTAGAGTTTAAATTTGGTTTTGGGAGTGGTTAGTTTTGGTTGTAAAAAGAGTTAGAGTTCTAAGATCTGAGCTACCTTCATTAATTAAAATTAACATTAGTGGAGCAAGCAATGACTCTATAGGAACAGCCACAATTACAAATGCAACGCCAGCTGTAGTTACTCGTGCAGCACATGGCTTGTCTACTGGTAACATTGTTTATTTTACAACTACTGGGGCATTGCCTACAGGTCTAACTGCCAATACACGCTATTGGGTAAATGTTTTGACCTCTTCTACTTTTAGACTTTCTACGTCTCTTGCAAATGCTTTGGCTGGAACATCAATTGCAACTAGTTCTGCAGGGAGTGGAACGCACACAGTTTACTCAGGAGACACAGTTACTTATACTTTTAGTAAACCACATAGAGCTGAAGTTGGATACATTGTTAATATTTCTAGTGCAGTACCTGTAGAATTTAGTCAAACAAACGCTAAGGTAATAGCTGTACCAAACGATCTGTCTTTTACAATTTCTAAAACAGTTACCTCTGCCTATATTTCTGGGGGGTACATTGAAGTACCAGTCAATCCATCAATAGACACATACCTTATTAAATACAGAGTAGTAAATAATCAAAATCAGTATTCTCAATGGTCGCCATTGTTTGCAGTTAAAAACACATATCAGGAAGACTCTTCGTTTAACTATCTTGATGGTGGTGAAGAATGACAGACTACACTTCCCCACAAACTGGCTTTTCAGTTATTCAACTTAGAAGAGCGTCTGCAGAATTTTGGACAGCTCAAAATCCTGTTCTTCGTAAAGGAGAAATGGGTTATGACCTTACAAACAAACAGGTAAAAATTGGTGATGGAACAACTGCCTGGAACAGTTTATATTATTCTACTGTTCCAGATGTAAATATTGACGACCCTCAAGACGATCAGGCTCTTGTTTATGACACTGGTCAATGGACGAACAAAACACCAATTGCTGCAGCATCAGTTGCAAAAACAAAGCCTTCACCAGCTACAGACGGTGCGTTGTGGTTTGATCCAGAAGATGCAAGACTTTATAGGTATTATGATGACGGTACTGGTGCTGCACAGTGGGTAGAGATTAATCAAACAATTGCACAGCAATCTAATACCTTTACTTCTGTAACTCTTTCAACTCCTTTAGGTATTGCTAGTGGTGGAACAGGTGTAACACTAGGTTCGGGTCTTGTCCCTCTTCTTCCAACATCAGTTACAGTTGCTAGTGGCTCAGCAAGCGTCTCATCAACTGGTGTTGTAACACTATCTGGAGCTAGTGAATTGCGTTTAGATGGTATTTTTTCTAGTCAATATAGCGATTATCATATTAACTTTGTTATTACAAGTGGAGTTAGTGTTCAAATGCTTATGAAACTTAGAAAAGGTGGAGTTACAGACGCACAATCAGTTTACTCAACTAATGGTGTACAACAAATAGGAAGTGGAACACCGTCAAATTGGCAAGCACAATCTACAACTGTCTGGTATTTGCTTTCAGGTGCTGGGGACAACTCAATGAGTATGGATGTTTACTCTCCAAATATAGCAACAGTACGCACAAAATTTACAGGAACAGCGTCTGGATACAACACCGCTAATACATCTTACAGCGTTGCGGCTGTTCACGATTATTTTGTAGGAGCAGACTTTGATGGGTTTGCAATTGCTGCATCTTCAGGAACAATGAGTGGTAGATTACAGGTGTTTGGATGGAAATCATGAGTGATTTAAATTTGCCTTTAGACATTACCCCCAACGATTCTGTTGTCCCTGTTTATCTTGTTCCATTAACAGAACAAGAAATTGTTCAATATGAACAAATTGCTATAGAAATTGAGTCTCGTACACAAGAAGAATTAGATAGAGCAACAGTCCGAGAATCTGCAATTGAAAAACTTGCACAACTTGGATTAACTATAGAAGAAGCAAAGGCGGTAATAGGAATTGGCTGATTTAAATTTTCCAACATCACCAGTTGATGGACAGACATATAACAACTATACATATGTTGCGTCAAAAAATGTTTGGCAATCAATACCTGGACTACCTGCAGGTGTTCCAGCAGGAACAATTATGGGTTGGGGTGGATCAACTGCTCCAGAACAGTGGATAATTTGTGACGGTACGGCGGTATCAAGATCAACATACTCAGCACTATATGCAGCTATTGGTACTACATATGGTGTTGGTGATGGAAGTACAACATTTAATCTACCCGATCTTCGTGGTCGTGTTCCTGTTGGATCACAGTCTGCAATAACTTTAGCAGGAAATCCCACCATTACAACTGCTACACCAGCGGTAGTAACATTAGCTAATCATGGATTGGCAACAGGTCAACTTGTTTACTTTACTACAACAGGAGCACTTCCAACAGGACTTACAGCAAATACTCGATATTGGGTAAATGTTTTGACCTCTTCTACATTTAGACTTTCTACGTCTCTTGCGAATGCTTTGGCAGGAACATCAGTTGCAACTACTGTTACTGGTTCTGGAACTCACACTGTTTATTCTGTAGACTTTGAATTAGGTGGATACAATGGTGAAAAAACTCACGCACAAACAACAATAGAGTTGGCTTCGCACACGCACATTCAAGATGCTCACAGCCACAATCCCCCTGTTGCTATTAGTGATGGTGGTTCTGCTGGTCAGTACCGTTCATTGTTTGCAACAAACTCACCATTTTGGAGTGCTGGAGACAGTAACAATGCTGTAAGCAGTACCGCAGCAACAAACCAAAGCTCTGGTCTTGGATTAAAATCAAATATCATGCAGCCTTATGGTGTTATTAACTATATTATTAAATATGCTGCTGCTTATGTACCCCAGGAATCTGAGCTTGTTCCAAGGATCGATGCACTGGAGGCTGGTGGAACTAATTATATTATTAATGGTGCATTTGATATTTGGCAACGAGGCACTTCTTTTAGTAATCCTGTGACTGCAACTTTTTCTAGTGACCGCTGGCGAGCAGGTTTTGATGGATCTGGCGTTACTCGCACGGTTTCACAACAAGCTTTTCCCTTGGGATCTGCACCTGCAGCTGGATACGAGGGAGAGTACTTCTACCGCTATGCACAAACTGTAGCTGGTACTGGTGCAACTTTTAGCAACGTACTAGAACAACCAATTGAGGATGTACGAACTCTTTCTGGTCAAACAATTACTGTTTCATTTTGGGCAAAAGCAGATGCAACAAGAACGGTCCGACCTATTTTTACACAGTACTTTGGAACAGGTGGTTCGCCATCTAGCAGTACAACCACTAATGGAACTCTAGAAACATTAACTACGTCTTGGGCAAGGTACACAAGCACGGTAACGCTGCCTTCAATGTCTGGCAAAACAATTGGCACAGGAAATAACGACTGTCTAATTCTTACAATACAGTCTTCGACAATTAATGCTACTCAGACAATTGACATCTGGGGAGTACAGGTCGAAGCTGGATCTTATGCAACATCTTTTAAACGTAACGCTCCAAGCATTCAGGCAGAGTTGGCTGCTTGTCAACGATACTATGTTGCCATGAACTTTGATGGTGGAGTTTCTGCTGATGTGGTTTATAGCAGAAATAATATGGGTGTAACACTTCCAACAACTATGCGAACAACCCCAGTAGCTACAGCAACAGCTGTTACCTTTGCAGGTCATCACACCACTTTGCCCACCACAATTTATGCATATCCACATAGTGTTGGATTTGAATGGACTGGAGCAGCTTATCGAGATGGTGCTCGTGCTCAAGTTACATTTAATGCTACTGCAGAACTCTAATCTGATATACTATAACTATGGCTAGAATACCTTTACCAGAACGTGGTCAACCACTTGACCTTTCATATATCTATGCAATGGCACAGGCCATTAATGATCTTGCAGGAGAAGGATCAGCACTAACTCAAAGTAATAATTTTGTTCTTCAGGGACAGGTTGGTGGAAATAAATCTTCTAAGCTTCTTAAGGCACAAGTTATTGGAGGGTATACAACTATCTCTGCAACATCTGTTAAGAGTGGAGATGAGTATACATCCAGCATTTCTTTTAATCAAGCATTCTCAACACCTCCAATTGTTACAGCAACTGTCCAAAACACTTCAGACACAAAAAGCGGTACTGACGTAACTCTTACAATTAAGAGCATTACATCTACAGACGTAACCGTATCAGCTAAATTTGGCACAACTGGTGTTTCAACTATTGGTGTTAATATTATTGCTGTGGGACTTCCACCTAACGTTTAGGCTAACATGATTAGTCTTGACGATTATAACAATGCCCCAGTAATTCCAGGGAATAAAAAAGTATACTTTCTTAATGGTGACCTGGTTCGTGTACATCACCTTAGTCGTGCAAGTGGCATTATGTCTGTATACAATATTAATAAAGGACAGATAGAGTCTTGCCTTCTTGGTGACTTTAGAAGTAAAAGAGAGCGAGCATATAGTGTTGCAGAAACAGCACTGCTAGTAAACAGAAACAAAAAGTATCTTCCCGATCTTATGAAGTCTGGTCTGATACCAGAGCCAACAGGGTCTTCAATTGGAAAAGTACGAGGATGGCAAATTAGATGTTACTACTCTGAGTCGCAAGTTCTTGAGATTCGTGATATACTTTCTAAACAGAATATTGGTAGGCCTCGTAAGGATGGTCTTATCAATAACAATATAACTCCGACACGCCAGGAGTTGACAAGGCGTATGGGAGATGGTATCCTTACATATACGAGGACTGCAGATGGGGAATTCATTCCTGTTTGGTCCGAAACACTATAAGTGGAAAGAGAGAAACAAATGGAAAATGAAAATACTAAAATCAATGTTACTCTTGGTTATACTCTTAACCTTGGTAACTTTCAGTCTCTTCGAATTGATTTGGGCGTTGTTGATTCACGCCGTGATGGAGAGAACATCGATCAGGCGTTTGAGCGTGTCTACGGATTTGTAGAAGAGAAGCTTATTGCTAAGATCAACGATGCAAAGGAAGAAGTCCAGGAGTAATGGTTGAACGCAAAGACCGTATGGCTTTGCTCAGTCGCTATTCTAAGCTACATACCGCAAGGTATGAGCAAAGACCATCGTACAATATTAATGTTGAACAATGGGCAGCAGACGCTCTCATTGAATCATACGGCATGTCGCAATGTTATGATCTGCTAGACTATTACTTTGATGTTGCAGAGTCTCCTACATGGAAATACTTTGCTAACTATGCAGACAAGATTGTTACTGCTAGAGAACAAGTGGAAGAAGATAAGAGGGAACGTGCAATCCGTCGTGAGCAAGCAAGGAAGTGGCTAAATGAATAACACAGAGTCAAAGCTTATTTCTGCTGTCCTAGAAGACAAGCAGATGCACGTTATGCTACAGGCAAACGCAGATAAGCTTCTTCGTACTCATGGAGATATTTGGGAGTTCATACGTCACTATTTTGAGCAGAATAGTGCAATGCCACCAACATCTCTGATTGTAGAGAAGTTTCGTGATTTTGAACCTGTGCAGGGTATTGGGTCAACCAAGCATCACCTAGACGAACTACAAGCAGAATACCTTAATGATAATCTAAAGGACATTCTTCGTAATGCAGCAACAGAGGTTCAGAGTGGTAGGGGCGTAGAGGCTCTTGAGGGGCTGATCTCAAAGACTTCTGAGCTTAAGAAAGATACCGCTGTTATTCGAGATGTTGATGTTACCGACCTTGAGTCTGCAGTTGCTTACTACGAGAATGTTCAGAAGCAAAACGAACTTGGTCAGATTGGTATTAAGACTGGTCTTCCAGGGTTTGATAACTATCTACCTGCTGGCATTATGCCAGGACAGCTTGGAGTATTCCTAGCATATCCAGGTATTGGTAAGTCTTGGCTGTCTCTTTACTTTGCAGTACAAGCATGGAAGCAGGGCAAGTCACCACTCATTATCAGCCTTGAGATGTCAGAGACAGAGGTTCGTAACCGTGTCTTTACAATCATGGGCGAGGGTCTGTGGTCACACCGCCAACTTTCTGCAGGTAATGTAGAGATTGATACGCTAAAGATGTGGCACAAGAAGAATGTAGAGGGTCGTCCAGAGTTTCACATTATCTCTAATGATTCTGGTGGAGAAGTTACGCCATCAGTTATTCGTGGAAAGATTGACCAGTACAGTCCTGATCTAGTTATTGTTGACTACCTTCAGCTTATGTCTCCAAACCAGAAGTCAGAGTCTGAAGTTGTTCGTATGAAGAACTTGTCTCGTGAGCTAAAGCTTCTGGCTATCTCAGACGAGATTCCAATTATTGCTATCTCTTCTGCAACGCCAGATGATGTTAATAAGCTAGACACTGTTCCAACACTTGGACAGACCTCGTGGTCACGACAGATTGCTTACGATGCTGATTTTGTTCTAGCAATGGGTCGTGGCCCTAACAGTGATATTTTAGAATGTGTTTTTAGAAAAAATAGAAATGGGTTCATGGGTGAGTTTTTAGTTCAAGTCGATTTTGACAAAGGTTTTTATAAATATAAAGACTACGAGGACAGCGTATGATATACTTGGCATATGACAAAACAATGTCCAAAATGTCTTGAGATCTTGCCAGCATCATCTTTTAATAAAAGCAATAGAAGAGATGGCTTACAAACATATTGTCGAGCATGTCATAATAAAATACAACGTGAAAAATATGCATCAGATCCTAGTCAAAAAATTAAAAGACAAATGCGTGAAAGAAAACGCAAAAGTAAGAATCCTCTTGCTAAAAAAAATAGTGAATTACAAAGATTGTATGGTATATCTATTAATCAATATGTTGAATTATTTTCTTTGCAAGGTGAAGTATGTAAAATATGTAAACAAAATTGT
>Ga0247723_1000283_pt1 | contig 33974 bp, 56 predicted proteins | sample MSEWelMarce5H_FC_FD_189079 | JGI IMG/M metagenome (GOLD analysis project Ga0247723, IMG submission 189079) | Subsurface sediment microbial communities from gas well in West Virginia, United States - MSEEL Well Study Marcellus 5H_FC | ecosystem: Environmental > Terrestrial > Deep subsurface >... | reverse complement strand
TTGACCCGAATAATGCTAGAAAGCATGATGATAAAAACATCAAGGCAATCGCTGAAAGCTTGAAACAGTTCGGGCAAAGGAAGCCGATCTCCGTTTGGCGTAAAACTGTTATCGCTGGAAATGGAACTTTAGTGGCTGCTAGATCTATCGGATGGAAAGAAATCTTAGTGGCGGTTATTCCTGAAGATTGGGATGCCGAAAAGGTAAAGGCTTATGCACTTGCCGATAATAGAACCGCTGAACTTGCAACTTGGAATCAAGAAGTTCTATCAAGTCAGTTGGCAGAACTTGAAGAAGCGGGTTTTGATATTGAGCTTCTAGCATTTGAAGTTGAATCTGTTTCTCTGCCAGATAATCTTTTAGATGATTCGGATGAAGCAAGGCTAGATCAGAGAGCTTCTATAACTTGCCCTTCTTGTGCCTGTGAGTTTAGGAAGACCGCTTCAGGTTTTGAAATTGTTTGAAATAAAGTTAGTCAATCAACAGGCGGCACTTTACGCTGTGAAGAATTGGCATTACTCTAAGTCTTTACCTGCAAGCAAGCTGATTAGATATGGCGTATTTGAATCAGGTAACTTTATTGGGGTAATAATTTTTTCTAGGGGTGCTTCTCCACATCTTGGAAGTTTCTTGAATTTGGATCAAACTGAAATTTGTGAGCTAACTCGAATTGCTTTAGACAAACACATCACCCCAGTTTCTCAATTAGTGGCGGCTTGCCTGAAGATGCTGAAGCAGAATAGTCCAGGTCTTAGATGTATTGTTTCTTTCGCTGATCCAAAAGAAGGGCATAAGGGCGGAATCTATCAGGCGGGTAACTGGGTTTATACAGGTAAGAGCAATCCTGTCGTTGAATACTATATAGATGGAAGATGGATGCACACTAGAAACGCTTATCACCATCCGCAAAGACCTTTTGCCCCGAAGCGAACAATGCCAGGAAAGTTTAGATATCTTTATCCGTTAGATAAGAATTTGCGAAGAAAACTTGCTAAACTGTCTTTGCAATACCCAAATGCAGTTGAAGGCTTGAAGGTAAGCCACAGCAATTCCGTTGCTGAAGTGCAGGTTCGACCCCTGCCAACTGCTCTAGAAGATAACTAATGCCAGCGGGAAGACCAACTAAACCTGTTGAAGTAAAACGGAAATTAGGTAATCCGGGTAGAAGGGCTTTGCCTGATACTTCAACTATTCAACTTTTAGAACCTATTTCTAAAGTTCCAGAACCTGCTAGACCGCTTCTAAGATATGGGCGGGAGTTTTGGGATAAGGTTTGGATCTCTGGTCTAACTTGGATTAGCCCAAATACTGATTCAGAGCTTTTACTTATGACCTGCGAACTTATTGATGAACGCTGGAATCTTAGAATCAAGGTTATGCAAGATAACGATTGGCGGGAAAGAAGGGCGTTGCGGGAACTTGATTCAAGAATTATCAGCAATCTAAGCCTTCTAGGTTTCACCCCCGCAGATAGATCTAGACTTGGCGTTGCTGAAGTAAAAGCAATTTCTAAAATGGAAGCGTTGAAGCGAAGACAAGAAGCAAGGGCTAATGGAGAAAACAAATAGTTCATGGCCACCAGCTTGGCTAACTCCGACAGACCTTCAGCATGGTTCTAAAGGTGCGGATGCGATTGATTTTATAAACACTTTCGTAACTTTGACTAAGGATTCTATTGCAGGTAATGCGGGTGAATCTATCAGGCTTAGACCTTGGCAAGAACAGCTACTAACTGAAACTTTAGCTTTAGACGAAAATGGTTTGTTTGCTAAAAGGACAGCACTTTGGGGCAAAGCCAGGAAGAATGGAAAGTCTGCCCTAATGACCGGGTTGGGTTTGTGGTTTCTTTTCAATGGTGATGAAGGCGGTGAAGTTTATTCTTGTGCAGCTGAAAAAGAACAAGCCCGAATTACTTTTGGAGATGCCCGAAAAATTATTGATAGAGAACCTGAACTAGCTTCAATGTGTAATATCTATCGGGATGTTATTGAAGTTCCAGCAACTGGATCTGTTTGGCGTGTTCTATCTTCCGAGAGTTATTCCAAAGAAGGATTGAATGCTTCGGCAGTTATCTTTGACGAAGTTCATGCTCTCCAAGATCGCAAAATGTGGGATGTTATGCAACTTTCTATGGCTTCAAGAAGACAGCCCATGATGCTTGCAACCACTACTTGCGGAGTGAAGTCAGATTCAACAGGGCAAGATTCAACCGCATACCAGCTTTATCAATATGGGCAAAAAGTCGCTTCCGGGGAAATTTCCGATCCAAGTTTCTACATGGCCTGGTGGGAAGCCCCGCTTGATGCAGACCATAGGCAAGAATCAACTTGGATTGCCGCTAATCCAGGTTATGGAGATCTAAATTCTAGGGATGATTTTGCTTCAATGGTAAAGAGAACCCCGGAAGCAGAGTTCAGAACAAAGCGTTGTAATCAATGGGTAAGCTCACAAAATGCTTGGCTTCCAGCTGGTAGTTGGCAGACCCTAAGAATAGAAAAAGAAATCTCCCTTGATGATGAAATAATTTTAGGTGTTGATGGATCTTTCTCTGGAGATACAACCGCAATAGTTGGGGTTACTATTCCTAAAACTAAAGAAGAAAAGCCTTTTGTTTTTCTAGTCAAGGCATGGGAGAAGCAGCCAACAGATAATGCTGAATGGCGTGTAGATACTTTAGAAGTTGAAGAAACAATAAAAATGTTTTGCCAAAAATATAGGTATGTAAAAGAAATAGCTTTTGACCCTTTTAGATGGCAAAGATCTATGGCGGTGCTTCAAGATTTAGGGTTGCCAATCGTGGAGTTCCCTTCTACTAGCCCCCGCAGAATGATTCCAGCGTGCCAAAAAGTCTTTGATGCTGTTACTGAATCAACTTTGACCCATGACGGAAACCCGCTTCTTGCAAGACATTTAGATAACTGCATGTTGAAGATTGATGCTATGGGTGCAAGGATTGTGAAGGAATCTCGTAATAGTGCGAGAAAGATAGATGCGGCTGTCGCTTTTGTTATCGCATATGATAGAGCAAGCACTAAACTAGAATCGGATCCAATTCCAGAATTTTTCGTATTCTAAGGATGAATTTGTTAGCGACAATTTTGCAAGCTTCAGGTATCGCAGTTATTTCTGTCGGAGTTTCACTTATCTTTCTACCCGCTGGTTTAGTAGTCGCTGGTTTAGGGGTTCTATTATTCGGTTTAGCTTTAGATAAGGGCGGTAAATAATGCTTAGAAATCTTTCTGGCGAATCTAGAGCAGTAAGCTTTCAATCAATTTGGGGTGCGGGAGATATAACTTCTTATGAAACTCAATCTGCCGCCTATGTTGATTACAACACTTCCCTACAAGTAAATGCTATTTGGGCTTGTGTATCTCTAATTTCAGATACTATTTCCGCTTTGCCTGTAGATACTTTGATCCGTAAAGATGGAATCGCTGTTCCTTATAGACCTAGACCAGCATGGGTTATCAAACCTGATGTAATGATTCCTTCAGTTGCTTTCTGGCAGCAGACTTTGATTAGCCTTCTTACTGATGGAAACGCTTTTGTGAGAATCTTTAGAGATAGCAAGGGTGAAATTCTAAACATGATGGTATTGAATCCTTTAGCGGTAACAGTTACCAGAAATTCTTTAGGGCAAAAACTTTTCACTTATACAGGTGAAGCAAATAAGACTTTGACTACAGAAGATGTTTTACATATCTGCGGTTCAATCCTTATTGCTGGAGAACTTAGAGCTAGATCTCCGATAGATACCCTAAAAGAAAATATTGGTTTAGCGATTTCTCTAGAAGGTTTCGCTGCCCGCTTCTTTGGTCAAGGCACACTAACTCAAGGAGTTATAGAAGTTCCAGGCAGCCTTACCGCTGAACAGGCAGAGAACCTTGCAAGAAGTTTCGACAGACAGCATAAAAGTTTCCGTAAAGCACATAAGACAGGAATTCTTTCTGGCGGTGCAAGCTTCAAGCCAACAACTATTGCTAACGATCAAGCCCAAATGCTAGATTCTCGCAGACTTGCTGTAGAAGATATTGCTAGAGCTTACCGAGTTCCGACAGACATGATTGGTCTAAATAATGGCGGGCAGAGTTATAACAGCATTGAGCAGAAGCAGATAGCATTTTTGACTCATACACTAAGACCCTGGCTGGCGAAACTTGAAGATGCTTTCTCAAGTCTTCTACCTGATTTTGCTTTCTTAGCTTTCAATACTGATGATCTTCTTCGTGGAGATTATGCAACCCGAATTGAAGGTTATTCTAAGATGCTTCAGAATGGCGTGTTCTCTGTGAATGAAGTTCGCAGAAAAGAAAACATGGAAGGCATTGAAGGCGGAGATGTTCTTCGAGTTCCATTAGCGAATGTGAATATCAATGCTGCTTCTCTAACTGAAGAAGAAACTAAGGTAGATATGGCACAGAAACTTATCGCATTAGGTTTTGTTCCTGAAGATGTCCTAAAAGTTCTTGGGCTTCCTAAGATTGGTCATACAGGTTTGCCTTCAGTTCAACTTCAAAATCCTACAACTGTTCCAGATGGCAGTTACGAAACAGGCGAATAGTGCCTTATTTTGTGAAGAAAAGCCCTGAAGGTTGGGAAACTGTGAAAGATGATGGCGTTGTTTTAGGGAAACATAAAACTAAACAACAGGCTATAGATCAGATGGTTGCAATAAGTCTTTCTGAAGGAATCGCTGTAGGGGGAGAGTTGAAGCGGGCAGTTGGTTCGGGAACTTATTCTCCACCTGAAGGAGTTTCTGTAGCAGCTAAAAGGGCTTTGAAATGGATTGAAGAAGGTTACGCTGGATCAGGTTTTACTTCTGTTGGTAGAAGAAGGGCAACTCAACTTGCTTCAGGTCAAGATGTTTCTGCTGATGTAGTGAATCGCATGATCAGTTATTTCGCCAGGCACCAGGTAGATAAGAAGGCTACAGGTTTTAGTTCAGGTGAAGAAGGTTTTCCTTCGGCTGGTAGAGTGGCGTGGGATGCATGGGGCGGAGATGCAGGGCAATCTTGGGTAAATAACTTACCTAGTGAATCTTCAGTTAGAGCTTTACCTAATCAAATTGGCATTAGCGATCTAGATGAAACTTTATCCCTTTATGGTGAATTGAATGAACCTGTTTATTCTTTTATCAAATCCCAGAATATAAATTTAGTTGTTGTTACTGGTAGGCATGAATCAAATCGCATGGCTACTATGGATTTGTTAGATAAACTTGGGGTAGATTATTCAGAATTGATTATGCAACCAGATAATCAGAATAAAAGTTCTACTTATAAAGGTGATGTAGCTTCGAAGTTACTAGCAGAAGGTTTGGATGTGGTTTTTGTGATTGAAAATAATGCTGAAGCTAGACAGGCTTATAAAGATGCTGGCGTTGAAAAAGTTTATTCACCAGATAATTTACCTTCTACAGATGGAGTAAGACAGTTGGAAGATATGCAAGAAGAAGATATGCCTATGAACAAGGAAATGCTTATGGCAGAACTTGAAGACTTGAAGGGGGATGTTCTTGAACTTGTAGGCAAACTTGTTGAAACTGTTTCTAATCTTTCCGATCTAGTTGAAAATTCTGATACTACTGTTCAACCTGAAGTTATTTCTGAAGATGTAATAGTTGAAGAAGATTCAGTTAGATTTGTTGAACCTGAAACTGTAGCCGAATTTGCGAAGCGTGGCGAAAGAGTTGCTAAGGGTATTGAGAGAAGACAAATCATTAGAGATCTAGAAATTAGATCTGAAGGGGATGGCATGACCCTTCGTGGATATGCTGCTATCTTCAATTCTCCTTCTCAACCGCTTCCCTTTACTGAAACTATTAAACCAGGTGCGTTTAGAGATTCTCTAAAGTCTAGAAACGATATCAAGCTTCTTTGGAACCATGAAACAGGAACTGTTCTAGGAAGCACTAGGGCGGGAACTTTACGAGTAACTGAAGATGCTGTAGGTCTTCTAATTGAAGCTAATCTGCCAGATACTCAAGCGGGTAGAGATGCGGCTACACTTATCAAGCGTGGAGATGTAAATGCCTTCAGTTTTGGTTTCAGAGTTGCCCAAGGTGGCGATACTTGGACTTCAGCGGATCAGCGAGTTCTAAAGCGTGTAAATATTCACGAAGTTTCAGTTGTTTCATGGCCAGCATATACAGCCACAGAAGGAACTGCTACCATTAGATCTATGACCGATTTATCAGAAAAGATTCTAAAGCTTGCAGAGATTAGGGGCGTTAGTGCTGAAGAATTGACTTCCGCCCTTCTAGCCCTAGAATCAGGGGAAGAATTGACCGAAAGACAGGGCGAATTGCTTACAGAAACCTTGAATAAGGTTCTTCAGAAAGATCCTGAAGTAACTAACCCGCAAGCCTTACTAGATCTAAAGAAGAAACAGCTAGATTTATTGATGCAAAGGGTATAAACTGATTTAGCGGTTGGTTGTGTTTCCTGATCGCAATAAAAAAGAAGCTAATTTCTTTCCCCCTGATTTGTCCCAGGGGGTTTTCTTTTGGCGTGTATCTTTATGGTGTATAAACTAGATTCGTCAGCGTGTTTATCCCTGATCCGATTATGTGAGTTTATCTCTGAATCAAAATCCAATAAAAATTATGTTCTTGAAAGGAACAAACCTAATGAGTGAATTTATCGCTAAACAGGTTGATGCTAAGGCTAAGGCGTGGCACGAAGCTAAGGAACTGATTGATTCAGTTGAAGCTCGTGGCGGCGTTTGGTCTGGTGAAGATGAAGCAAAATATGCTGAACTTACCGCAGACATCAACAAAAGAAATGAACTAATTGAGCTAGAGCAGCGTGAAGCTAAGACTAGCGAAGCAATGCAGAAGGCAGCAGTAGATTTTGCTGGTGCAACTGTTTCTGATTCTGAATCAGACATTCTTCGCAAGATGGTTATGGGTGAGATTCGTGGTCATGAGTTCCGTGCTATCACCGGGTCTTCAACTGGCGCACCTGTTCCAACAAGTTTTTACAACGAGATCGTAAAGGTTGCAAGACTTGTAAATCCACTTCTTGAGTATGCAACTGTTGTAAATACAACTTCAGGTGAGAACCTACAGATTCCATCTCAATCAACATTCTCAACAGCAACTATTGTTGGCCAGGGTGTAAGCGTGGGAACTTCAGAACCTGCGTTCAATGCCTTCACCACCCTGGGTGCTTACAAGTTCTCTGCACTAGCACAACTTTCAAGAGAACTTATCTTGGATGCTGGCGTAGATATTGTTGGATTCTTGGCAGAACAGTTTGGTAATGCGTTTGGTTTCGCAATTGGCGACAAGCTAGTAAATGGAACTGGAACAGTAGAGCCTACAGGTTTCTTGCCTGTTGCTGGAACTGGTGTAACAGGTTCAACTGGTGTATCTGGTGCTTTCACCGCAGATAATGTTATTGACCTTATCTACAGCCTAGATGGATCACTTCGTAACCGCCCAACTTTCGCAATGCTAGCAAACAGCACTTCTATTGCTGCACTTCGTAAGCTGAAAGATACTGCTGGAAACTATGTGTTCCAGGTTGGCGATTCAAAAGACCGCAGAGATCTAGTTCTTGGTGTTCCAGTAATTGAAACTCCAGCAATGCCATCACCTGCTATTGGTGCAAACTCTCTAGCAGTTGGAGACATGAAGTCGCTTTATGTTCGCAACGCTGGTGGGCTTCAGGTAGATCGTTCAGACGATTTCGCCTTTGGTAATGACCTTGCAACCTGGCGTGCAACTTGGAGAATTGATGGTGCTTTGATCCAGAAGGCAAACATCAAGAAGTTCAAGGGTGGCGCAAGCTAAACCTTAGCTCTAAAGGATTCGCCCCTTATTTCTGGTTCATAGCAGATTTAGGGGGCGTTTTCCATTAGGCTGGAGTTATGACTAAATCATGTATTTCTTGGTATTCAAATTCGCTAAATCAACCTACAGGCTACGGAACACAATCTAAGCAAGTTATTTCTAGACTTGTAAAAGATGGTCATAAAGTAGCTATGCTTTCAAACTATGGCGGTGAAGGTGTAAATAGTTTGATTGAAACAGGTTCAGGACTTATCCCGCATTACTCTAGGGGCATGAATCAGTATTCAACTGATGTTCTTCCTTTGAATTATCAGCATTGGAGTTCAGAAAATAAAGGACTTCCAAGCTTTCTAATAACTCTCTATGATGTTTGGGTTCTAGATAACCCTGCTCTAGATTCAATCCCTATTGCTTCTTGGGTTCCAATAGATCACAGCCCTGCACCTGAAAAGGTTTTAGCGTGGCTAAAGAAACCTAATGTAACCCCTATAGCCATGTCTAAATTCGGTAAAGAAATGATTGAAAAGGCGGGGCTTGAATCTGAATATATTCCACACGCTATAGATACAAATCTTTTCAAGCCTACAGAGAATCTTCCTGAAGGTATCTCTGGGCGTGAATTTGTTGGCGGGGAAGATAACTTTGTTGTAGGCATGAACTTTGCTAATAAAGCGGGTGGCTTTATTCATAGAAAAGCGGTTGCAGAGAATCTTCTTGCATTCGCAATATTCGCAAGTAAGCATGATGATGTTGTTCTTTATCTTCATACTGAACCATTTGGAAAGCAATCAGGATTTGTTTTACCTAACATTCTTCAAGCTTGCGGAGTTCCAGCAGATAAGGTGAAGTTTGTAGATCCAATCGCATACAGTTATGGAATTTCTCAAGAAACTTTGGCAGCGATTTATTCTGCTTGGGATGTAGGTTTGTTCTGCAACTATGGCGAAGGCTTTGGAATTCCCCAGATAGAAGCCCAATCCTGCGGTGTGCCCATTATCACTTCAAACTTTGCCGCTTCAGCTGAACTTGCTTCACCTGATTCTTTTCTAGTCAATGGGCAACCATTCTGGGATGCGGGGCAACATACTTGGTTCAATATTCCTTTAGTTTCTGGAATTGTTGAAGCTTTAGAACAGGCTTATCAGCGTGGAAGAAAAGACTTCCCCGATACGCTTGCTTTTGCAAAGAATTATGATGCCGATAAGGTTTATAAAGAATCTTGGAAACCTTTGATTGCAAAGCTTTCTTCTAAATGATTCCTGTTCTTGGATTTCTAACTTATTCAAGATTTGATTTAGCGGATCGCTTGCTTGCAAGTATTGATTACCCTATAGAAAATCTTGTGATTATAGATAATTCGGGTAAGCGTGAATATCAACCTGTGAAACCTGATCAGGTAAAGAATCTTTGGTTTATTCAAGTTCCGCATGGCTTAGGTTATGGCGGGGGCTTGAATCTGATTGTGAAGGTTACGCCCTTTGCACCTTACTGGGTTCTATTGAATGATGATTCAGTTCTTTCCCCCGGTGCTTTAGAGAAGATTTCTGAAAAGGTTGATACTGAAGCAATCAACTTTCTTAGTATCTTTCCGAAATGGTCTGGCTTTGTTTTAGGTGAAGGGGCTGTAGCTAAAGCGGGCTTGTTTGATGAAAGATTTCATCCGATCTATTTTGAAGATAACGATTATGAAAGAAGACTTATGGCGGCTGGAGTAAAAGCAAACTTTATTCACGCTGCTCTGCATCACGATAATTCAAGCACTTTGAATTCAGGATTTGAATTAGAGAATAATAAGACTTTTCAAACTAATTCTGCCCTTTATAGTAAGAAGGTTGCTGAAGATGATTTCTCTCAAGGTCAATGGGATTTAGGTATTAGAAGGGCTAATGCTTGGGATCGGTAGTTTATACAGGTGGAACATTTGACTTATTCCATGCGGGTCATGTTCAATTCTTGAAAGCTTGCAGAAAGATTGCAGGAGATTCTGGGCAAGTAGTAGTTGCCCTAAATACTGATGAATTTATCGAAACTTATAAAGGTCAAGCCCCAATAATGTCTTATGAAGAAAGAAAAACTATTCTTCTTTCCTGTAAGTATGTTGATTCTGTTGTTCCTAATATTGCGGGGGCAGATTCTAAACCTACTATTCTTCAAGTTCATCCCGATTTTATTGTTATAGGTGATGATTGGGCTAGAAAAGATTATTATGCTCAAATGCAATTCACACAGAAATGGCTTGATGCTAGTTTGATTCAGCTTGTTTATGTTCCTTACACTAAAGGGATTTCAACTACTGAACTAAAAAAGCGGATAATGCCTAACCCTATAAACTAGATAAGACTTTAGGAGTTTTATTTTGGCTATTACTAACGGATATTGCACCCTTGCAGATGTGAAAGCTGCCCTAAGAATTAGCGACACAGTTGATGATCTACTTATAGAAAACAGCATAAATGCGGCTTCTAGGATGATTGACCAGTATTGCAACCGCTTCTTCTATTCAGGTTCTGCGGGTGAAGTTCGCTATTTCAAAGCTAATGATGGCTTCACTTGTTGGATTGATGATGCCCAAAGCGTTTCCCTTGTTGAAACTTCGGCTACTGATCCAGTTATTTACGATACAACTTGGAGTGTAGATGATTATCAGCTTCTACCAAATAACAGGGTATCTAATGGCGGTTATTATCCGATAACTTCTATTATCGCAACAGATAATCTTCTATTTCCTGTTTGGGCAGATATCGCTTTAGTGAAGGTTACAGGACAGTTTGGTTGGAGTAGCGTTCCAGATTCAATCAAGTTTGCAACTATTATTCAGGCTTCAAGATTGTTCAAGCGTTTAGAATCTCCGTTAGGTGTCGCAGGTGTATCAGATATCGGAATTATGCGTGTAGGTTCAAATATTGATGGAGATGTAGCTCAACTAATCAACCCATTCAGACTTCTTAGAACTGGTGCATAATGGCTATAAGCGATCTTAGAAAAGGTTTAGCAAATAACCTGAAAAAGATTACTGGGCTTCGTGTAGTTGAAACTTTGCCTGATGTAGTCAATCCGCCTATGGCAATGATTGGTTTGAGTAAGGTTGCCTATAATCAGCAGAATCAAAGAAGTATGGCGGAATATACTTTCAAGATCACAGTTGTTTTAGGGCGTGTAAGCGAGAGAACAGCACAACAGGCTTTAGATGTTTTAGTAGCCCCAGGTTCAGGTTCTATAAAAGAAGCGGTTGAATCTGATCGCACTTTAGGCGGTTTCGCTTATGAAGTTTTTATCCCTGAACTTAGTGCTTATGGGGCTATTACTGTGAATGGCATAGACTATTTGAGTGCCGAGTTTTCGGTGCAAGTTTTCGCAAGATAAAGGAAAATAAATGGCGATTTTTGTTGCAACAGATTTTAGCGTTTCAATCAATGGATCTACTGCTCTAGCTTCTTACCTAACTCAAGTTGAGTTGAAGGCAACAGCAAATGATGTAACTACAACTGCTTTCGGTAGCTCATGGGTTACTAGAGTTGCGGGGCTAAAAGAAGGTTCTCTTACACTTCAGTTCAATCAGGATTATGCAACTTCAACTGTTGATGCTACTTTGTGGCCACTTCTTGGAACTAATGCAACTGTGGTTATCAAGCCTACTTCTACAGCGGTTTCAGCAAACAACCCGGCATATACAGCGGTTTGTGTTGTAAATGACCTAACCCCTGTTTCTGGAAATATTGGCGACCTGGCTACTTTCAGCGTTACCTGGCCAACGACTTCAGCGATTTCTAGAGCAACCGCATAAATTAGGCTAGACTAGCTTCATGCAAAGAATAGATATCAAAATCAAAATGTATGAAGGCGAAGCCTACAATATCCAAACTGCCGCTACTGATCTAATCAAATGGGAATCCTATTTTGATTTGAGCATAGATAAGCTTGAGAAACTAACTCACCTTTATTATTTAGCGTGGCTTGCTTCTAAAAGACTTGCTAAGACTTCTTTAGAGTTTGAAGTTTGGGTGGATCAAGTTGAAGATGTGGCGGTTGAAGACCCAAAAGGCTAAATGCTTTAGGGCTTGATTCTTCGCATTGGTTTATAGCTAATCTAGCGGTTGCGACAGGGATTGCTCCATCAGTTTTGTTGAAAGAATCTGATCGGATGCTAAATACCATGTATTACGCTATACAGTCGCAGAATGGAAATCATGGCTAACTCCAATATTGTTTATGATGCTAAGGATCTTTTCAATCAGCTAAAAACTATTGAACCAAAGCTGAAAAAAGAAATGCTTTCTGAAGCAAGAAAGATTGCTAAAACCCCGCAGGATCTAATAAAAAATGCCATCCCTGATGTAGCCCCTTTATCTGGTATGAGTATTGAGAAGAATCCTTCTGGTAGAACTGCTTGGGGTGCGGTCAAGCCCGCAGATAAAGTAAATTTTTCAACTAGAACAACAGGTTCTAAAAAGTATGCGGTTACTTCCCTTTTCAGATTGATTGTTGCTTCACCTATGACCGCAATCGCAGATATCGCTGGTAAAGGTTCGGGAGTTCCAAGAAGCTTAGTTACTAAGCCTTATGCCTATAAAGGTGGAACTAGAACTCATAAGGTAAATGGTCAAGGTGAAAGCATGATTAGGGTTCTTCGAGAAAGAAGAAAATCTAACTTTGTTTATCCCGCTGTTCAAAACAGTTTGCCGAGTGTTGAAGCAGAACTAAAATTAGTTGTAGAGAAGTTCGCTAGAAAGATCAACAGGAAGACTAACTAAATGTCCGTAATCATAAAACTTTTATCTAAGTTTGATAATTCTGGTATCAAGAAAGCTCAATCAGGTTTCAGCGGACTAGGTAAAACTCTAGGGGCAATTGGTATCGGATTCGGTATCAAACAGATTACAGATGGATTACTTGATGCGGCTAAGGCTGCTGCTGCTGATGCTAAATCAACAAAACTTCTAAACATACAGTTGCAGCGTAATGCTGGTGCTACAGCTGAAAGTTTGAAAGAAAATGATCGTTTCATAGAATCCTTATCTCTCCAAACTGGAATCATGGATGATGATCTTAGACCTGCAATGGCGAGATTTGGAAATGTTACAGGTAATGTAAAAGATGCTCAAAAGCTTCTAAAAATTACTTTAGATGCTGCCGCTGGTTCAGGGCGTAGTCAAGAAAAAATCTCTAAGGCTGTTAGTCAAGCTTATGCGGGTAATACTAAAAGCTTGCAAAGAATGTTTCCTGAACTTAGAAAGTCTAAAGATGTTTTAGGTGATTTCGCTAAAACTTATGAAGGGTTAGCTGAAGCTAATGCAGATCCTTTTATGAAGTTCAATAACAGCATGGATATTCTGAAAGAAAAATTAGGCGTAATTGTTTTACCTTTGATTATTGATGCTATAGATCAAATGAATAAACCTGGTGGCTTGATTGAAACTGTAGGTAAATTCTTTGAAGATGTTGCTAATCCTAAAACTGATGTAGGTAAAACTTTTATTGAAATCAAAAATGCTGTAGGTGAAGTAATAAAGGGAGTTGGCGAATTCTTTGCTTTCTTCGGTGATGGTAACGCTGTAACAGGTTTCAAGAATATTGCAACAAGTTTGATTCAAGCTTTACCCGCTTTGATTGCCTTGAAGGGTATTATGCTTCTTGCTTCAGGTGGCAAGGCTATTGCTTCGCTTGTAAATGCTATTCAACTTATTAGGGGTGGCACTCCTACAGGTGGAGTTCCCCCTGTTGCTGGTTTGGCAACTAATCCTGTTGTTATTACTGCTGCCGCTTCTCAAGCCGCTACTTATGCCGCCGCTTCAGCAGCTCAAGACATAACAAATAAAGAAGCCGCTAAAAAAGGTTTGAGATTCAATGTCGTTGCTTCAACTTTTTCTGGAACTATGGCTTTACCTTCTTCAACAAATGGGAAGCCTTGGTGGGAAAACATGAAAGCCCCTGTAACGAATATAACAATAAATAATACTGCTGTTGATCCTAAAGCTTCTGTAGATGCTTTGGCTAGATATCTAAAAACGAATGGTAGTTTGCCTTTTACTGGTAAAGCTGGTAGATAATGGCTTTACCTAGTTACCTGATTGAACTTCAATTTGGTTCAAGCTCATATATTGATATAAGCCAGTATGCTCAAAATATTTCTATCTCTAAGGGTATTTCTAGATCTTTAGATGATTATCCCGCAGGAAGTATTTCTATAACTTTTGTAAATAATTCTAGAATCTTTGACCCGCTAAACACTTCTTCTCCCCTTTGGTATGGGGCTGGCGGTTATACGCTAGTTCAACCCGCAGGAAGACTTCGTGTAAGTTCTAACGGAATCAGAAAATTTACTGGCTTTGTTGAAGATTGGAATTTTAGTTATGACGAATCAGGTTTAGATGGCAAAGCTACAGTAACCGCTTTAGATGAAATCTATCGAGTAAGCAATGCTGTCTTTACTGGTGGAACTGCTTTCCAAGTTGAAGCTACTTCAGATCGCATAAAAACTGTTATGAACTACAACGGATTTAGTGCAGGAGAATATGCGGGAGTTCGTGGCGGGCATACTTTACTTGGTTACGATATAAATGATTCTGGAGAAAATGTTTTAGCTTACCTTCAAAATGTTGCTAGATCTGAACCAGCAGATTTTTATAGCGATTCTTCAGCGGTAATGCAACTCAAGGATAGAAGCTTCACAAACTATAACTGGGTGAATACTTATAGACAGAATCTAATCAAATATCCTAATGAACTTTCACAAGATACGACTACTATAAGCCTTGCTGGTGGAACTGGTTTAGGTGATGGATGGGTTTATGGTTGGCAACCTGGAACTGCCGCACCTTTTTATGCTGGTGGAACAGTAAATACTGCTCAAGTAACTTTAGCTACAAGAGATTTTTGGTATCAAGAAGTAGATCAACAAAAAATAAATCCTTCAGGAACAGCAACTAAATATGTTTTTTCAGGATGGTTTAGGGGTCAGGGCTTAACTGGTGCAGGTATTTCAGGCAGTTTGACTTTGCTTGATTCAAAAGCAAATCCTTTATCTGGTGCGGCTTCAATGGTCGCTTCAGCGGCTACAGGTAACGATTGGACACAAATGCAGGGAACAGCAAACTATTCTGGAACTGCTGTTGTATCAGGTTTCTATGTAAGCGTTTCAGCACCAGGAACTGCTACTGCATATAACTTTATTGCTAATGGCTGGCAAGTTGAACAAGGCACAGTAATACCAAATTATTTTGATGGGGCTTACAATCCTTTTACTTCTTCAGCTTCAACCGCATACGAGATTGCTTGGGCTGGAATACCTTATGCAAGTCAATCAGGGTTACTAACTAGCGTTGCTTCAGCGATTGCCGCCCCTTCTCTAGTTACTTTTGCTGATCTAAATAGTCAAGGAACAGCTTATGGTAATGGCACAGGTATTGCTTTTACTGATTTAGGAATAACTTATGGATCAGAACAGTTATATAACAAGGTTCAAGTTGTAGGTATAAATGCTACAGCGATTGTTGAAGATTCTGCTAGCCAGCTTCTTTATGGTTTGCGGGGCTATAGTCAGACAGATAATCTAACTACTTCTACAACTAAGCCCGCAGAAATAGCTACAACTTTGCGGGGAGAGTATCGCCTTCCAGAGTATCGGGCAAGCGATATTACTGTTACTTTGAATTCTTTATCTTCAGCAGATCAAAATCGAGTTATAGCTTTAGATTTGCGAGATGTTGTTCGTGTCTGTTTTCAACCTTCAGCAAGCGGTTCTATCGTAGATAAGTATTATCAGATTCTAGCGATTTCGGCTAACGCTGATCCTGAAAGAGATGAAATAACCTTTAGCCTTGCTTCTCTAGATAATCTTTCTTTTAGACTTGATTCGCCTTTTCTTGGTGTTCTTGATACAGATACTTTAGGTTAAGTAAAATAGGTTTTTAGGAGAAAAAATGTCTGCAACTAAAATTTGGTCTATCGGTGAAGTTCTTACTGCCAGCGATCTAAACGGAAACTTCAGTAAGCTTCCTTATGCTTCAGCGGCTTTTACATATAATCAGGTTGCTACTTTAGCCCCCGGTGTAACAACTACTTTTGCGGTAGCGTTTCCAGCTTCAAGATTCAATGTTGCCCCAATCGTAACTATAAGCACTTCTTCACCTTGGCTAACTGGATATGTTTCTGCTAATACTTCGGGAACTGTAACTGTCGGTTTAGCAAATAATGCGGGTGCAAGCTCTAGCACAGCGAATACTACTGTTACAGGTTTTGCTGTTCAAATGACTTCAGGCACAGCAGCGGGATAAGGGGAAGAAATGATTACTTGTAAAACTGTTGATTGCCTTATGGGTGATGAAAAGCATTATCCACATCCTGAAGGTATTCCTGTTATTTGTTGTTTCTGTGGTCAGGAAATGACCGCTGATGCATGAGCAACCGAAACCAACTAATCAAACTCTGCTTCTTCAGATTGTTCGAGATATTGAGATACTGAAAGCAAATTCAATTCAGATTCTAGATGCTTCTAGAGATCATGAAAATAGGATTAGAGAGCTTGAAAAGCAAATCAATCGTAACGCTTGGATGCCAGCGTTGATTACAGCAGTTATAACTTCAATACTTATTTTGGCTGTTACTAAAGGAATGGGATTCTAAATGATTACTCCAGGAACATACGATATTACTTGCTATCAGGGTGCAGATTACGATAAAACTTTTACTGTAACTCAAGATGGAACAGCTATAAATTGGTCTGGATATACTTCTAGGATGCAGGTCAGAAACTCTACTGATGCGACAGCAACGCTTCTTTCTCTAACTAATGGTTCAGGAATCACTTTAGGGGGAACTGCTGGAACAATTTTGGTTGAGATAACTAACGCCCAAAGTGCCGCTATCCCTTCAGGGTCTTACGCTTATGATCTTGAACTTATTTCTAGCGGTGATGAAGTAACCCGCTTGCTTCAGGGTGCTTTCAATCTTGTAGGAAATGTAACTAGATGAGTGATGTAATCGTTTCAACTAATGACCCGATTACATCTGTTACAACTACAGATAATCTGGTTGAAATTGCTATAACCAATAATCCAGTAGAAGTTTCAGCTTCAACTGCTGGGGTTCAGGGTGCAAGCTATAACTTTGGCGATCCGATTTATGTTACTGTTCGCAATGCAACAGGTTCAACACTTGCTAAGGGAACTATTGTTTATATTTCTGGTTCTAATGGGAATCATGTTCAAGTTACCCCTGCTATTGCTACTAGTGATGCTACTTCTGCAAGAACTTTGGGTTGGTTGGCTGAAGATATTGCTAATAACGCTTCTGGGCTTTGCCAGGTTGAAGGTTATCTTGAAGGTTTAAATACACAGGATTTAACTTCAGGGACACAACTTTATTTAAGTGGAACTGTTGCAGGTTCGTATCAGGTTACTAAGCCACAAGCCCCAATCCATCTTGTTTATGTTGGTGTTGTAACAAAGGTTTCTGCGGGTGATGGGCATGTTTTTGTTAAGGTTCAGAATGGTTATGAACTTGATGAACTTCATGATGTTCAAATTATTGGCAAAGCTGATGGCGATATTCTTGAATACGATTCTGCAACTGACCTTTGGAAGAATAGAACACTCACCCAAGCAAACATAGCTAGGCTTGCAGGCGGAAATAGTTTTACTGAAGCCCAAATCATAACTAATACTTCAACAACTGCTATCCCGCTAACTTTAAAAGCTATTGCTAGCCAAACTTCAGATATGTTTCAGCTACAAAATAGCGGTGGAGCGGCTTCTTTTGGTGTAAGTTCTGGCTGGTCTATTTATACTGTTGGCCAAGGGCGTTTTGGTGGCAACACAAATCTATCTGCTCAATTAAATGTTATTTCTACTGCATCTACTAATAAGGGTTTAGTTGTGCGTGGTGCGGCTTCTCAATCAGGCGATCTATTACAGGTGCAGGATTCAGCTTCATTTGTAAATGCGAAAATAGATTCTTCAGGTATGGCTACATTTCTTAGGGCTAACTTGCGTGGTGCAGTATATGGTTCTGGTGCATATTTTGGTGCATTGAATTTATTGCAAGAATCTGGTGGTAACGGTGCAGTATTTCAAGGTAGAGATGCACAAACAGTAGATCTATTTAGAATGCGTATGGGTGTTGGAACTGTTGCGGATAGTTATGTTATACAAAACTCTGGTGGAACTACAATGGGTGGTAGAAATGCTAATGCTCAAATCTATTCTGGTTCAACTGCCCCGCTTCAAACTGCTGTTGGTTCGGGTGTAACTGCTACAACAGGCACAGGAACAACTGCAACTATTACAACACAGTTCAACCATAATCTTTCTGTTGGTGAAAGAATTACTGTTGCTGGTGTAAATCCTTCAGGATATAACGGAACTTTTATTGTTACTGCTGTTCCATCTACAACACAGTTATCTTATGCAAATGCAACAACTGCGGCTTGGGTTAGCGGTGGAACTGTTTCTGTTGATAATCAAGCAAGCATAACTTTGCGATCACCTGGAACAACAGGTTTAGCAATTAGGGCTAACACTTATGCTTCTGGAACGCTTCAATCTTGGCAACTTGCTGATGCTACTGAAGTTACTAGGGTTCGGGCTGGTGGGCAGATTGGTATCGGTTCGGTCATTACTGGAACTAGCTTTGCTGTAAATACAGATACTGTTGGCGGTGCATCTTCAGTTGGTGCAGTTATTAGGGGTGCTTCTGGACAGACAGCCAACTTATTGGAAATTCAGTCTAATGCTGCAAGCGTTTTATTTAGCGTAACAAGTTCTGGAAATGTTAGGGCTACAAATGGTTTGCTAACTAACGGAATTCAAGGGCAAGATACTCTTACAGCAATTACTGTTTCAAATGGTAGGGGCATCACAGTAGGCACAGGTTCAGCAATCCAAGGTGGTGGTGCAGGTGTTATCGGTATTGCTAATGCTGGAACTATTCCAACATCAAACCCTAGTGGTGGCGGTATTCTTTATGTTGATGCTGGGGCTTTAAAGTATCGTGGAAGCTCTGGAACAATAACAACTATTGCGGTTGCATAAGAAAAGGAAATCTAATGGCATTTAATGTATCTAATGAACACAAGGCAGCTTTGCTTCAGGAACGCTTAACAGCTCTGAATCTTGAGGGCTACCAAAATGAACTAAACCTAAAATCTGCTCTAGCCCTTGGCAATCAAGAAGTTGCAGATCAGGCTCAAGCAAACATTTCAATTATTGAATCTGCTATTGCAGTTCATGAACAAGAACTGGCTGATTTAGCGTAAAAGTTGCTTTGATAGAATTGCGGTATGTCTGCAATCTATTTTGAGCCTTTTAGCCCTAAATTTCGGGGCGATATCTTCGGAGATCTATCACCTTACCGCAATGGTAGGCCACACAGGGGGCAGGATTGGCATCCCGCAGAGCTATCACTTATTAAAGCTAGTGGCACAGGAACAGTTTTTGTTAATGAATGGTCTGATGTTTTAGGTTGGTTTTTGGTTTATTCTGCAATCCTTACAGATATAGCAGGCGTGAAGCATAATGTTTTTATTTTGGATGCTCATATGGCTAAACAGTCTGATTTGAAGAAGGGGGATAAGGTTGTTGGCGGTGAAACTGTTATAGGTAAAACTGGTGGCGGAAAATATAAGTCTGGTTCTGCATCAACTGGAAGCCATCTCCATCAAAGTATAGGTAAAGCTAATAAGGCTTGGAGCAATCCAAACATTCATTTAGCCCCATATAAAGATTTACTTGATCCACTTGATTTTGTTTTAGAGAAAAAAGGAAAATAATGAAAACTGTTTTAATTTCTAGGTTGAAGGCTGTTTGGGAAGTTGTTTCAGAGCTTCTTTGGCGTGGCTTCGGAATTTTCCTATTTATTTTGGGCGGTTCTGCGGGTGTAGGTGCTGCTCTAACTGGATCTTGGTTTGATGGCGTAATTATCGCCTGGGGAACTTTGATGCTAGGTGTTTTAGCGGCTTTAGGTTACGCAATCGCAACTACAGGTAAAGCTACTAGGGCAGATGTCGCTAAAGGTGCTTCAGATGCCATCCAGAAGGCTAAAGAAAAGACAGAAGATAAGAAGTAGGTTCTAGCCCGCTTCTAAGGGTAAATGGCTAGAAAAGGCATTTACAGCCTTTTTTGGCTATAGCTCTGTTTCTTTACGGATTCTTTTACGCTGTTCTGCGGTTGATCCGCCCCAAATCCCGAAGTCTTCAAACATTCCGACTTTCAGGCATTTAGCCATGACTGGACATCTGAAACAGATTTCTCTAGCGGTCTGTTCTGCTAGTTTTGCCATCTGAATATCTTGCCCTTTAGTTTTAGCTCTAAAGTCTTCGGGAAAGAATATTTCGGGAACTTGCTCACATTCAACCCCGCCATTATTTAGGATTGCTTCCGCTAAGTCTAGGGTTAGTCTTTCTTGAGTTACTTTGTCAGTGGTCATGTCTATAGTTTAGTTATGACTAATTCCAAACTAGAACAAATCCTAGAAAATGCTTTATCACTAGGTAACTTTGAGAACAACAGCCCTGAATGGCACGACCTAAGAAATGAAGTAGGCGTAATTTCAGGGTCAGAGATCGGGGCTATTCTCGGTCTTTCCCCTTTTACTTCAGCTATAACCCTTTGGGCAGAGAAGACTGGCAAGCTTCCTAGACAGACTGTAGGAAATACTGCAATGCGGTTAGGGCAACTTGTAGAACCAGCGATTAGAGAACTCTATAAAGAATCTCATCCCGATCATGAAGTTTATGAAGTGGGAACTTATGCCGCTAAAGAAGATCCTTGGATGCACGCAAACCCAGATGGAATTTGTTTTGATACTGAAGGAAACCCTTACATCCTTGAAATCAAACATACCGCCATGTATTGGGATTCAATTCCTGAACATTACAAAGCTCAAGTTTTTTGGTACATGTATGTATTTGGTTTGAAGAAAACTATTTTTGCTGTAGTCAATGCGGGCAGATATAAAGAATATGAACTTCTTTGGGATGACTTTGAATGGGATTCGATGCTTCAACAAGTTCAAAAATTCCGTAATCATGTTTTAGAAAATATTCAACCTGATTGGGATGGATCAGAATCAACTTATGAAACAACTAAAGCTTTATCTCCAGATTTAGAAGCAAGGTCTGAAGAATTAGGGCAACTAGGTTTAGAACTGTTCAATGCACAAGACAAATTTGATGAAGCTGAAAATCATCTGCGAGAAATCAAATCTAGAACTGTAGCTGCTTTGAATGGTGCTAAAAATGGAACGATAGATGGGGTTACTGTTTGCACTCTAAGTCAGCGTGCAGGGGGAACTCCGTTTCTAACAATCAAGAAAGCAGGAAAAAAATAATGCCAAAACTAAAAGACATTACAGGGCTAAAAGTTGGCGATAAGGTAGCAATCGTTATCAATCGCAACGGATCAAAGAACACAAGCATTTCTGGTATTTGCACAGGTATCAGTAATTGGACAGAAGATAAAGTTGCTTTACAGATTGCTGATCTTCCCCAATGGATTTACTTGGAAGATAATTACGCTGTAACTTGGAGTGATAACTAATGGCAAGCTTCAACCCGGCAGATTATGAAACTGTTGCTGAAAGAATTTCCCGCTTCTACAAAGACCACCCGGATGGAAGAATCGTAACCAAAAATATTACTCAAGCTCACGATAGAGCTATCTCAACTTGGGTTGTTCAATCTTGGGTTTATCTTTCTTCCGAAGATCAGGCAAGGGGATTGCCGAAGGCTACAGGTCTTGCCTTTGAAATTGATGGTGCAGGAATGGCTAATAAAACTTCTGCTCTAGAGAATGCGGAAACAAGCTCAATCGGAAGAAGCCTGGCTAACGCTGGATATTCTGGCGATAAAAGAGTTACTAGAGAAGAAATGAATAAAGTCAATCGGGGCGTAACTCCAGCTAAAAACTATCTGGCTGCTCTAGAGAACATCAACGATATTGAAGGCTTGAGATCTCTCTACAACGAAGCGAAACAAAATAAAGTTCCGTCTAGTATTCTGGAAGCAATCAAGGAAAAGGCAGATGGAATATCTAACCGCTGAACAAGCAATAGTAATCAGCAATATCGCTGAACTCTGCGAGCTTCTAGAAATTTTAGATCGGGAAGATCAGATAATCCTTAAGGCTAAACTGATAACTCGAATAAATGAGCAAGGTCTAAGGCTTAGAAGTATGTTAGAGAACCCCTAGAAATAGGGGTTTTTTACTGTTATAAAACCTTTATAAAACTTTCGCCTTTTTATGCCTATGGCGGTGCTTTTTTGGTACATTGGGCAGGTCAGGGAAAAGCCCTGAATATCGGACAAACTGAAGGAACAAAAATGATTGAAGTAAAAATCAATAAAAATATAGCTCGCTGGTATGGGCATGAAACAGATATAGATTGGATGCCACAAACCGCAGGGCTTCACACAGTTACTTACGAAAAGTTTTTAGTTTGGTTAGGCAACATGGAAGAAGACTTAGATCGTGAAACAGGTCAAGGCTACAACGCTGAAGATAGACAGTATTGGTTGATTGCTTCACTTCGCAGACAAATCGCAAACATGAAGAAGCTAGATGCAGAATACAAAGCAAAGGCTGGTGCATAATGTCTAAGCAAAGATGCGAAGCTTTAGCGAAAAAACTAGGTGCAGTTATTACTGAACCAGATTTTCTAAGACTAGAAGCCCCATTAGGTAAAACCTTTGATGGTGAAGTTCATGAACAGATCTATTACTATTCTGAAGGCGATAAGGCGGGGGCATGGAAAGATATGCTTCTTGATTTACGATACATGGATAAAATGGGTAACTTCCCGATTTGCCAGAAAAAGTTTGATTATGAGCTTTGCGAATGGTGCGATCAAGTAGAAGAAAAAGTAGGTGCATGATGATTAGTCAAAATAAACAAACTGAAGCAGAGCTAAAAGAAACCTTGCGTATCTGGGCAAACATTGAATTAGATCGCCTTGCAGATTTATATAAGCAAGCTTGCAAGAAGTTTGAAGAATCAATCGGCACAGCGATAGAGAAGAAGACCCGCAGAGATGCTATGAAAGTTTTCAAACAAATGGAAGCTACTAAGCACGCCTATGCTTCAATCGGTATTACTGGATCTATCGGGGTTCATTACATTCATGCGGTAAAGGCTGGCGAATAATGTCTAAAGAAACCATAGAGCAGTTGCAATCTGCGATAGAAGAAATAATTCTTGAACTTATTGATGCTAAGGCTAGAAACTTACATGAACTTGTAGATGCTTTGAATCACGATCTTAGAAAGTATCGCAGAGCAATCAAGAAACTTCAGGCGGATAAGTAATGCCTAAAGTTTTAGAGAAACCTGATACTAGCTATATTTTTTGTAGGCAATGCGGAATAATAATTTCTTATGAAGTTTGGTATAAACGGAAAATAAGAAATAGAGATAACTGGGATCATTGCAAAGACTGTAACGCTACCCCTAAGAAAGTAGAAGTTTTTGTTCATCCAACTTTAGGCAGAATAGCTTGTGTGCCTTATCTTGGTGAAGTCAATGAGCTTTGGCAGCCTATAAACGCTGTAGGCGATCTTTATCTTCCGGGCAAAAGAATCTGCGGGCATAAAGACTGTGTAAATTCAGCTCACATCTTGAAGCCTGAACCTAAAGTTTTATCTGATCTAGAAATACTTTTAAGCCTTATAGAGATACAGGACTTCAATAAGAAGGCTAGAGCATGAGTAAGCTAAGAGTTGGAAGTCTTTTCTCTGGTTATGGCGGCTTAGATTTAGCGGTTTTGGAATTTCTTGATGCTGAAATGGCATGGCATTGTGAATGGGAAGATGCTCCATCTAAAATTCTTGAAAAACACTTTCCAGGTGTTCCTAATTATCGAGATGTAACTAAAGTTGATTTTTCAAGTATTGAGCAAGTAGATGTTCTAACTGGCGGCTTCCCTTGCCAAGATTTATCTTTAGCGGGGAAAAGGGCTGGACTTCAAGAAGGAACAAGATCAGGGCTTTGGCTAGAGTTTGCTAAAGCTATAGAAATTATTAGACCAAGATTGGTAGTTATAGAAAATGTGCGTGGATTACTTACAGCAAAAGCCGATAACGGAATGGAATACTCAACTGAAATATTGGATGAACTTGGAGCAAGACCTGTTTTTACAGCAATCCAGGCCGTTCTTGGATCGCTGGATGATCTCGGGTATGATGCGAAATGGACAGGTATTCGGGCTTCCGATACAGGAGCAGCTCACAACAGATTCAGAATGTTTATTATTGCGTTCCCCAAAGGCTAGTGAAGGTTCTGGCGGGGCTTTAGGTGAAGCGGAAGCGTTGAAGCGTGGCAATACTGTCGCAGTTAGAGATCAAGTAATGGATCTTGTTGCAAGTCAAGGTTTCCCTGTTACTAGGCAAGAAAGAAATCTTCTTCCTACTCCTTCAGTTGCTCACATTCGTAATCATGATGAACCTATCGAAGATTATTTAGATAGAAGATCTAAAGCTGATTCTGGAGAATATCGGGGAATGCCCGGTGTAAGTTTGGGCGTTGCTGTAAGGATGTCTTGGGGTAAGTTTGAACCCGCAATTAGAAGATGGGAAGAAATCTTAGGTAGAAAAGCCCCTGAACCTACAAAACCAGATGGAAAAGAAGGAACTCACAGATTAGCCGCTGAATTTGTTGAATGGATGATGGGATTGCCTGAAGGTTGGGTTACTGATCCAGAACTTGGTTTGAAGCGTAACGATCAACTCAAGGCTTTAGGTAATGGAGTTGTTCCGCAACAAGCAAAATTAGCATTAGAGTTGCTGATTGATGATGAAGTTCTAGAAAGACTAGGAAAAAAATAAATGACTAAGATAAATGATTCTTGGTATACAAGCACCGCTGATGATTGGGGAACTCCGCAGAAGCTATTTGATGAACTGAATGAAGAATTTGGTTTTACTGTTGATGTTTGTGCAAATGAACATAATTTTAAGGTTGAAAACTATTTTGATAAAGAAAAGAATGGTTTAACTCAAGTTTGGGATGGTGTTGTTTGGTGTAATCCCCCTTATGGTAGAGATATCAAACTTTGGATGGCTAAAGCTCTAGAAGCATGGTCTGGCGGGGGGGGGGCTACTGTGGTTTGTCTAGTTCCTGCAAGAACAGATACAGCTTGGTGGCATGATTACGCTGCTAAGGCTTCGGAGATCCGATTTATTCGGGGAAGGTTGAAGTTTGTGAAACCTGGTTCTAATGGGGATGCCGCCCCTTTTCCTTCGGCAATAGTTATTTTTAGAAAACAATAAAAAACAGAAAATGGACAAATTGAATAAAAGATTCAAATATGAAGATTATGAAGTTGTTTGGAAGCATAGTCAAGCTACAGGAAACGATTTACTTTTGCTTCTTGCTTTAGTCAAATATAGGCAACCTGCGGGCATGTATGCCACTAAGGAAACGCTTGCAAACCTTATGCGTTGCAATGTTGATACTGTTGATCGCTGCTTGAAAAGGCTTAGAGAGCTTCGGGAACTAACTTGGGATAAGGGTTCTGATATGTCTAGAAGGGCTAACCGCTACTATATTTTGCTTCCAGGTTTAGATCTTGACCCGAATAATACCCCCCTAATCTCACCCCGAAACTCACCCCGAAACTCAAGTGAAATACCCCCTGAATTTCAAGAAGAATACCCCCGCAATATCACCCCCCTAAACAGTAATGAAACAGAAATAAAAGTTAAGCCAGAAATAACTGTTTTTGATGCTAGTAAGTTTGGTGTTTTACATTTGCGATCTTGTGATGTTTCTTCTCTCCCGCCTTTGCTTGTGCTTGAGCTTCTTCAGGCTTTTGCTTCTAGTTATGAATGTAGTTCTGCTTACACCGAGAAGGTCAGGCTTGAACGCTGGTGGGCTTATCTAACAAAGTTTTCTGCTTCGCAGACTAAAGGGGAGAACTGATTATGCAGGTTGTAGATTTTGAAGAACTTGTTATTGGTTGCCTTCTAGTCAATCAGGGTTTGGGCATGGAGCAAATGTCTTTAGTTGCAGATGATTTTGATTCTCCTTGGTTCAGGGATGCTTATGCGGTGATGTCTGATCAGTTTGAGAAGAAACGCTTCTTTGATGTTTTTACTATTTGTTCCGAAATCGCTAATGAATCTTCTAGGCAGCGGATTTATGATTCTGTTCAGTTTGCTTTTACTCCGCAGAATGTGCATAGTTACGCTTCTAAGGTTTTAGAAAAGAGTGTTGAACGCCAACTTGGTTTGCTTGCTTTGGAGATGCAGAAGGGCGGGAATGTTCAGGAAAAGATTGATGCTGTCCGCTTGAAGTTGGATCAGTTGAAGGTTGTTCAATCTTTAGAGCTTCCAGATTTGCGGTGGGATTTGCAGATGATGCTAAACGATATTTTGAATCCTAGAAGAACTTTGACTACTTGTTTTGCTGGTTTGAATCGCATGATTGTTGGGCTAAAGCAATCGGGGCTTTATGTTATCGGTGCTAGACCAGGCGTGGGTAAAACTGTGGTTGGTATGCAACTTGCTTGGGAACTTTCAAGATCGGAAGATGTGGTTTTCTTTTCGCTTGAGATGGATAAGGCTTCTTTGTTGAATCGTGTTGTTTCTGGTGAGCTTGCTATTCCTTTAGAAAGTATTGAAAGGGGAACACTTCTTCCAGAGTGGCAGGGGGCTATTAGGGATTTGATTAGGACTGTAGAGAATAAGCTGATTATTTCTGATCGTGGCGGGCAAACTATTTCACAGATTAGAAGTTATTTGAATGCGGTGATGCAACAGCGACCTGTGAAGGCGGTATTTGTTGATTATCTTCAGCTGATTCAGGCAGCTAACCCTAAAAGCCCTAAGTATGAACAGATATCGCAGATAAGTATGGATCTAAAGAATCTTGCTAAAGAATTTGGGATTCCTGTTATCGCTTTAGCCCAGTTGAATAGGCGTATTGATGGGAAACCTGATGAAAGACCAACTGCGGGAGATCTTAGAGATTCGGGGCAGATTGAACAGGATGCGGATGTAATTATTATGCTTTCAAGAAAGCAGAGTGAAGCGGATATTATTGAAGATAAAAATATTGCTTCGGGGCTTAGTCAGAAGCTTTATGCTTTTGGGCAGAAGTCTTTGATTACTTTAGATGTAGTGAAGAATAGGCATGGGGCTACAGGTTTCTTTGAAGCTAAGTTTGATGGAGAGTTCTCTAGAGTGCGAGAAGTTTCTAATGCTTGAGAAATACTTTATTGAGCAAGTCAGTTATGCGGAAGCAATGCAGATTGTTGTTGAGAAGCATTATCTTCATAGAAAAGCCCCTTGTTCTATAGCTTTCGGGCTTTTTCATGTTGAAGACCCTTTGAACTGTTTAGGTGTCGTTGTTTATGGAACTCCCGCTTCTAGTTCGCTTCGCAAAGGCTTATGCGGTGAAGATCATGTAGAAAATGTTTATGAACTTACACGCCTTTGGGTTGATGATTCAGTTCCAAAGAATGGGGAAAGTTTTCTGATCGGGAATACTTTGCGAAAACTTGATAAAGAGATTATCGTTAGTTTTGCTGATACTGAACAAAACCATTTAGGGATTGTTTATCAAGCTACAAACTGGTTTTATACTGGCTTGAGTGCGAAGCGAACAGATTGGACTGTTGAAGGTATTGAGAAGCATGGGCATACTTGGGCAGATAAATATTCTGCGGTTGAGATGCGGGAACTGTTTGGAGATAGCTTCAGTTTGAAGGAAAGATCAAGGAAGCATAGATATATTTTTATCAATGCTAATAAGGGAAGAAAAAAGTATTTGCTGAAGTTACTTAGATATAAGCTTGAACCTTATCCGAAGGCGGATTTAGTTGCAAGATAATCAGGTTGAATGTCGCAGATGTGGCTTTGTCTGGACTGTAAATGCGGAGAAGCGGGGAAGGAAAGACCTTCTCTGTGCTTCCTGTAGGGTCAAACCTGCGGTAATGATTCAGTATGGGAAGCTTCGCTGTATTCCATTCCAAGGGGCTTTAGATCTTGAGCTAAACCCGGTGGATGATGAAGGGGTTTTAGTTCATCCGGGGGAAAGAATTTGCGGTCATACTGATTGTGTGAATCCTGCACATATTGCCAGCGATATCCTATAGAATAATTAGGCAGTAAAGTTTCATCCAAATAAAATAATCAATCTATGAAAGAAGAAAAAGAATGGCTGTTGTAAAAGTTTCAGGTAAAGTTTCAAAGATTTTCGGTGCAAGTAATCAGGGTTTATCTCTGATTGAATCCTATAAGTCTGCTACAGGTGAAGACTACACCCGCACTTGGTCTGTCTGGTTCGCTGTATCTCACAACCTTGTTGTAGATCAAGAAGTAACTGTTTTTGGTCAGCTATCCGCAAAAATTGAAGACTTTGAAGATAAGACTGGTAAGCCAGGAAGAAAAGTCAAGCTTGATATCAACAATGCACAGGTTGATGCCCCGAAGGTAGCTGAACCTGTTTTATCTGCCCCCTTCTAAATGAAAACTTGGTTACCAGGTTATTTATTAGGATTCCTTCTTCTAATAAATTCTCTAGTAACTATTCAACCCTTATCAGCAATAAATTTGCTGGTAGGGGTTTTCTTTTGGATCATGATTATAGGAATTTATTATGGCAAGAAGTAACTTTAGTTTTACAGTTTTTGGAACTGATCCCGCCCCGCAAGGTTCAAAAAAATATGTTGGAACTAGAAGAACAGAGGCTGGAAATAATATTCCTTTGATTGTTGAATCTTCTCCGAAGCTTCCTGCTTGGCGTAAAGCTGTATCGGAAGCGGTTGTTCAGGCTATGCGAGATTCAGGGGATCTAAATCAGTTTGATCAGGCGGTAAAGGTTGAAGCGATTTTCTATCTAAGCCGCCCTAGAACTGTAAAGCGAGATTACCCTATTACTCCCCCGGATTTGGATAAGCTTGCCCGGGGGCTTCTAGATGGCATGAAACCTTGCTGGAAGGATGATTCTCTAGTTGTAAGGCTTGAGATCTCTAAGAAATACGCTGTAGGACAAACAGGCGTTGCGGTTACTGTTACTCATTACCCCTAAATATGTATAGTTTTTAGGGCTTTTTATACCTATTTCTGTTACCTAAAAGTTACCTAAAATGTTTGCGAAAATACTGCCTAAAACCCCTAAAAACAGATAGATTTGCTCTATCAGGCAAAAAGCCTGAATCGGACAAACAAAGGAAACGAAATGAAAAAGTATGTATCAGCAGCAGAAATAGCAAAGCTTATTCGCAAAGATCTAAAAGCTAACTTCCCTGAAATCAAATTTTCAGTTAGATCAGATAGATGTGTTCGTATCAGTTATGAATCAAATGTTATTCCAGCAAATCAAGTTCGCAATGTAGTTGATAAATACGCTGGCGAAACCTTTGATGGTATGACCGACATGAGATCTTCAAATGGTGCTTTTGCGGTTGAAGAAGGCATAGAGCTTATTTCTTTAGCTAGTTTTATTTTCGTAGATAACAGCGATTACGATTTTGAAAACAGCTTGAGAAACCGCTTTGTAGAAGTAGGTGCATAATGCACATTACAGAACTTTTTATAGAAGCTACTAACGCTTATAAAGACTGGTGGGCTTGCGGTAGAGATTTCAACCTTCATGCCGATAAGTTTGAAGCATGGGATATGGCGATCAATACTTATTCTTTTACCGCAATGATCTCTAGAGCTGAAGCAGTAAATCAGGTTAGAGCTGTTCTAGGGATGAGCAACCAATCATGATCAAACTATTTTTTCAAGTCATATTAGGTTTAGCGGCTTTCTACTTATTTCTATTTATCGGAAGCTTACTGATATCTTTCCTAACCCATCCAATAGTTTTTAGTATTTGGTTTGGGTTTCTCATGCTTGTAGTTATCAAGCTTCTAAGGAGATGGATCAATGAATGAACCTAACGGAACTTTAGTAATGACTACTTGTAAATGCCGAGAGAACACAAAAAATCTTGTTATGACTAGAACCTATTTTACAGAGATGCTTGAAAATAAGATTGCTCAAGGCGTAGAAAAAGAACAGCAAAGAATTATTCAATTGTTAGAAAAAATGGATATAGAAATTCATTACACAACTTGGTTTGATGCACAGGGAAACATTATGAATAGCATAACTTCACCACAAACGCTTGACCGAGAAAAGATATTTGCTCTTATCAAGGGAGAAAACTAAATGAAGGTAATGGCTAAATACAAACTTCCTACAGGTCAATTTGCTATGGCTTCATGGGATGTTGGATCTGACTGGTCTAATGATGTTATTAGGCAGATGGCAGAAGTAACAAAACCTGAATGGCAATTAGTAGCTGTAATCAAATTTCCTGATGGAGTAAATCAAGAATTTATTTATAAAGGAGAAAATAATGAGTGATCTAACTAAGAAGGAGTCTGCATACTTTATTGCTTCAGCTATTGCAGGATTAGCAATACTTCTAGGAATACTTTCTTTTTGGGGTAGCACTCAAGAACCTTGTTGGAGTAAATATCAAACAGAACAAACAGCAATTCAAAATTGCGAAGGAGAAAAAGGAAATGACTAAACAACAAATCTGGGATCTATTAGAGATTTACAGGCTGCTTCAAAATGTTACAAATGTTAGTGATCAGCATGAAGGGTTTGAACTTCTACATACCTTTATCGAAGAAAACTGTTTGAAGGGTGAATCTGATGCCTAAATTTATTATCACTCAAACAGACAGATACGAAGTAGAAGCCGAAACGCTTGAAGAAGTTCAAGAAAATTGGCGTAACGAATTACTTACAGGCATAGAAATTGAATCTGAATATATTGATGGTTCTACTAAATATGAAGAAGTAAAAGAAGGGGAATCTGATGTGTAGTAAAGCTTGTGAAGGTGTTTGTTCATGCCGAGAAAATGCGATCAATATCTTCAGTAAAGATTTCAAGGCTGGAGAACTTCAAGGGCGTAAAGCTGAAGCAGAAAGAACAGCTAATGCCCTAATAGAACTAGAAAGAGCAGAGATCATTACTAATGCTCAACTTCAATCAATCTTAGATTTGATTCTTGAAAAACTTCTTGATGCCAAGGATATTGATTGATGCTAGAACTAATTCTTGTTATTTTGCTTATCCTACTTCTTGGATTTGTATTTTTGATTCTCACAAGTATTTTTATGGCTTATGCAACTCAAGCTAAATATATAGACCCTTTAGATGGAGATGAAAAAGATGATTAGAGTTTTAGAAGTTTTATTTCCGAAGACTATGCGACAGTTTTGGTTTCAAGCTCGTAGAACTGGAAGGGTTGCGGGCATAAATGAAGCTATAGCCCTGATCTATGCGGAACTAGGTGTTCTTTCTGCTAGTAAATCTAAGTCAGATGTAAAAACTCAAGAAAGAATTTCTGAACTTGTTTTTATTCTCGCTAGTTTGAAGAAGAAGGCTAATGATTACTAAAGACCTTCAAGCTGCCTTAGATTTGCTTAGAGATGAAAACTTAGTTTGGTCTAGCGACATGGAAGATATAAAACTAGATATAGCTAACCTTTTGCTTGTTTGTGCTGCTCAAGGAGATATGTTGCAGACTTTAGCGGACAGTTTGGCAAAGAAAATCGTTTATCCTAGAACTAGCTCATACAATCCCGATCTAGAGAGAAGATAATGCTAGAAGATTTACAAATCCCAGTAAGAATAACAAGTTGTAGGGTTAGAACTTTGAGAGATGAACTTTCCGATAAAGATTCTGCAATCCTAGAAGCAGCGGTTATGAATCCTGAATGGGCTTGTAAAACTCTAAGCAACGAATTGTTGAAGCGTGATATCAAGATTAGCGATACAGCTATCAAACATCATAGAGAGAAGCGTTGCTCATGTTGGAAGATCTAAGCGTTCCCGCCCCTAAAATAAGTATTCCTGAAGGCTGGAATCCTTCAGTAGTTTTTGATGGTGAAGGGGGAACAGCGACACTTCCACCAGTTGAAGGGGATAACCCCGCAGATATTGAAGGCTTCCTTAGAGAAGCTGGAATCAACCCGGAAGAAATAGAAATTATCGGGCAACCCCGAATTTCTAGATGGCAGGTGGCTAGACCTTTTCCGTTAGAACCCGCATGGCAAACTTCAGTTCGTATCTCATGGAGAAGAAAAAACTCTGTTATAGATCTTCCCTTGCTTTATTCTTTAGCGAAAAAAACTAAATCTGTAGCCCCAAAACCTATTTCTTCAGGTAAAGCTCTAGTTATTCTTTGGTCAGATTTACAGGTTGGAAAAGTAGATCACAGGGGCGGAGTTGAAGCGTTGATTCATAGAGTAGCTGAAACTCAAGTGAAGCTTCTAGCAAAAGTAAAAGAACAGAAACCAGAAAAAATAATCTTTGCTGATGTCGGAGATACGATAGAAGGCTTCTCTAGCAAGATGGATATGGCACAGCTTCAAAGCAACGATCTAAGCCTTATGGAACAAGTCGATCTTGCCACTTCTTTAGCATGGGAAACTTTGAAGATGCTAAGTAAATATGCCCCGATAACTTACTTATCTGTCGGATCTAACCATTGCCAATTCAGAATAAACAAACAGCGTGTAGGCAAGGCTACAGATGATTGGGGAATCCATATCGGCAGAACTCTAGCCCGCTTGAGTAAAGAAGTTGGATTAGATATAAAGTTTTATGAACCAGCCCCGCATGACGAATCCTTAGCTATAGATGTTTTTGAAGATCAGTTTCATATTTTAGGTATGTGGCATGGACATCAATCTGCTAGACCTGATGCAGTTCCAGACTGGTGGAGAAAGCAAGCTTTTGGAAAGCAACCTGTTCAAGCGGCAACTATTGGAGTTAGCGGACACTTTCACCATTTGAGAGTTTTAGAGCTTGGTTCAACTAATCGGGGAACTTCAAGATTCTGGGTTCAAGCCGCAACCCTAGATAATGGCAGTAATTGGTGGAGAACAAGTCAAGGAGAAGACAGCCAGCCAGGTTTAGTGTGCTTTGTTCTAGAAAAGAATAAAGACTTCACAGGAACAGTTTGGAAAATCTAATGCCCACTTATCTTTACATCTGCTCTAATTGTGGAGTAACTAAACAAATCGTTGCTGAACTCAATGAAGAAATAAAAGTTCCTTATTGTGGTCTATGCGAATTAGATATGGTTAGAAGATTCGGAATTCAAACCATTCGCTTCAATGGTGGCGGATGGGGCAAGGATGCAAGATGAAAACAAAAATAGCGATAATTGTTTCTTTAGTAACAGTTCTAAACTTAGGAAACGCTTCAACCCTTCAAGCTGAAGTAAAACCTTCTCAAATAGTCAAAGAAGATATTAGAGCAAAGCTGATAGCAAAAACCGAATATCAGAAACTCAAGAAAGTTGTTTCCTACATCAAGTCAAGGGCAAATAAAACAGCTTATGTCTTTTCAGGTTCAACAGTTCAAGGATGGGATTGCTCTGGCTTAGTCCGATACGCTTATCAAAGATTAGGAGTAACTATTCCCCATTCAGCTAATAAACAAGGGCATATAGGTAAGCGGGTAAGCAAACCTAAGCTTGGAGATATCGTTGTATTCGCCTATAAAGGATCAGCAGACTTCTATCATTCAGCGATCTATCTGGGTAAAGGGCAAATAGTAAATGCTAATCGTTACTATAGAACAACAGTTATACAGCCCCTAACAGACTTCAAGAACAGCGAAATAAGATTTATTAGGGTTCTATGATTCGGGAAGTATGCTCATGCGGGGCAGAATTTGAAACGGATGATAGAGAAGCTATAACCCTAGTAAAGTCATGGAGAAAGACCCATAAGCATTCAGAGAAGCCACAGCAGACAGATACAGGGCATGGATCTATCCTAAGCAGTAACGAAGTAGCTCTAGGATTTCAAGCCATCTACAATCCCTTAGATGATGATCTTGAGTAGATTCCCTAAGCCTTGCCTAACCTGTAATCAACTAACAACAGGGGGTTCATACTGTTCAACTCATGAACGAAAGAAGGGGGCGTATTACAACAACGAATATAAAAAGAAAAGAGAAGCTATAAGGGGGGCAGCTACTCATTGCCACCTATGCGGGTTAACCTTCACAGACCGCAAACAAATCTCTGCCGATCACTTGATTCCAGGCGATTCTAACTCCCCGCTACTTCCTGCCCATATCTCCTGTAACTCTCGAAGGGGAAACAAGCCTTTATAGGCGATCTCTAGCCAAATCTAAAACCCTTATAAACAAAGGGAAGATCTATAACAG